>Ga0080006_1138597_pt1 | contig 18543 bp, 24 predicted proteins | sample RS3BMetagenome_FD_69209 | JGI IMG/M metagenome (GOLD analysis project Ga0080006, IMG submission 69209) | Ferric oxide microbial mat and aquatic microbial communities from Rainbow Spring, Yellowstone National Park, USA - RS3B (SPADES... ... | reverse complement strand
CCACCAACCGCTCAATCTCCCCACGGCTGCGACGACCTACCAACACCCCTGCTTCCACACTCATGACCAGAGTTCATCACATACCTTCACCGGAAAACAGGTGGGTTGCTCGGCCGCTTACCCCGGAAGAGGTGTTTATGAGAATACTGACTTTCGTCAGCCAGACTCTGGATGCGGAAGAGCCGGTCCGTCTTCGCGATGGAGCCGTCGACCTATCCTCGAGCAAATTAGTTATCGATACGATGGACGAGTACGGTGTAGAGGAAGCGCTGCGCCTCCGCGAAGCCTGCGCGGAGACAGAGGTCATTGCGGTCGGCGTTGGCGCCACCACCATGCAGGATGCCCTTCGAACGGCTCTGGCGATGGGAGCGGACCGCGCCATCCATGTCCTGACAGAAGCTCCGGTAGATCCGGTCGCTGTGGGTTCAATCGTCGCTGAGATCGCAAAAGAAGAGAAGGTAGACCTTATCTTTGCCGGTGGTCAGCAGTCGAGTTGGGACAGCCAGGCGCTTGGTTCGGTCATCGCAGAAAAAATTGGCTGGCCCCAGGTCACTTGGGTAAGCAAGTTACAGCTCAATGGCTCAACCCTGACGGGTGTACACGATGTCGACGCCGGCACTGAGACGTTTGAAGTCAATCTGCCCGCCGTTCTCACAACGCAGCAGGGTCTCAATGAGCCGCGTTACCCTACCTTGCCGAACATCATCAAGAGCCGCAAGAAGGAACTTCGTTCCGAACTGGCCGAGCGCTTCAAGCCGTCAGTGAAGACGCGCACCGCTTTTGCATCGCTGCAATCAAAGGAACGGCTTCATCGAATAATCGATGGCAAAGATCCGGGTGCAGCGGCCGGACAGTTAGTTGAATTTCTCCGGAATGAGGCGAAGGTAATCGCATGATACTCATCGTTGCAGAACACGGCGCGCAAGGACTGAGCAAGACCACAGCCGAGATGGTCTTTGCGGCGCGGGCCATCTCGACCGGGACCCTTATCGGAATTCTCGTGCTGGGTCATCAAGTTGCGGCCGTAGCAACAGAAGCTTCCTATCTCTCGTCGCAGGTTCTCGTCGCCGACCGACCCGAGCTGGAGCATTATGACCCGGAGCTTTGGACTGCTGCGGTCTCGCAGATTGCCACCGAAGGTGACGCGGAATACATTTTCGTTGCCGGCAGTCGTGCCGGGCGCGAATATAGCGCTCGGGTCGCCACGCGCGTGAACGCGGCTCTTCTTGAGGATGTTATAGCGCTCGATGTAGTGAACGACGAAGTCACAGCGGAGCGCTACACGTATCTCTCGCGAGTCACCGAAAAGATTGTCGCTGAAGCTAAACCTGTCGTGGCAATCTTCAAACCCGGCGTCTTTCCGATCGCAACGCCAAATGCCGAAGCTGGGGAACAGTTCGACGTCGATCTCGATCTGCCCGTACCTCGCGTGCGCATCACCGATAGAAGCACGGCGCGCTCAGTGCGGATCGCATTGGAAGACGCGGAACTTGTCGTCTCCGGGGGGCGCGGTGTAGGCAGCGCAGAAGGCTTCACGCGGTATGTGGAGGGGCTCGCCGATCAAATTGGAGCTGCTGTCGGCGCCACCCGTGCGATTGTCGATGCAGGCTGGCGACCATACTCCGAACAGGTTGGACAAACAGGGAAGACGGTTCAGCCCCAGGCGTATTTCGCTATCGGCATCTCAGGCGCGATCCAGCATCTTTCCGGGATGAACAAAAGCAAGTACATTATTGCCATCAATAAAGATGCCGAGTGCCCGATGATTCGCACATGCGACTGCGGGGTCATCGGGAATATGGACGATATAGTCCCTGCACTGATACAGGCATTACGAAAATAAAGAAGGGCGAGATTTTTAGGATGCTTCCTCTAGAACAGCGCATCGCATTTTCGATCTTTGCCTTCCTGACATGCCTTTCGGGCGCCGTAGGCCTGGCGCTCGTGATCAAGCGTGTGCGCTCTGGTCGCAGCGATGTGGAGCAGCGATGGAACGATCCCTTTAGACGACTGGGTTATGCGCTCAAAACAACCTTGACCCAAAGCCGAACGTTTCAAAAGCGCCCGGGTGTCAGCCTTTTCCATTCGTTTATTTTCTATGGCTTTGTTTTTTATCTGCTGGTCAACGTTATCGACGCACTTGAGGGATACCTGTCCTTCGATATCCCCTCAGGCTCGGTGTCAGGTAAGTCCTACAATCTTGGCGCAGATATTCTGACTTTCCTGGTTGTCGTCGGTGTGTTGGCGCTTGTGCTCCGTCGTTTTGTTTTGCCCCAACGGCGGGACTTCAGGTTTAATGCGCGCACGCTGCTTCATCCGAAGATCGCTGCTGGTGCTGTCTCGCGTGATTCCATCATTGTTTCTGCATTTATTTGTTTTCATGTCGGAAGCAGGATGCTTGGCAGCGCGGCGCGAATACGACTCGCGGGCGCCGATAGTTTCCAGCCGTTTGCAACCGCACTTTCGAAAGCGATACCGGGTCAGCATGCCGAAGCGTTCTATATCTTCGGGTACTGGGGAGCTCTGGGAAGTGTCCTCCTCTTCTTCAGTTACTTTCCTTATTCCAAACACCTGCACCTCTTTGCAGCACCTGTGAACTATTTCCTGGCTCGCCAGGCATCGACAGGCGAGATCCCTCTTGCAAAAATCGACCTGACAGCGGATGCCGAAGTGGTTGGAGTCGCTGCGATGGGTGATTTTGCATGGCCGCGCTTGCTGGATGCGTACGCCTGTATCCAATGCAATCGATGCCAGGATGTTTGCCCTGCGACAGCAACCGGTAAAGCACTTAGTCCGGCGGCGTTGGAGATCAATAAGCGGATGGAGATCAATGATGGTCCTTCGGCAGCTGGTTGGTCCAAAGGCAGCCTCTTTGAGGCGGTCATTTCCAGGGAGGCGCTTTGGGCATGCACGACCTGTGGCGCGTGCATGCAGGTCTGCCCGACCCAGAACGAGCAGATGCTTGATATCGTCGACATCCGTAGAAATGAAGTGATGATCAAGGGAGAGTTTCCATCGCAGCTCCAGGCCGCTTTCCGAGGGATGGAGCGCGCGAAGAATCCGTGGGGCATTAAGCAAGAGCAACGCATGGATTGGGCTCAAGGACTCAACGTACTTACGGTCAACGAAAATCCAGAGCCGGATGTGTTGTATTGGGTGGGCTGCGCCGCGAGCTACGACCCACAGGCTCGTGAAACAGCGCGCGCATTTGTGCAATTGCTTCAGATGGGGAAGGTGAATTTCGCTGTTCTCGGAGAGAAAGAATGCTGCACCGGTGACAGCGCCCGACGTGCCGGCAACGAATATCTTTACCAGGAATTGGCTGCGGAGAATATCTCAAAGCTCAATGAGTTCAATCCGAAGAAGATCGTCGTCACGTGCCCGCATTGTCTCAACTCGCTCGGCAACGAATATGGTCAGCTGGGCGGCAACTATACGGTTGTGCACCACACGCAGTTTCTGGATTCCCTGGTTTCAAGCGGCGATCTTCCAAGTCCCAGGAGCTCTTCCACGATCACGTATCACGACCCATGCTATTTAGGCCGTCACAACGGGGTCTACGACGCTCCCAGAAACCTTCTTCGCGTGCTTGGACAGGATTTCATCGAAATGGAGCGGCACCACGAAAACTCTTTCTGCTGCGGAGCCGGGGGGGCGCAATTCTGGAAAGAAGAAGAACAGGGCGACGAACGAATCTCGAGCAATCGATATCGCGAGGCGCAGCGAGTCCTGGGAGACTCGAACGGGGTTTTGGCCGTCGGTTGTCCCTTCTGTAAGAGCATGCTCGACAGCACTCCGAGCGAAGGCTTAGCCCGACTGGTTGTAAAAGACGTTGCGGAGATGATGCTTGAGGCCTTAATGCCTCAGACTGAGAGTGATGCCGCAACTCCCAGTTCAGTAAGTGCACCCGTCCCTCCTCGGCCGCGCCAGGAGTTGGACCAAATTACAAGTTCGCGGCCCGGACCCTCTGAGCCGCGCTACACCACGGTTGAGAAAGCATCACTGACAGGTGCCTTGAAGCCCGATCCTGAACCCCCTGTTCGGAAGAAATGGCAGCCATCCAAAGTGACGCCTATCCAAGAGTTGATTGGGGGAGCTGGTAGGCCTCCTGTAGTGGAGGACGAAGGCAAAGAAGAGATTGAACGGCCCGAACTCAAATCTCCTACATTGAGCAAGACGCCCGATCCTGGCCTGCGGAAGAAATGGGCTCCCAAATCCAATACTTCTGAGAAATAACGGCAGCGTATAGCGCATCAGTCTGAAAGGGCCGCAAGGTTCTATTGTTGGTCGATGGGATACGATGAGATTTCGTTGGCAGATCGCAAGCGGGGTGTCCGAGTTTCTAGAGCTATTCCATGCTTCTAGGCGAGGAGTTCGCACCGCTTGCTGTAGGGTGCGCCATTGAATGCAGGATCGACCTTGAAACACGGTTCTTTGTTGCGCACCGGTACTTTGACTCACTCGTTATGAGCGCCGGTGCAAAACTAGGCCACAGTACGCCGCGTGAGCGGCGTTCTGCGGCGGAGTAAGAGTAGGCCACCCGCTGGATCTTGATTTCGTGAGCTGTTGTCTTGTTGGCATGGTTCATGGGACACCGGAGGGATGTTCCAGGTGGAGATATACGGGCGTGTACGTCGTGCGGTTCGTGTTGAGGGCCGGAGTCAGCGAGCAGTAGCCAGGGAGTTTGGGTTGTCGCGGGAGACGGTGCGGAAGATGCTGCAGTACGCTGTGCCGCCGGGCTACCAGCGGCAGCAGCGGATCAATCGGCCCAAGCTGGGGCCGTGGCTGGGCGTGATCGACGCTATTCTGAGCGACGACAAGCAGAGGCCAGTCAAGCAGCGCCACACGGCGAAGCGTATCTTCGACCGGCTGAAGGAAGAGCATCAGTTCACCGGCGGCTACACCATCGTGAAGGACTACGTGCGGTCGGCGACGCTGCGCAGTCAGGAGATGTTCGTGCCGCTGACGCATGCCCCGGGCGAGGCGCAGGCAGACTTTCCACCCCAGCGAATTAAACGCGGTTCGCCGGGGACCCCGGACTTCGGCGAAGCCTTGGTGGTGATCGCCGGCGTGGAGCAGAAGGCGCACTATCTGGCGATGGACTTGCCGCATTCGGATGACTGCTTCGTCGTGGAGTTTCCTGCCGAGACGACCGAGGCGTTCCTCGAAGGCCACGTGCGAGCCTTCGCGTATTTCGGCGCCGTTCCGACACGGATTCTTTATGGCAACACGAAGATCGCGGTAGCGAAGATTCTGGGCGGCGAAGAGCGGCAGCGTACGCGGGCCTTCTCCGAGTTGCAGAGTTACTATCTGTTTGCGGATAAGTTCGGAGGACCAGCCAAGGGCAACGATAAGGGTAAGGTCGAAGGCCTGGTCGGCTATGCAAGGCGGAGCTTCATGGTTCCGATACCGTGTTTCAACAGTTGGGAGGAGTTCAACGCATACCTCGAAGTGCAGTGCCGCAAGCGGCGCGAGCGGCGGCTGCGCGGGCACTCGGAGACCATCGGCTAGCGCTTCGAACGCGACCGTGCAGCGATGTTGCCGCTGCCCACAACTCCCTATGAGGCCTGCGAGAAGATCACGGTGCGAGTCACTTCGCTGTCGCTGGTTCGCTATCGCGGCAACGACTACTCGGTGCCAACCGCGTACGGGCACCGTCAGGTTCTGGTGAAGGGCTTCGTGCATGAAGTGGTGATCGCCTGCGCCAGTGAGATCGTCGCACGACACCAGCGCAGCTATGAACGCGAGACGGTCGTCTTCGATCCGCTGCACTATCTGGCGCTGCTCGAACAGAAGACGCGGGCGCTCGATCAGGCCGCTCCACTCGCCGGCTGGAAGTTGCCGGACTGCTTCGCCGTACTGCGGCGTCTGCTCGAAGCCAGACTTAACAAGCATGGCAGCCGCGAGTATGTGCAGGTGCTGCGGCTGATGGAGACCTTCGATCTCTCCGAAGTAACGCACGCCATCGAAGATGCCTTGAAGTTGGGCACGATCAGCTTCGATGCAGTACGCCATCTGCTGCTATGCCGCATTGAACGAAGGCCGCCGCGACTGGACATGGAGAACTACCCACACTTGCCGCTGGCCCAGGTGCACACCACGCAGGCCGCCGACTACATGAGCCTGCTGGTCGAGGTATGCGCATGAGCAACGATACTTCGAACACCACGACTCATACCTCCGACACGCCGCAGTTGCTGTTGGAACACCACCTGAAGGAACTGCGTCTGCCCACCATGCTGCGCGAGTACGACCACATCGCCCGACAGTGTGCGGTCGAGCAGGTCGACTATCAACGCTACCTGCTGCGCATGACCGAGCTGGAGTTGCTGGACCGCGAACGCCGCGCCATCGATCGCCGCATTCGGCAGGCGAAGTTCCCGGTCGTCAAGACGCTGGACAGCTTCGATTTCCTCGCCATGCCTTCGGTCAACAAAACCCTGGTGCTCGACCTGGCACGTTGTGAGTACCTCGCTCGCCGCGAGAACGTGCTGCTGCTGGGCAACAGCGGTACCGGCAAGACTCACATCGCGCTCGCGCTTGGCCTGGCTGCGTGCCAACAGGGACACCGCGTACGCTTCACCACCACCGCGGCCCTGGTCAGCGAGCTGATCGAGGCCCGTGACGACAAGAAGCTGCTCCGCTTCCAGAAACAGATCGCCAGCTACGAACTGCTGATCGTCGACGAGCTCGGCTTCGTGCCCCTGTCCAAGACCGGCGCCGAACTACTCTTCGAGATGCTCAGCCAGCGCTACGAGCGCGGATCAACCCTGGTGACTTCCAACCTGCCCTTCCAGGAGTGGACCGAAGTCCTCGGCTCAGAACGGCTCACCGGAGCCTTGCTCGATCGCCTCACCCACCACGTCCACATCCTGGAGATGAACGGCGACAGCTATCGCCTCAAGCAGAGCCGACAGCAAACGAACCCCAGCCCTCGAACGCTGAGTCCTACGCCTCCCAACCCGCCTCGTGGGAGAAGGGCCGCTTCCGCTACGCTCCAGCGTCCCTTCTCCCACGAATACTCAACTACTTCACACCCATTCATTGGCCTACTTTTGCTCCGCCCCACTGGTAGAGTTTTACTCCGCCCTTGACAGTGGCGAATGCGATAGTGTTCTCCCCTGGCTCAGGAGTCACTCCTATCACGCGGTCTCCGAAGCTGCCCTTGATCCTAGCCAACATCTCCCGCTGGTGCCGGTGATCGCAGATGTTGACGACGAGTAAACCGTCTTCGCGGAGCGTGCGATAGCATTTGTCGTAGAAGTCTTGGGAACAGAGCTCGGGAGGCTGGCCATCGATGTCGAACCCGTCCACGAGGAGCACGTCGGGCGAGTCCGAAGTTGTTGAAACATAGTCCGCGCCATCCGCGCAAATAACCCGAAAGCGTTCACAGTCGGGAGGCACCATGAAGCGTTTCCGTAGCGCAATGACCTTGGGATTGAATTCGACCACGGTGATTTCGGATTGAGGGAGGTGGTGATAGCACCACTTGGGCGGCGATCCGCCGCCCAAACCAATGATGGCAATGTGCTTTGGCTTGCGGTGAAACGAGGTGAATGCCGCCATTGTGCGGGTATAGGTCAGCACGAGAGCGGTGGGGTCGCTGGCGTACATCTCGCTTTGTATCTCGCCGATCAGGAACTGCAGGGTGATGGACTCACCATCCTCATAAACTATCGGATCGGCTGCACGAGCCCTCGATCGCCTGCTCTGCATTAAGGACGACGGAATATCATGCCATTCGTTCATCGTTTCAGCTTCCACTCCTCGCTTGCTTCTACAAATCCGGGATGATGCGTGGGCACCTGGCGGGCCGAAGCCTTTCAGGACGCGGAGGGCTTATCCGACTTTGGCGACGGTGGCCGCTGGATCGCCTGGGATCGACCCGAATTGTCGGAAGGACTGGAAATGCCGAAGGACTTACCGATGTGGGCCAACAACTTCAATAACGATTTCATGCTGTCTCCTGACGATTGCTACTGGTATGCCCCTACAGAGGGCGGGTTTCCATCTCAAGCGCGAGTTCACGGCCCACTCCCTCGAAGTCCCCCTGGAGGTCGCGTGCCCGTTCGAGTGCGGCCTGAACATGGGGCAGTACATTCTGTGGAGCGCGCGGTCAGTCTGGAGGGCTGTTCCATGGCACCGCACAGCAAGAGGGTTTTGCCGGCCTTATGCAGGCGGTCGGACAACTGTTCCAGCGCATGGATGCCGGTCGCATCGATAGCTGTCATGTTGCGCAACCGAAGAATCACAACATCCTGGAAGTGATGAAGGTCCCTGGTCGCTTCCACCAGTTTTTCCGTCGTTCCAAAGAGAAACGGGCCATGAATGCGCAGGATCGTTACATTCGAGGGGATGTCCTTGTCTTGAAGGACGTGCGCCTGGCCATCTTCCAGGTATTCAGGGGTCACAGCGGAAACAGTCGTTGTCTCCGAGATGCGGTAGATGTAAAGCAGTGCGGCGAGGGCCACCTCTTTGTACGAAATATCTTCTCCTCTAAAGAATGGTATGCCTAACCGAATTCGAAAAGCCCCCGAAAGAGGCGTTTCTTGCCACCGCCGAGGCTAAGGCATCTTTACTCTTGTCGGCGTGACGCTCCGGTGGTACTCGTTGCATCCACCTCCTCTGAAGTCCCACAGGAAAGGTCTAAATCACGCAGCGCTAACAAATCAGAGTGCACTGCCTTTGCATCCTTTAGCGCTCACAGTGCGTGCTTCAAGGTCAACGTCGTAGCGCGTGACCCCGGCTCGCCAGGATGCGTCCAAGAATTCGGAGAAGGTACTTTTGCCCGCTTGATCAGGGCGCTTCATGGCATTCGTCAGATTATCGATCGCTCTACTCACGAGATTCTCCTGATTCGGTCGGAACATCGTGGATACGGTTGTGAGCTGTAACTTTGATGAGCAGTTCTCGCAGGGTGTCCCTTTCCACCTGGTCCAGGCAGTCAAAGAAACGCGCATCGTTTTTATCTGCAACTGTCGCGAGGGCCGGTGTACGAATTCAGCTCACGCTCGCAGATATAGGTCCACCGTCTCCGTGGTCCAGGTGGAGATGCCACTTCCAAAGAAATCGCGATCTTCGGTCCAGACGGGACACTTCAACAATAACGATGTCGCGACAATCGGCCAGTCATTTTCATCGCGAGAAATCATGCGCTCGCGAGCAGAAACCTCAAACTCTTCATAGAGAGTCCTGTCTACGACTTCGATCAATCGTGACAGCTGTTCGAGCACCTGTATTCCGGGCTCGGGGTCGATGCGGCGTTTCTCGGAGATGGAAGGGATGTACTTGCGTGCATCGGCAAAACAGATGTCCGGGGCATAGAACGACACAGAGTCTTCGTGAGCTTCGAGAAGGCTACGCACGCGCACACCGAAAACGGCTCGCAGGAGGATGTTCGCGTCCAGCACGATGCGCTTCTGGTCTCTCATCGCTTCTGCTTGGTCCGCCAATGTTTGAAACCTGCGACCGCCTCATCCTCGGAGATCCCCTCGGAATCAAGTACCTCCTGCCAACGAGTCGATGCTTCTCGTAGGGCTTCCTTATCCGCATCGCTCCGTTTGCGGCGGGCGGGGATGAAGTAGCCCACGGTATCACCATGTCGGGTGATGGCTACCGGAGACTCCGATTCGAGGAGGTAGCTCGCAAACTTATCGCGGAACTCTCTCATACCAACCTTTACGGTTTCCATAACTTGCTCCTTGCGTACCGTTGCGTACACAAGTGTACCATCTGAGGGCCGTGCCGTACTCAAATTGATTTGGACCCGCGACCTCTGCCGTCCCGCGAAAGAAGTCGTCATCGAATTCGGGCGTAAAAATGGCCGAAATTCGCGAAAACTGACGGACAGGGCAAAGGTTTACCGGGCAAAGGTCGCGGGTCCGATAAGGGTTCAATAACCGCTGCCGAGGGTCCAATAAGGCGCTCAGGGAGCCATCCGCTACGCCTAGTATCAACAAGTTACGCATTACGGATTAGCTGTCACGGCAGAGGTCGCAGGAGCAAGTGCGAATGTATTGCGATAAGACTTGCCTGCTCTCCCGATCCGGTTCGGTGAGTGAACTGGAGCGTGTTGCGCCTGCCCTTTGTTTATGGCGACGGGGATGAGCATCTATCCACCATTCCGGCGATTGTGGAAAGAATGAAGTGGCATCCTGCGCAGACGTTCAGCCTGGCTCACCAGCGGGATGTTGCGCGTGCTTTCGAACTCGCGCTGACGGGTGTCGCGGACGGGCGGATCGTCAACATCGCCGATGATGCGCCGACCACTCTCTACGATATGGCCAGGGCGGTGGGAGTCACGGTCGAATCAACCGCGCAGCCGCTGAACAATCCTTGGTGGGGTCGTGTAGACGGAACATTGGGTAGAACACTCGGTTTCATACCAACAATCATTACGCTCAACCAAGCTGTCCGCGAGAGCATTCTCTAGGAAGCATCGGGCCGGATTCAGGAGTCTTGGATCCGATACTTCCCAGTCGATGGAGCCCGATGGGTTGGGCGTCTTGGAAGCAGTCACCGGTACCGCTGGATAGGCTTCTCGGAAGCATTCCACTCCGGATTCTCTAAATTGATGAGAACAGGCCAATGCGCTCATTGAAGTTCTGCCAGAGGCGCAGATTAGTCCTGTGACACGCGCTTGTATTAATCAATTAAAGACTTTTCAGCACCCTTTCTGACACCCTAGATCAAAGAAAGTCCGCAGAACTTGACCAAAACCTCTGCCGTGCGTGGGCAGAGGTCTCATCAGTCCCGATACGTCGTCTGATGACGAGACATCCGTCAGTGTAATTCTCGAAGAGCGATATCAGGCCAATGCACTCATCTAACGCTTTCGTCTGTCTACGGGTCTATCAATGTCTTGGTGTCCAGTGAATCGAAGAAGGCGGGTTCCGGGTCGCTCTTCGCTCACGAGCCATGCTGGGTTGGTTCCCCGCGAACCAACCCATTGCCCACGTCAGTATGCGATGGCTTTTGTGGCATTTTTGTGGCAAGTACCGCCGTTTAGGCCGGTTTTGCCGGTTTTACCGTCAAATATCCCTTTTGCCGTCAATAAGTTAGCTTTGGCGCGGCACCTTCACACGGTGGAAGTCGTAGGTTCGAATCCTGCTGTGCCCACCATCTAAATCAACAACTTAGAGGGGCTGCCAAGAAGCGATTGGTAGCATTTGGTAGCAAATGCTCAATTCACTAATTTTGAGCCCTCCCCGCTGGTGAGCAGAGCGAACACTGTACCGACCATTTGCTGCACGCTCTCGGGCAGTTCTTGCATGTACTCGTTGGCGGTTGTGTCCGCCCGCGAGTGCCGCAAGTGCGACTGAATGTCCTTCACTGAACCCAAATTCTGTGCTCTGGTGGCGATGGTCCGCCGGATCACTTGGAAGTTCAGCTTCGGGATACCCAGTGAATCCGCGAGAGGCTTTAAGACCCTACTGCGATAGTTAGAGGTGTCCATGAATCCGCCGTCAGCGTTCGGGAATATGAAAGCGTCTGGCTTGACGTTTTCTCCCGAAACCTTCTTGCGCTCCAGCTTCCACAGGTTGAGTTCGGTGGCGAGGGCATCTGGAAGATGCATCTTGCCGAGACTCTTGGGTGTCTTGCCGAAGGGCCGAATCTCCCCGCGGTAGACGGTTTCGGTTAGGTCGAGGGTGTTCTCGTCGTCGAAGGCTCGCCAACGCAACGCAAACAGTTCACTCGGCCGAAGGGCATCGGTCATATCGAGCATGAGGAGGAGCCGGTCTCTGCGGGTCGCCCTCGCGAGTACCGCTCTCAACTGATCCCAGGTCAAAATCTGCTTGTCCTTTGGCCGGAGATTTTTGGGAATCTTCAGCTTGCGACAGGGGTCTTTGACCAGAAACTCCTGCTCGATTGCTTCATCGAAGATGGACTTGAGGTAGGAGCGCGCCTGCTTGACTCTGTCCTGCGAGTAGATGCCGGCCAGGTCGTTCACATGCGTTTGCAACTCAAACTTGTCGATCGACTCGATGCGTTCCGGGCCGAACTTTGAGATCAAATCGATCTCGATTTGAGCCTTCTTCTCCCTCGCTGTCTCGGGCCGCCAATCCCCTTCACGAAGCGGGAAGTAGCGGTTCCGAACAAACCACTCGAAGGTGACAGTCCCATCTTTCAGGATTCTGCCGTCCGCGAGCTTGCCGGTCTGTTTGGTGATCTCAGCTCGAAGTGCTTCACGCGCCGCAAGCTTCGTCATCTGCGATTTAAGGCCGAGCCGCACTGGAACGATGCTGACCCGGACATCTTCGGTTGTAGGGTCGATTACCTGCTTGCGGTAGTAGCCATACCACCGCTTTCCGCGCAGGACGATCCATCCTGATTGATGCGATCTACCCATTGCAATCTCGTTTTCTGTAGGGGAAAACAGTGGGCGTGTCTATTCTAACGGCTCCCATACCGTTGTGCGGAGAGACGCTCTCGCTCACTGATGAAGGCCTCGATTGCGCTCGCTCGATAGCGCAGCGCACCGTCGCCCATGCGTATGACCGGCAGGCGCGGAGTCTTCCTTGAGGAATGATCCCAAACCCAATCCTTGCTTACATTCAGCCGGTCAGCGACATCGTCCGCAGTCAGTAGCGGATCAAAAACATGTCCCGCAACGCTAGAGAAGCGGCGAGGGGGCTTTCGTTGTGTTTGCAAAGGTGGGCTGGCATCGGCTCCGAACTCCGATACCTCCAAAAGATCCGGAGTCTGGCGCTCCGTACCTGGGGAGCCCTGAAGGACAAGGTCGGCGCCGAGGTGTCGCAGTTTGTCGGCGACCGCCGTGCACGGCGGTACTCCCGACGTTCCATTCTCCACCTCGTATAGTTTCCTGGTTGCGTCTGCCATGATGAACTCCATACCGACGGCACCTCCAGAGTTCGCTAACGTCGCCTTCTCGTCCAATGAAATCTTGTCCGCCTTGTATTCCACTTAGGAATACGAGGGCAGGTAGGCCTCATGGCTCCTTACCGCTCAATCGGCGGTCGTCGGGTGTCAAGCCAATTGACACAAAGGTCGGAACAGAAAAATGACTTGCATTGTGGAGACGTGCGTGCTGATAATGAGCCTCCAGTCGTGACTCGGAGATTGCCATGTCCGATATTGACTTCAAGTACCTGCGTGTCGCCGTCGCAATGATGGATGAAATGGATACCTCCCGTGCTGCGGTAAGACTGGGCATCGGACAATCCGCAATCAGTAAGCAGTTAGCCGCCCTGCATGAAGCACTTGGCTATCCCTTGTTCGTAAAGCAGGGCAGACGCATGGTTCCGACTCTGGCGGGAGATGCGTTTGTGGCCGAGGCCCGAATGGCCTTGGACTATGCCGAAAGAGCTGTACGCTTGTCGAGGGCAGCTCATCAGCAAATGGAGATCGTCCTAAACGTCGGCAAGTCTCCCTATACCGATCCGTATCTCATCACGAACTTGCTTTCATTGAGGCTGCCGTATTTCCCAAATCTGAAGATCGAATTCAGCAGCAAAGTCGCGGTAGAACTGGCGCACGATTTATTGAATGGAACGCTTGATCTCGCCTTTCTGACAGGTATCCCGGAGACACCTCGAATCACCTCGGTGCTGGTCGCTCAACAGCAGTTCTTCGTGGCCATGTTGGAGTCGGATGAACTTGCGTGGTCGTCAGAGGTAACTGCGCCTCAGCTTGAAAAAGAATCATGCGTTCTATTCGCTCGGCACGTCCACCCCTACCTGTATGACCAACTGCTTAAGGAGGCTCGTCCATCAAGAGCTCCCGACACTTCGCTTCACCACGTCACCACCGCAGAAGAAGCATCTCAGTTCGTGATGCGAGGATTTGGGGTGGCGATTCTCACGCAGGCGGGTGCGTGGCGTATTGCGAGGGAAGGCATCACCATTCGGCCCCTGGGGGTGCGCGGAGTCGGGCTCGCTACTCGGCTAGCTTGCAGATCCGACAGTGGACAGCGTGTAGTCAGCGAGCTCGTCCGTTCATTCGTGCGCGTGATGATGCCGTCCACCAATGCAACGCAACTGCCGCTCGGATTAGCTGGATGACTGTCCTTTGGTTGTTTCCACGACACGGACGCGCAGCGGTCCCCTGTGACCACAGGACCTGCATTCGATGATGCCGCTAACGTTTACTACCTGTCCTGATTCTGCAGGTGTTAACACAGCTAGGCATTTCTCGCACTCGTGAACCACCGCAAGTCTCTGCAAGACTTTCATGTCTGTAGCTCGCAGGAGACCGGTAGGCTCATGCCATCGATATCGAGGATGATTGTGAGATCTGCAAACTTGCCCGAGGTGCAGACGCCACCACGAGGGAACTTTTCAGGTAATTTGCCTTTCGATAGACCTTGAACCGTCATGCGCGCACCCTAAGTCAGATTCGCAAACAGTCACATGCCATCGTCGCTTCTTCGCCCACGCAATCGATGGGAAAGCTATTGTGATAAAGGGCTGCAACGCTCCTTGTGGTGATCATTTGCGCAATACTCCCATCAGTTTGTCTCGGGTTGGCTTTCTCAAAATCACTTTTTGAGAGCCAGTTCTGTGGACCACGGCCCGCCTTGTGAGGCTCCGATCTGAACCATGCCCTCTGCGGTCTCCGTGCGTGCCCAGTCTCGCTGCAGTTCGCAGAGGATGCTGATCCAACTTACTGGGCGTGCACCCGCCTGGACAATTCGTTGCAATCCGGCGTTGTGAGCATCCTGGGACGTTCCACCTACACAGTCCACGGGTGCGTAAACCTCGAACTTCTCGGCTAAGGCATCGAGAGCTGGAAAAGCAAGGCAAACCTCCGTCCATAAAGCAGCAACTATGAGCTTCTTCCGTCCGGTGGCGACAACGGCTTGATGGAAATCAGGATCCTCCCAAGCGTTGATGCTTGTACGGTCAATCCACGGGGTACTTGTTGGTATTTCGTCCCTGATTTGCCGGATTGTGTCTGGGTTTGTACCGTTCTTCACGTTTACGGTCGTGATCACGATCGGTAGGCTGAAAAGCTTGGCGGTGCGGATCAAGGCCACAGCATTCGCCACCAGTTCCCCGGGTGCCATGGACCGAATGGTATTCACTTGAGGCGGTTGGTAGTCGATGACAAGTAGGGCGCAATTGCTCGGTGTAAGGAGGTGGTCTGTAAGTGCGTTCCGGCTGGACATGGGTTTCTCCTAGGCCCGATTCTCATTTGCCTTCCACGAGCTGTCCAATACCGTTTTGCTGGATTCAGTGATGACCAAAAGCGAGAATAGGCTCACGTCACTCTTGCGGACCAATCGTCCCTATCGGCCCCGAAAGCAGTTGTTCAGCTCGAACCGAAGACTTTGTCTCTTTCGTTAGAAAGTCGACAGTGACTGTGGTGATGAGCGCGATGATCACGCCTACAGACACTTCAATGAAGCGATCCGATGCGGTTCGCCAAATTGGTTGTACTCGATGCACGAGAACTACGACCGCCAGTGCTACGCCTGCGAGTCGGCCCGCGACATCCAGCTTCAGGATGTTGCAGAGAACTAGCGTACACAGCAATGCTGTCGCGAAGGCAAGGATGTGACTGCCCCACAGTGAGGCGGTAAGCCAACCAGCAAGCGCTCCGATGGCTGTCCCGATGATTCGATCTCGCGACGCCCGAAGCGTGGTCTTCATCTCAGACTGGCAGACGAGGATGGCGGTAATGGCGGCCCAGTAACCTGTTTGCGCTCCAACGAAACGTGTGAGTTGGTATGCAATGCTGCTGGCGAGAACTGTCGTCACGTTGGCCCGCAAGTTTACAGACTGGGCAGCCTTCGATATGGTGCCAATCTTCATCTCACACGGCCATTACGCTGCCGGATCGTCCAGAGTTCTTGTAACCAGGCTCGTTCAAATTGTGCGGCAGAAAGAAATGAACGAAATCGGTAGCCAAGGTTTCGTCCTGATTCACGTAAATGCGGTTAACCGTCTGGCGAACCGATTCGATGAACGCTTGAACTATCTGGCGATTGTCGTGTTCTTTCCACATGATGCAAACTGGAAGGCTCAGGTCATCGCGGTGCACCAAGACTCGCTTGAGTGTCCTGCGAACGCCTGGATCATAACTGCTCGGCAGTAACGTAATGCCGTCATTGAGTTCCACATGCGCCAGCCTCACAAGTGGACTCGGTATCTCCTGAGATATTTTTGGTTCAAACCCCGAACGTTTGCACGCTTCGTAGAAATCGATCCCGACTCGTCCACTGTCAGGCTTGTAAAACACAAGCCATTTCTCATCGGCAAGCTCACGGAGGCGGACTTCAGTACGCCTGGCTAGCCGATGTTTCTTTGGAAGAACGGCGGTCACGCGTTCATCTACCAGCGTCTCGAACGAAACGCCGGGGGCGTTCCATGACGGAAAGAGGAGCGCAATATCAAGTTCCCCACGCTGAAGGTGCTGCAGGTGAGTCGCAAAAGGTATGTCCCGGAGTTCAAGCCGAACTTCCGGTGCGCGGCTAGCAAAATCCGTGAGGGATTCATATACGAGACGATGTCCATAGGACAAAGACAGTGCAATGCGGAGAGACCCGACCAGCCGATTCTCGCTCCGGCGGAGGTCGTCAATCCCTTGCGTTGTGATGGCGAGGATGTGCTCAGCACGTTGCACGAGCCGCTCACCTTGCATTGTCAGCGAAACCGGGCGCGCACGCAGATAAATAAGATCCACTGCGAGCTCTTCTTCAAGAGCCTTAATGCCACGGACGAGCGTACCCGTAGAAACGTCCATACGAAGCGCAGCGAGTGAGATATCGCGGCTCGCCGCGCAGGCGACGAGGAACCTGAGCTGTTGCAAAGTCATTCTTTTAGTCCCTCCTCGTACCCGATTTCACATTTGCATATTTACTGCGTTACCGAGTGGTTCGCCGCCGGCTGCTCGTTTCACGGGCCAAATGGAGTACGGCAGCCGTGACTGCCTGCTTGTCGTCGCAGCGGCAGTATGCTGCGAGGGGCATCGTAAGATCTTCGCGCTCGATAGGAATATACCTGCGATCGATATGCGGCACCCACTCGTAAGAGTGCGGAATCACCGTCACAGCCTGCTTATGGTCCACGGCGTCCATTGCGGCCGCAAGACTAGCTGCCATACCCTCAGTTCCGATATCGAAGCCAGTCTTCTTGGCGGCTTTCGCCAAGAATTCCCAACAATTCCGCTCTTTATCGCAGTGCTGGTAAAGTATCCACGGATCACCTGAAAGTTCATGCAACCGAATAGACTTTCTGCGGGAGAGTCGATGTCCTCGCCACACAACGGCTACGGCTGTGTCATTGGTAAATTCAGCTTCCTTCAAACTGGCTCCCCCGGTCCCTGCCAAATACAACAGTGCAACGTCGGCGAAACCGCTCTCGATGGCTCCTTTAAGGTCGTCCGGCGCTATAACGCATTTCTGGATAGACACCGTCGGAACCTCTGAAGAAAACGCCTCCAGAATCTCCCGGATCATGGCATGAGAAGAATCGCTTGGAATGGCCACCATCACCGAGCCGACGGGAGGCGGAATCGAGCGGCTCGTCTCCTCTGCGGCAAGCTGAATGAGCTTGAGAATCTCACGCGCCGTCGGAAGAAATGCTTCGCCGGCCGCGGTTAAACGAACGTGCCGCCGATCCCTGTAGAAGAGTTCGACGCCCAAATACTTTTCCAGCGCTTTGATGTGCCTGCTCAGGGGAGGTTGAGCGAGGTGAAGTTTAAGAGCTGCCCTGCCGAAATGCAGTTCCTCAGCAACGGTAATGAAGTAACGCAAATGATGCGTCTCCATTTCGACCTCCGGGCTTTTCTTGCAAGCAATCAATCAAACCTCCGCGGAAAGCTTGTATGCGTCACTCAGAGCACGCCTGATGCTCAAGCATATGCAGCTACCCACGGTAATCGGTACCGGAAACAGCGTCCAATACCCGCAACTTTGCTACTGTAATACCTTCCTTGAATGATGCGATTGTGCTCGACGGCAAACGATGATGTTTGTACTCGCTCAAGGGTTCCACGGCCTTGCTTCACCGCTTCCGCCAGGAACTTCAGATGTTGAGGCTAGACCGTCGAGCCGGCTGATGACCAATGCTTTTCTTACCTTCCTTGTGATACCGATTTCGCTCCGGCGAGCCGCAATCAGTCGGCTGCTGAGGCTTTCAGCAATGCGGTATCACAGAACCACCATAGAAAGAATTGGACGCGTCGAGACTTCTGCCAGAGGCTTACAGCAGAAAAGGAGACCTCCGCCATGAAGTATTTCCGACCGCTCGCCCTCATTGCCGTCGTCCTGATGGGACTGATGAAAACCGCCAATGCTGCGACTGTAGAACTCCAATCAGTCTCTCGCATTGCATTCGGGCCCGATAACACGCTGTTCGTTGCAGATTGGAAAGCGGCGCAGATTATTGCGGTCACCCTTCCCGCCGCGACGGATACGTCCACTTCGCCCTTCAACCTGATGGACTTTGAAGACTCTGTCTGTATCCGTCAGAGGAACGCAGGTGGACAGTTACAGATTTTTGGCGGCCCAAGCGGTGGGCGTGAGTTCTGGAAGTGTTTGGATGGATGAGTTGGCGATGCCTGGCAGAATGGCGGCGAGGT
>Ga0080006_1084660_pt1 | contig 18568 bp, 16 predicted proteins | sample RS3BMetagenome_FD_69209 | JGI IMG/M metagenome (GOLD analysis project Ga0080006, IMG submission 69209) | Ferric oxide microbial mat and aquatic microbial communities from Rainbow Spring, Yellowstone National Park, USA - RS3B (SPADES... ... | reverse complement strand
TAATGGTAGAACTTGGCAATTAAGGTGCAAATTTTAAGAAAATCAAATAAGAGCACTAAAAGAGATAAAACAGCTACTTTTTGCTTAAAATAGCTAAATAGAAATCTTAAGATAACTAAGGTAAATACATTAATCAACTTTTGCGATTTCTTAATTAATTTACAAGATAGCGCGTTAAGTATAATCAACAAGTAGCTTTTAAAACTGCTTGCAGTATAGCAATAGATTCTATTTAATAATTACTGCTCAGAATATGTAACTAATTTAATAAACAGAGATTTCTAATTGCTTAGCTACCACTAAGGGGTATTGGATTAATATTATTAGCACTTAGTATGATAAACGCCTCAGAGGCCGTTGTGCCAGAAGTAGGATAAGACCCCGATAAGCCACCCATAAGAAAGCTTAATAGCTCACCGGTTGAATTAGAGACACAGGTTAACTCATGAACTGTTGGGCCACCTGGTATAGTTGAGACAGTCTTCCAAAGTGTTCCTTGCTGGCCTGCTTGTTGGCAACTACCTGCTTTAACCAGCTTTTGATCAGTGGCCTGATTTTTAACATAATTTATAAAACTTTGAACTACGTTGTAATACGGATTAGAAGCATCATAACTGGAGTGCCCATTGGGCTGCCAAGTGAAGGTAACTTGACCCGATGGGCCAACGGTAGGAACGTGTGCATATTGAGTATTGTTATACACTATAAACTCTGGCTCAGTGGCATTTAAAGAGCTGAAAGCTTCCCAGTTTGAAGTAGAATAGACCCTATAGTATGCAAATACTTTCCCATCTGCATATTGCACAGCACTGTAATTAGTTAAAGAACCTAATTTTGAAATGTCTATTTTGTATGAATTAGAACCAGATAAATTAGAGCTTGATTGAGAAGAACTTGAACTTCCGTAACTTGGCAAAGACGCTGAAGTGCTATGTGATGAGCTACAAGCACTCAACAATAAAGTAACAACCACAACAAGTCCCATAGTTCTTACAGAACTAATGAATTTTTTTATTTTAATAGCAATAATCATATTTATCTTAATCCTCCTATCATCTAAAAGCTCTATGGTTATACTTGAGTAAATATCAAGATAATTAGGTTTAATCCTAAGTTAACTAGCAAAAAAGGGCAACTTGATAAATTTGCTATACCTTTGGGCTTTTAATAAAAACCATTTGTGGTAAAACAGTTATAGCCAATTTACTAGCTGGTTGCCTAGATCTCCATTTTAGCGCTTTTCAACCTCTTTATTTATCCATTTCAGACACTTTAAACTTTTTAATTTAAAAACCAATTAAAAGATCAAGAAAAAAATTGAGATTTACAGCTTAAACTCTAGGAACTATTAAAAGTTAACGCATACTTTAAACAAATTGCGCCTAAGGTTTAAAACGTTACAATAAAAAATTAGATTTCTTTTTTAAAGTCAATTACTGCTTTAAACTGTAATTACTAAGTAATTTATAGAATAATTCTGCATCGGCCGCTCCGATTGCCGTTAATTGGATTAGTTCTTGTTATCAAGATAACTAACTAGTTCTGAAGCTGCCTTTTTTGATAAAACCGGCACAATATATCTCGAAGCATTCAAATCTAATTTTTTGTTGGTTAATAACTCAACAACTTCTTTACTAGAAAGCACGTCAGAAATTTCTTGGATCTCTAGAGAACCTGGACCATACCAACCAATAAAATTTCGCATGTTTGTCACCACCAATACAGGCCATCTATAAGAAGCCTTGTTATATTCAGTCATGGCTACTCTCATCCCAACTAAAAAAGCCATGAATAAAGAAATAACTTTACCTGATAGATATCTAATTGCCGTTAAAATTGCAGGCTTAATTGTAGAAGACTCACTACCTAAACTCACTCTTTTTAGCTTCAATGCACCAATTACCTGCTCGCCTTCTTCAAGTTTAGAAATAAGACGTTTTTCAATCTTTTGAGTAAAATGATCTTTTCTTGCTTCACCCATCTTTATCTCATCAACATTTTAAATAACATATAACCAAAGCCAAACTAACCACCCTTTTTTATAAAGATATTAAAAGGAGTTAATTGCAATTTTTCTACATAGGATTTCACCTTTATTTTATCATAAATACTAGGTTATTTTATTAAAAAAGGAGGTCACTAAAGAACGCTGTTTTACTCTATGCTATAAATTATGGAAAATTCCAAAGAAAAACCTAAAATTACAACATTAGGCGCACTTAAGCAGTCCGGATATCGACCTCTTAGTGTAAAGCAAGAAATTGCAAAAAACACAGCAGAAAAACTTAAGCATCGCCAGGCGATCTTTACAGGTCTTTTTGGATACGATGATACTGTTGTCCCACAATTATTAAATGCTTTGCTAGCTGGGCACGACTTAATACTTCTCGGAGAACGCGGACAAGCAAAAACACGAATAGCACGGTCTATAGCAGATTTATTAGACGAATGGGTACCTATCATAGAAGGCTCCGAAATTAATGAAGATCCATTAAAACCTTTGTTAAAAAAGTCAAAAGAAATAATTAAACAAATGGGAGATGAAACTCCAATTGACTGGGTTAACAAAAAAGATCGCCTCAATGAAAAACTTGCAACGCCTGATACAGTAGTTAGCGACTTAATTGGTGACGTCGATCCAATAAAAGTTGCTGAAGGACGTTACCTCTCAGATGAAAGCGTGATTAACTTTGGACTCATTCCAAGATCCAATCGAGGCATTTTTATTATTAATGAACTTCCTGATTTAGCTGAAAGAATACAGGTTGGATTATTTAACATACTAGAAGAGCGCGATATCCAAATTCGCAACTTTGTCATTCGTCTGCCTTTAGATGTTTTTGTCATAGCTTCAGCTAACCCGGAGGATTACACAAATAGAGGCAGGATTGTAACCCCGTTAAAGGATCGCTTTGGTGCTCAAGTAAGAACACATTACCCCCAAAGCATACAAACAGAGGCACAAATAGTACTTCAAGAAGCCAATATTGCAAGTTTACAAATACCTGGCAATGAAAACTACTTACCTAAAATTGAAGTTCCTAAGTTCATGTTGGAGATAATTTGTAGCATAAGTTCAATTGCAAGAATGAGTCCTCAAGTGAATCAACGTTCAGGGGTTTCAGTCAGACTTTCAATTAATAATTACGAGACCTTAGTAGCATCAGCAATTAAACGCGCTCTTATAACAAATGAGTTAAGTGCAGTCCCTCGGATTTCAGACCTTGACTCTTTAATTGATTCAATTGCAGCAAAGATAGAACTTGATACTTTTGAAGAAGAAGGCTCTGAAGAAGTGATTGCCTCAATCATTAGAGCTGCAGTCTCAACAGTTTATAAAAACTATATTTCGCCAGATGAAGTTGGTGCAATTCTAGGGCCTTTTGAAACTGGCATTACAGTTGAAACTGGAAGTGATTTGAGCTCGTTGTCTTATCAAGAAATTGTCCAACAAATTCCAGAGTTAAAAACATTAGCTCACAAGCTTGTTGATATCACTGATTCAGCGCAGCTAGCCAGTGCAATTGAGTTTATCCTAGAAGGACTACACTTAAGTAAGAGACTTAACAAGGATGCAATTTATGGCAGATTTATTTTTCGCTCCAAACAACGCCCAAAACAGGTATAAGATATTAAGGTAAATGCGAAGTTCTTATCGTTACTCACACTGGGATGGATCTCAAGACTATTTAAATTTAGATGGATCACAAATCCTTGAAGAAATTGCTGATGATTTAATTTATCACGGTGATGTTACAGCAGCTCTAAGACGGCTTTTACGTAATGGTCTCACATTAAAAGATGGGAACAAAATACCTGGAATTAGAGAAATACTTAATCGCATTAAACAGAAAAAAAATCAACTAAGTCAGGACATTTCATCAAGTGATTTCTTTGGCTCAATTAAGCAACAGCTAGAAGAAATAATTAATATTGAGCAGTCGTCTTTATCACAATTAATTGATAACTTAAAAAGCTCTAGTCGCCAAAGCGACAAGGATTCAATTGACGCCCTACAGTTACGTCAGATTCAATTAGCAAGCTTACCTGATTTTCTCCCTGATAAAATTTCATCTTTATCAAACTATGACTTTACCTCAATAGAGGCTTATGAGCGTTTCGAAGAATTAATGCAAAAATTAAAGAAAGAAATATTAGATGCATATTTTAATAACATCACAAAAGCCTTTAACAGCTTAACTGAAAAGGACCTCAACAGGATAAGAGAAGCCCTGAGTAACCTAAACCGAATGATTGAACAAAAACTTGAAGGCAAAGAATTAGATCCTAGTTTCGAAGAATTTATGCAGCAATACGGAGATATGTTTGATGGTAATCCGTCGAGCCTAGAAGAATTACTATCAAATTTGGCTCAAAGGTCAGCAATGATGTCATCACTAATAGCATCAATGACACCGCAGCAGCAAGCAATATTATCTAACCTATCGAGCCAACTTCTTAGTAATTTAGATATTGCCTTTGAAGCAGACAGACTTTCTGAAAATTTAAGAAAAATGCTACCTAATCTTAATTGGGATTCACCCTTGTTTAATAGAGAAATAAATAATGTATCTTCAATCACCCAGTCCTTAAAAGCTGCCTCTGATTTGTCAACCTTAAAAGACCTTGAAAGTTTACTTTCTGAAAATTTCGATTTTAACCTACTTAAGGAGCTTGATTGGGACTCAATTAGGAACTTACTGGGTAAAGACACTGAAAATGCCCTAAAAACACTTTCAAATATTGCTGAGATTTTAAAAAAAGAAGGTTTAATAGATCAAAAAGGCTCAAAGCTATCCCTTTCACCAAAAGCAATTCGTAAACTAGGGGGCAATGTATTAGATAAGATTTTTGCAAAGCTATCTATTGATAAGCAACTAGGTCACCAGATATTAAAAGAAGGTTTTGGAACTGAATACCTAGGAACATCAAAAAAATACGAATTTGGAGATCCGTTTGACCTTGATTTGAGCACTACTTTATATCAATCCCTATCAAGAAACGGCAAGGGGACACCTGTAAAGATCACACCAGATGACTTTTTTATAAAGGAACGTGACAGCTCAACACGCTCCTCGACAGTAGTAATGATTGACTTGTCATTATCAATGCCAATGAGAGAAAACTTTTTGCCTGCTAAGAAAGTAGCATTGGCAATTTATCATTTAATTAAGCAAAAATTTCCAAAAGACTATGTAGGTCTAGTGGGGTTCTCTGAGGTAGCCCATGAAATTAAGCCCGAAAATTTACCTAGTGTGTCTTGGGATTTTGTTTACGGAACTAATATCGCTCATGGGCTAGCTTTGGCCAGAAAGATGTTAGGGTCTCAATCTGGCACAAAGCAAATCATCATGATTACTGATGGGGAACCCACTGCTCATTTAACAAGTGCTGGCGAAGTTTTTTTTAGTTATCCGCCCACAAGAGAAACCTTGAGAGAAACCCTTTTAGAAGTAGCCCGGTGCACAAAAAAGCAAATTACTATAAATAGCTTTGTACTAGATGTAAATCCTTACCTTGTCTCCTTTATAAACAAGCTTGCCCAAATAAACAAAGGTAGAGTTTTTTACGTAACTCCTGAGAACTTAGAGGATTTTGTTTTAATTGACTTTTTAGCACGATCTAATAGCTATAAAAACCCCAGATCATCCAAAATTTCAAGACGCTTTTACCCAACAGATCCAAGCTATCAGTTCTAAAATAAAATCCAATAATTAGCACAACTAAGCTATTAAAAGGAATTTTTTTAAGAAGAAGCTAATTAACAGTTATTAGTAAATGTAGTCTTTTTAATTTTAAATCCGACCATATATGGGAAATAATTATTATCATTAAGAAATTTTATTAATTACATCCATTAAGCCTCTATTTGTTTTACAATAGCTGTAAATTCTGTGACAAAACAAAGGATCAAAAAGATAACTCCTTTAGTGACCACAGCAGTTAGTGTGGTCTTCGTTGCATACTTTACTAGGAACTATTTCTTTTTTCAGGATGACTTTGTTTTTTTATACCAGGCAGAAAACGAGCGTCATTTTGAATCGTATTTGCGACAACCTATTTTTGAACACTTTTCACCGGTTTACAGAATCCTTGACAAGCTACTAGTTGAAATATCGGGTCCAAGTTATTTAACTGCCCACATAATAGAGCTTGCTTTGGTAGTTTTTGCGATTTTATCTATGTATTTTTGCCTTAGGCCTCTTTGTGGCCAGATCAAAAGCTCAATACTATCGATGCTTTTTGGCCAATCACTTTTAATAACTCATTTAACAGGGTGGTGGACTAGCTCAATTAATATTATGCCTTATGTAATCTTCACGCTTTTATCAATTGGATGTTATTTAAGATATGAAATACACAAACAACCTATTTGGCTACTGCCCTCATTGTTTTTCTTTTTTATCTCCTTGTTATCTTATGAAACCTCCTGGCTTACCCCTGCGTACTTAAGCTTTATTTCGGCTTTTGCATTTAGCAACTCATTGAAATTAAAAGCAATCATTAACCATATCAAATCAGTTGCTCTTTATTGGATTGGACTCTATGGAGCTACCATACTGGCAATATTAAATTATCTTGCATTTTACAGAGGCAGCTTCCTCACTCAGCCACCAACTTTAAATGAATTGCTAAAGTATCTTTACTATCAGTTCATTTACTGGTTCTTACCTTCCCTTTTAGGCATAAGACCTTATGTAGCAACAAATATAAAAACAAATTTAATTTATTATGGTCCAAAGGAATTTATTTTTTTAAGCATCGCCCTTAGTGCAGTTGTAATTATATTGTTGATCCTCTACACATCAGGTAAAAGCACAAAAAGCTGGAAAATCTGGTGTGGTTTTGCATTATTTTATTTAGTTAACTCCCTTATTATCGGACTAGACAGAGTTAAGCAATTTGGAGTAGGTTTTGCACTTAATACTGATTTTTTAGTAACCCCGTCAATACTATTTTACGTAACTTTAACCTTAAGCAAATATTTAAAAATTAACCAAATACCCCACAATCACTCTGACAATCTAGCTCTGGTACATAGGGCTAAAAAACCTAAGTTTTTAAAAACAACATCAATCTTTTTAGTGCTTACAGCTGTCGAACTAGGGCTTATATCTTCTACTTCTTTACAAGATTCACAAGATTTTGAATATCATTTAGCTGCATCAACCCGCAGCTACATAACAACAATACAAAATCACTTAAAAATAATTAAATCAAAAGGCCTAAACTATTCTTTATTAAATGAAGCCGTGCCATCTTATGTCGAATCTCCAAGTTTAACTAACGACACGTCACTTGAAAGACTCTTTAAAACTTTAGATATTAAAGCTCCATTTGATTTACTCACAAGATATATTTTTCTAATTAATGATAAGGGTGAATTTATAAGCCAATCATATCTTAAGATAGAACAACTCAGAGCCTATAAAAGCACTGAATGTTTAAATGAAGGATCTTACGTAATAATTTCCCAACCAAAAAACTTTTCTTATCCTAATCTCTGGATGGCAATTACTGCAAGCAATATTACAAATACTACCAAACCTCAGTTAAAAATAATTGCAATTGCACATAATTCGGTTAAGTACCGTAAAAAAGTCAATCTAAACTCATCAGAATTTGCACAATTAATTAAATTAGACCCAGCCGGGATATACTACTATAAAATAATTCCTACTAAAGCTGTTTTAACAATTTGTTTAAAATCAGTCAGCCTTTTATATTTCGTTTTTAAAGGTTAAAACTTATAAGTTTAAATTTGATCCTTAAGCCGATTCACGTTAGAAGGTCTTTCTTAAAATTTAACACCAATAAGAAGCAAATAAACTATGGCCAACCGGCCCCTGGGGTTTCAACCCTGGCTTGAAAAACACAACCATTTCTGCCTGCTGAAGCCTCCTTAGCATTTGAAGTAGGGGCACACATTATAAAGAGTGTGTCTTTGTCCTGACCACCTAACATGCAGGCATAACAATTTAACGGAGCCGTTACTTTGCCCACTAGCTCGCCGCCTTGTTTTATTAGTAAACATTCCTTTGAAATTGCATTTGCCACCCAAACATCATTATTTGCATCTAAGCAAATTCCATCTGGAGCACATAAGTATTTAGAAAGATCTGCCCAAAGGCGCTTATTAGTTAAAGTACCATCAGCATTGACATCAAAAGCTGTAAGCCTCATGCCTAGAGATTCTGCAACAATTAAGGTTTTAGTATCTGGGGTAAGCACCATTCCATTGGGAAAATCTAAAAAAGGCGCTGCAATACTTGGCTGTTTTTCTTGGTTAATCATGACTAAATGTGCTTTAGGTGGACCCGGTGGTTCTAAAAGGCCTGCCATTGTCTTTTCTTCAATAAAGGTATCCAAATCAAATCCAAAGTTGCCCACATAACAATAACCAGCTGGACTCACCAGCATGTCATTAGCATGAAAAGTAGCAAACTCACTTATGTCAGCATAAAGCTCTACAACATTATCTTTAAACTGCAGCACAGTGCGGTCTATCATTGACACAACTAACATTGATCCATCTGGCAACCAACCGATTCCTGATGGTTGATTAGGTACTTCTAGAACTTCTTTCAAATTTCCATAATTATCGGCTTTGTAAACTTTATGTGCATAAAAGTCTGAAAAATAAAGCTCACCTTCGTGCCATCTCGGGCCCTCGCCAAAATAAATTCCTTCTATAAAAATTGAAGCTTCTTTGTTAAACATATTCTTATTTTAACCCGTTTTATATCCTGCAAGCTTTATTAAAGCTGCTTGAATTAAGGCATCTTCATTTGGATTTCGAACAAATTCCTTGGAAATCTCAGTAAGATAGGTAGCTTTATCTAAACTTATACGATTCTCAGATAAATAAACATGGTGACTTCCTTTTTCAAATGAAGTCTTAATCTCATTAAGATATAACTCTGCTAGTATTAACAACCCCCGTGAAATCAAAGAAATTCGATTATGGCGCAACTCTTTTTGATGATATTGTTCTAAGTCAGCCATAACTTTTGCACAGCTATCAGGATCTCTCTGGTATATCTTTGCCAAAGACTGCTTTTCAGAAACCTGGCTTTTTTTTAGTTCATTTTGGGATGAATTAATGAAATCCTTAATCTCATTAATTAAATTAGCAATAGTATAACCTGCTGGCTCAAGCCGATTTTTTATAGATTTCCAAAACTCTTGTTCATCTTGAGAAACTTCAGATTCAAACGCAAATGCATTTATATGTATAACTTGAGACCTACTAGCTAAAGTTATGAGGCGGGCAGTAATTCGATCAGCTATTAAAATAAAACTTGCTGAAGGCGGTGGTTCTTCTATAGTTTTTAAAAGAACAGCAACTGCTTCATCAGCTAAATGCAACTCAGGTATCACTATAATTCGACGCGTAGATAACTGTGGAGCAAGACGAGACACTTGAACAATAGTTCTTGCTTCTGCCACAGTTAGTGCCCTTGAAGTGAATGATTTTATTAAAACATCAGGATTTCTTTGATTAATAATTGATTTACAAATTGCACACTCGTTACATCCACTATTTTTACAAAGGATTTTTTGTATAACATATTGAGATAAAGGAAGTGCCCATCTTTTACTTTGTGGTCCAACTAATAAAATTGACTGAAAGCCTTTGTTGATAACATTATTAATTACCTCTATGGTTCTTTCAGAGATATGCTTTAGAGAATAATCAGCCATATTATCTTTGGTTCTTTATTAATAAAACAGTTGCAAAACAAGCAATGCCTTGCCCAGAACCAATAAAACCCATTTTTTCTGTTGTGGTTGCCTTAACTGAAACTGGAACTTTTAAAAGGCTTTCCATATTTTGCTTAATTAAGCCCTTGTAGCTACTTAACTTAGGATACTGAGCAACAATAGTGACATCTAAGTTAATGATCTGATAACCAATTAGTTCATTATTAACTACAGTTTTTAATAAATCAATTGATGAAGCGTTTTCGTAACTGTGGTCTTGATCGCTAAAGAGCTCTCCTATATCACCTTTGGCAGCGCCTCCTAACAAGGCATCAATTGTGGCATGAATTAAGCAATCACCATCTGAATGAGCAGAAACTTTTTCTGGACATTTTATTAATATTCCTCCTAGTTTAAGCGGTTTACCACTAGGGTCATAACGATGAAAATCAAGCCCAAAGCCAACTCTAAGGTCTGAATACATAAACCTAGCCTATGGCGAGACGTTTTAACATCTCAAAGTCTTCAGGATAAGTGAGCTTAAGGTTAATATTCTCTCCAGGAACGACCCTAACTACATAGCCCATGCGCTCAAGAAGCTCTGCATCATCATTAGCGTTAGGTTTTGACTCATGGGCTTTTTTTAACGGTTCAACTAAAAATGCTTGAGGAGTTTGAATTACGTATAAATTATCGCGTGGGATCGTGCTTAAAACAGTGGAATTTTCAACTTCTTTTATTGTGTCAGTTAACCTTAAAGCTGGTACCACTCCTGCTGGTGGAAGTTCAACGCCTGACACACCTGCACCACGTAAGGCACTTAAGACCCTCATCCAAAGTTCTCTAGTTGCCAAAGGCCTAGCACCATCATGTATAAGCACTTCTTGAGCTTTATCATCTAGTAACTCCAAGGCACACCTGACTGAATCAGATCTCGTAATTCCCCCTTTGACGACAAAGTCAGCCCCAAATTTCATTAAAGTTGAAGAGTATTTTTCCAAATAAGGCTCTGGGATAACAACCACAACAGAATCAGCTACAGTTCGGGCAACCTCTATCGACCACGCAACAACTGGCTTGCCCCAAAGATGCACAAACTGTTTAGGCACATTGCCATAACGCTGACCCGAACCTGCAGCTACTACTACTGCCCAAGTCGCCATAGTTGACAAAACAATACCACTTATCTTTATATAAACACGTTCGAAATAATAATTTTTGGGATTTATATACCTAACAACCACGGCGCTGTCGCGCAAAGCTGGGGCTGGCCAAATGAGCGACCCAGCACGCCGTTGTTCATGCCATTAGCTTACATGCTTGTGATTAGAGCGTCAAGTATATAAATCCCTAATTTTTTTTTTAAGAAAGGGCTTCCTGGAGCTTTTTTTCTGCTTCTTTCTGATCTACATTTAAAGCAAAAGTGAGCTCAGAAACAAGAATTTGACGAGCTTTTCCTAGCATTTTTTTCTCACCAGCTGATAATCCCTTATCCTTATCCCTTAAAGATAAGTTGCGAACCACTTCAGCTACTTGATAAATATCACCTGAACGTAATTTTTCAGAGTGATTTTTAAAGCGCCTTGACCAGTTTGTTGGAGTGCGGGCATCTTTTTTTCTAAGAACTGCAAAAACCTCCTGAACTTCTTCATCATTTATTACCTGACGTACACCAATTTGCTCAGCATTGTCTTTTGGAACCATTAAGGTTAGATCCCCGTATGCGAGCTCAAGGACTAAATATTCTTTAACTTCTCCGAACTCTTCGCGCTTTTCAATGCTTTTAACTATTGCAGCTCCATGATGAGGATAAACTACTCTGTCACCTACTTTAAACACTGCCCTCTACCTCTAACTTCATTTGCTTTGTCACTTTTTAGTATTAAAAGGTTTTTTACAATACAATAATACCCTTTAAGTTAAATTCTTGTCACATTTATTTAAAACCACTCATTGTGAGTATTTCACTACAAGAAAATGCTCATTTCATTTATTAAAATAATTATTTCAACGCTTGCTAGGTATAGCGATCTATTATGCTGGCCTCTGTAAGTTTTGAGAGTCCTTGTTTAACATTTCTAGCTCGTGCCTCTCCAACACCTGCCACTTCGCCTAAATCATCTTCTGTGGCACGCATTATTCTCTGTAGCGTTCCAAAGTAATTCACAATTGACTCCACTATTGCAAAAGGCAGCCGCGGGATATGAGAGAGCAACCTATTGCCGCGAGCCGACAAATTATCATCTAAATCAATATCTTCATGACCACGAGAGAGTACTACTGATGCTACTTCCTTTAAATCTAACAGCGCTTTTGTACTTAATTTTTCTAGTTCTTTGACTTTAACTAAAGCACTATGGCGATCTGAGGAAGCTGCATAGTCTCTTATTACAAGTAGTTCTTCTTTATCAATACCTTCAGTTAGTTCAATTAATTGCATCGATAACAAAGTTCCGTCTTTACCAAGTTGAAAAATGTCTTCTTCTGCGCGCTTGGCCACTCTTTTAACCATTTCAGCCCTTTGTATTACGCTAGAAACGTCTTTAACAGTCACTAGGTCAGAAACCTCTAAAGCTGAAAGTGACGCCAGGGATAAATCAAAACGAGTTTTAAAACGCTCCAGTGTTTGAAGCAGCTGATTTGCCCTATTCCATAAAGTGCTCACAGGCTCTAAAACCCTGATATCTGAACCGCAGTATAAAGTAACAGTACCTAAATCTTCAGAAACTGCAATTACTGGAATTTCTAGAGATCTGGCCACTCTCTCTGCAGTTCTATGTCTGGTTCCAGTTTCTGACGTCGGTATATCTGGGTTGGGAACTAGCTGAACATTTGCACGTGAAATTCTACGTGTACTTTTAGAAAGAATAATAGCTCCATCCATCTTGGCTAACTCTGAAAGCCTTTGAGCTGTTAATGGTGAATCTATCACAAACCCACCAGTACAAATTTCTAACACTTCTTTTGAATCACCAATCACAATTAGTGCACCCATATGAGCTTTAAGTATTCTCTCAATCCCTTCTCGCAAAACAGTGCCTGGGGCGACCATGGCCACCACTTGATTAATTGTTGGCTTATTAGTAATTGATATATCAGTCAACTGTCCACCTATTAGCCCATTTTGCTTGTTTTAAGCGGCTTAATCTTAATAATTACACGCTCATCATCAACTGAATCAAACGGATAATGCTCCAAAGAAAGGTATTTTTTAGCTAACTTATCTATAAACTTATTGCCCTCATCAGGGATAAACTGCTCAACTTCTCCCCTTATTTCCAAATAACGATATGGATTATCTGGATCTAATAAGGATAATGCTACTTTTTTGTTTGCCTTTAAGTTTTTATACTTTTGCCTTGCTTTTGTGGTCGAAAAATAAATGAACTCCCCATCGAAATCAAACCATACAGGACTTGAATGAAGCTCACCATTTGGACCAAGCGTTGCCACATGAGCAAATGATCTTTTTCTTAATATGTCTAAATGCGATTCAGGTACAATCTGGTTTGCCACACTAAGATTTTACCGAGTCGCGCTTTAAATGTCGTAATAAAGCACGAACTCATATGGGTGTGGCCGCAACCTAACTGCATCAACTTCATTTTCACGTTTATAAGCTATCCAGGTGTCAATCAAATCCTGCGTAAAAACACCTCCTTGTTTTAGGTAATCCTGATCCTCTTCTAAAGCTTTTAAAGCTCCATCTAAAGAGGGAGGCACACTTTTTATCTTTGCTAACTCATGTGGTTCAAGGTCAAACAAATCAGCATCAATGGGATCTGGTGGCTCGATTTTATTTTTAATTCCATCAAGACCAGCCATTAACATAGCTGAAAATGCCAGATATGGGTTGCAAGAGGCATCAGGGCATCGGAACTCTATTCTTTTGGCTTTAGGACTTTTAGAATACATTGGAATTCTGCATGCAGCCGATCTATTTCTTTGAGAATAGACAAGGTTCACAGGTGCTTCATATCCTGGAACCAACCGCTTATATGAATTAGTTGTTGGAGCTGCAAAGGCCAAGATAGAACTTGCATGAGCAAGCAGCCCCCCAATGTAATACCTGGCTAAATCAGACAATCCTGCATATCCATCACCAGCAAATAGCGGGGTACCATCTTTCCATAGCGACTGGTGAGTGTGCATACCTGAACCGTTGTCTTGAAAGATTGGTTTAGGCATAAAAGTTGCAGTAAAGCCTTCCCTTCTTGCAACAGATTTAACTACGTATTTATAAAGCATTAGCTTGTCAGCCATTCTTAGCAATGTGTCAAAACGCATATCAATCTCAGCTTGCCCTGCCGTTGCAACCTCATGATGCTGAACCTCTATTTCGATTCCTAAAGATTCCATTATTAAAATCATCTCGCTTCTAAGATCCTGGAAATGATCCGAGGGTGGCACAGGAAAATATCCTTCTTTATATCTAAGTTTGTATCCAAGGTTAGGATACTCATCCCTATCAGAATTCCAGATTCCCTCAATGGAGTCCACTTCATAATAAGCGGATCGTTGATCTTGAGAGTACCTTACGTCATCAAAAATAAAGAACTCAGCCTCTGGGCCAAAATAAGCTACATCAGCAATATTTGATTGTAATAAATAATTTTCTGCTTTTTTAGCAACATAGCGTGGATCTCTTGAATAACTCTCGCGAGTTATTGGATCAATTATAAAGCAATTTAAATTTAATGTTTTATGTTGTCTAAAGGGATCTATGTAAGCAGTTGATGAATCAGGAATTAAAAGCATATCTGACTCATGAATTTTTTTAAAGCCCCTAATTGAAGAACCGTCAAAACCAAAGCCTTCCTCAAAACTTTCCTCAGTTAGCTCATGAGCTGGCACTGAAAAGTGCTGCATCATTCCAGGTAAATCACAAAACCTTAAATCAATAATCTCTATTGACTCATTTTTTATTAACTCTATAACTTCCTTTGGTGTTCTTTGTTGCATTAGTTTCTCCTTCTAACTCTGATTGGGTTTAATAGTAGACTTATACTACTTAAGTAAGCTAACTGAATAATGTTAAAATTATGTTAACTAATACAGATTAATTGTTAAACTAAGAAAACCCTCGATATCAACAGGTAAAATAAGGATCATTAAGGATAATTAATTATTTAATTCTCCTAAGGAGGCATCATGACAACCGACAAGGAATTTGTTTTAAGAACTGTAGAAGAACGAGGCGTTAAATTCATTCAACTTTGCTTTACAGATGTCCTTGGAACTCCAAAAGGGTTTTCAATCATGCCTGCTGAGCTTGAAAATGCCCTTACAGAGGGAATGATTTTTGATGGATCTTCAGTAGATGGCTTTTCTAGGATACAAGAAGCTGACATGCTACTAATGCCTGATCCAAAAACTTTTCAAATCCTGCCCTTTCAAGTAGCCCAGGAAAAAGTAGCAAGAATAATTTGTGATATAAAAAATTTAGATGGATCACCTTTTGAAGGTGATCCGAGACAAGTTCTAAGAAGAGCGCTTGAAAAAATTCGTTCACAAGGATATGACTTCTATGCTGCTCCTGAGTTAGAGTATTTTTATTTCAAAGCAAACCCTTCTCTCAATCAAGAGCCACACATAATTGAAAAAGGGTCTTATTTTGACTTGAGCATCTCTGACTCAACAACTGAAATTAGAAAAATCACCGTAATTGCTTTAGAAGAAATGGGAATTCCAGTTGAACACACGCAACATGAAGATGCTCACTCCCAGCACGAAATTGACCTACGTTATACAGATGCCTTGACAATGGCTGATACTGTTATGACTGCACGAGCGGTAATTAAAGGTGTGGCATCAAACAATAATCTAATTGCATCATTTATGCCAAAGCCTTTTTCAAACCAACAAGGTTCTGGCATGCACACTCATTTTTCAGTCTTTAAAGGCGATTCAAATATGTTTTATGATGCTAATAACTTATACGGACTTTCAAATTTTGCTCGTCAATTTATTGCTGGAATCCTTCAAAATGCTTCAGCAATTACAGCAGTTGCAAATCAGTGGGTTAATTCTTATAAACGGCTAGTCCCTGGCTTTGAAGCTCCTATTCATATAGCATGGGCTCGAAATAATCGCTCTGCACTAGTTAGAGTCCCACCAATTAAATCGGGACATCCTGAAGCCACTCGAATTGAATACAGAGGAGCTGATGCAGCCTGCAATCCTTATTTACTATTTGCACTGATTCTGGCAGCAGGAATGGATGGAGTTCAAAACGGATATGAGCTAGCACCTGAAGCATCCCAAAATTTATATAGCTTATCTGAGGAATCCTTATCAAAATTACACATAGAATGCTTACCAAAAGATTTAGATGATGCAATTGAGGCAATGGAGCGCTCGGAGCTAGTAGCTACTACTCTAGGTGAACATGTCTTTACATGGTTTATTAAAAACAAAAGAGATGAATGGGATAGCTATCGGCGAGAGGTTACACCATTTGAAATAAGTAGGTACTTAGAAATACTCTAACATGGGACAAATTATGGTTATTGGTGAGGTTATTCCTGATGAGCTAAAAACTGCCCTAAATACAAGCGGTTTTTCTTGGAAGTCCTTTGATAATCTTGCTCAAGCACTTCAAACAAATGATCTATGGGATTTAGTTATTATTAGCGCTGTATCTAGCCAAGGTTCTGCGCTTAATGATCTGAAAGATGCAAAAGCAAAATATGAGCTAGAACCGGTTTTAGCTATTTTTTCAAGATCAACCCTTAATAAAATTTCAATAGATGAAGATTTTTTCAATGACTTTTGCTTAATTGAATCAGTTGAACTAGAGCTCGGTCAAAGAATAGGGCGCATAATAAAAAAGTTCCGCGCTGAAAAAGGGCTTGATCTTATAACTTTTCAAGAGCTTGTAATTGACCCTAATACCTATCAAGTATCAGTCAAGGGCAGAATATTAGATTTAACCTATATGGAATATCAGTTGCTTGCATTTTTAGTTTCACACCCTGGAAAGGTTTATTCTAGAGAATCTCTTCTTTCTAGAGTTTGGGGATATGAATATTTTGGCGGCGGACGCACTGTTGATGTACATATTAGGCGCCTAAGATCAAAACTTGGTGAAGAATATGCCCAGTATATTCAAACAGTACGCTCAGTTGGATATAAATTTGGCAGGTATTAGTACTAATTGTTAATTATTACAGAAAATTAGAAACTCGTTAACACTTTAGCCTTTGTCTTGCTTTGACTCTAAATTTTTTAAGCTGATAAAATTACAAATTGCAAAGATTAAAACAAATTAGAGTTATTTTAATTAAAACGAGGAACCTATGGCAGAGAAGTTAGTAACACTGTTTAAACAAATATTGGATCAAATACCAGAACCACGAAAGACTATTTTTTTAGAAAGGACAATAAATTATAAAAATCCATCTACTTTACAAAAACTAGGTAACAAATTAGAATACTCGCGCGAAGGTATTAGGCTATTTGAGAACGAAACCAAGCTTGAAATCTCCCAACTACTAAAAAACGATAAATACGCTATATTTAAAAAGACTGCTCAAACGTTGTCAAATGAGCTAGGAAACTGGTTTCCTGATAACCCAAAAGTGTTAAATGACGCTGTTTTAGCTGCTACTGGTCACACCATTGAAACATTATCTGAGCCATTAGTTGGCTTTTTACTTTATTTAGCTGGGCCGTATAAATTAAAAGACTCCTGGTATGCCAAAGTAAAACACGAGTTGCCAACAGCTAAAGATCTACACAAATTAGCCAAGAACGACTTGGTAGTTTACCAAGACGCTTATAAGCATTTAACAAAAATGGGTCTAAAGCCTGCTTTTGTTGATCAAATGCTTTTTAAACGCTTAAAGTGCCTTAGAATAAATGACTATATTATTGTTAAATCAGGTCTTGTAGGGCATCAGTACTTATCTGCCCTCGTTAGAGCTATAGGAAAGCCTGTTACAGTAATGGAATTAGCTCAAATGGCTCAACTACCTACAACGGCAAAAAGTTTACTTAATGCTTTAAGCAAATCACCTGAAATTATCAGGCTAAGTAAAGATCATTGGGGACTTAAAGAATGGGGAATTGATGAATATAAAGGCATTGCTGATGCAATGACAGAGGAAATATTAAAAAACAAAGGAGTAATGAGCTTAAAAGAGCTTGCTCAGAAACTTTATGAAAAATTTGGGATTAAACCATCATCTGTTTATTCATATTCAGGAATACCAAGATTTATAGTTTCAAATGGAATTATCAGCCTTCGAAAACAAAAAGATGTACTTGAGGTAAAACAATCCATAACTGAGGCAAAAGGGGTCTTTAAGACAAGCAACAAAGTCAATTACTTATTTACTATAGATAAAAATCACTTAAGAGGTTCTGGATTTGCTATTCCAAAAGCTTTAGCCATTGCCTTAAAATTAGAACCAAATTCAAAAAAATCCTGGCAAACCAAACTAGGAGAGATAAGGATTTATTGGTCAGATGCTGGTCTTCATCCTTCGGCTGGATCTATTAAAAAAATTGCAGAGAAACTTGGATTAAAAGAAGGTGATCTTATAAGAATAGAATTTGAACTTAACAAACCTGTTGCTTTTATCCACCCTGTTAAATTAACCTCAAAAGCTTCACCTACTGATGCCTTAACTGAATTAACTGGATTAAATAATTTACGTAAACCATTAGAGGCAATATCACAAGCTATAGATTCCGAACCCGAGCTGTGTCTTGCCGCACTTACTTCAAGAGGCGACAAGCTCGTTGCAAAATACTTAAAAGGAGTACGACTAGATGCTTGATTTCCTAACCATTCCTACTGATATACTATCTATATGGACAGGGCCTACCCACCACGAGAGTTCGCCAAGATGGTTGGTCG
>Ga0080006_1147588_pt2 | contig 18576 bp, 18 predicted proteins | sample RS3BMetagenome_FD_69209 | JGI IMG/M metagenome (GOLD analysis project Ga0080006, IMG submission 69209) | Ferric oxide microbial mat and aquatic microbial communities from Rainbow Spring, Yellowstone National Park, USA - RS3B (SPADES... ... | reverse complement strand
TAATGGTTTTTAATCTTTTAGAGTATATTTCTTTACCTTTTTTTGATTTTTTTCTCCGTTTCTCACAACGGGAGAGAAAACCATAGGGATTAGGGAATAGGGAATAAGGCCGAGGGACCTCGAAAAGATGAAAAAAAAGCTAAACAAAATCCTTGGGCTAGGTTTCGAGGACAATCAGGAGACATTGCGAAAAATCAGGAGTACAACGGAAGAAGCGATAAAACATTTAGCGTTCATCAGGAGTAGCAGTAGTTCTATCATTGTTCTCAGTAAATCAGGGAAAGACTATGTCCTTTATCAGGGGGAATGGAACTCCAATGTAAAGAGCTTTGAGATCTTAAATCCTCCGTTGGAAAAGTCGAAAAAGATTGAGGAGATCATAAGAAGGGTCGAAAACGGAATTTAGAATATTATATGGTCTCTAGCCCATATAATATATTCGTGCTCGACTTAGTGCTCGCGACTTAGTGTTCGATTAATCCTCGAGGAGAAACTGGGAAAGACTATAAATTGGATCAGACATGAATTGAAGTTTGCTGATAGCATATTTCTCCGTTTCTTCCTCTTCTTTCTTTTCCTCCTTCTTCAACTCTCTCAGGTCTCTTAGCTTTTTCGCGTTCTTTTCTTTTACTTTTTTTGTATTTTCTGCTTCTGCCGGGGTACCATCGGAGATTGGTTTTGATACCTGTTGTGGTTGGAGAACTTGCGAGACTTGCGGGACCTGCGAGGATATTTGCGAAACTTGTGGGGCTACTTGCGAGACTTGCGGAGATACTTGCGGGATTTGTGGGGCAACTTGTAAGCCTTGCGAGGCTTGCGAGACTTGTGGGGATATTTGCTGCGGAGCTTGCAATCCCTGTGGCGCAGCTCTTCCCCTCTTCTTTACAACGGCAACAATGATAACGATTAAGATTATACCCCCGATGACGACACCTGCTCCGATGATAAGATAAAAAAATAACGAACTTATTCCTTCCTGTTCGCTAGCAAGTTTTTGATCAGCCTTATTTAAGACGGACTCTAAATCTCCCGTTTTTTGCAACTGATTAAGGATTGCTCTGATGATGCAGGAGACTGCCACCGTAACGGCATTATTTTGCTTCACCACAACATCCGTGTTCTCGTAATATCCACAAAGGTCGAGGTGACCGCTATTAAATTGGTTAACATCCGCTGCACAGACATCGGTGAAGTTCATTTTACTGATACTCTCGATGAAAGATTTTATTTTATTCTCGATCTCCGTTTTATTCTGTTGAATAGACACAGCAAGAGAGAGAAATCCCTGCTTGTTGTTTAAGTTGCTGGTCAGAACACTCTGAATATCTTTGATGATATCCGTTTGACTCTTCTGAACAGCGGTGATGAAGGTGTTCGCATCTAACTTGACAGCAGCCACATTCTTTTGTGATATCTCTATTTTACCTGATTTAAACACTATCGGACAGTCTTTACCGAAAGAAACATCGACGGTGTTGGTGGAGTTTGTTCTCACCGTGTTTTGCACGTTGGCATTAACAACACTTTTCGTGGCTATGCTTGTAATGCTGTCCACGAGAGCTTTCGCTTGGTTAGACTGAACATTGCCTCCCATGTTTTATAGACTGGACTAAAATTCTCTGGCAATAAAAAATATGATCCAACGGTAATAAAAAATGCGAAAATGCGACGAAGCATGTCCGCTGTACCTTTACATCATTTTAGTGGTCATCGGGGCCATTTTCCAGGTTATATTCCTGTTTCAAGTGAAGGAAATTAATGAGCTCATGATTTCCATGGGAACACTTGTGATATACCTGTTGTTAAGCGTTATCTTCGGAATATGGATAGCATCTTTGTGCGAGGCGCAAGAGTTTTTGGCTTCTTGGATCGTTTTTTTTATTGCTATCCTCTCTCCCGTTATTATAACGGTAGTCATCATTCTAGCTCTTATGCTATTCGTTTTCTTGAATTAAGAAAACGAAATTGGAGAGGTATACAAAAGTAAATGGCGGGACAATTTATTGCTTATTTCCGGGATAAGGTCCCGTTGAAACCCAATCCCAGATATGTTATCGGGGGAGATACTTTGATGAGCTGGAAGGATAACAGGTTTCCATACCCCGAGACTTTTTTCGAGAGCATCAAGCTCAAAGATTTGGTGGGGTTTCTGAACGGGTATCCTATCTTCGATTTTACGGTCTACCTGTTTTTGGATGGTTTTAGTATTCCCAGCCTATTCTCCGATTTCATCTCGAATTTACAGAGTTTTCCGGGGGTCTCTGCGAATCCATATGTGTCCGTGAGTAATGTGATGCTACCAACGGAGATCACTTATCAATTCCAATATAAAACAGCGGTCGATAACTTTTTCTATGTAAACCTGTTTTTCCTGTTGACTATAGATTGCAAGGGGGAGAAACTTGATCAACCCGTTTGCATTCAAGTATGTGACTACAATGACCAAGAAAAGTTTTTGCGGTGTCTGAGTAATTTCGTGAGTTCTTGCATGGAAGACAACGGGATTCTAAAGACTTCCTCATGCATAAACTACTTGAAAAATCTTTATAGTTTTCGAGGACTGGGACCTGATGCAGAGATAGACGGGAAATTAAGAGAGATCTGTTTGGGTGTCATCGGGGAACAAAACATTGCCGATTTCCTAAATAACAGCGAAAAATATCCGAGAGAGCTCGTGAATTTATGTGCCTGTCATCTCCCCCGATCATTTTATGAGAACCTCGAAAACTCTGTGAACGAGAAGTTTCCTAACGTTCAAAATCTTGGGATTAAAGGTCCTTGTTTTGTGAAGCAATGTGTAAACTCCGATATCCCTGATGTTTTGATGAACACAGGGTGTACTGGTGCTCAATGTGTAAATATCGTAGACTTCTCAAATAACGGGACAATCGAAAAGGGAAACATTACGGTCAACGAGAAAAGTGAATGTAGTTATATCACAGGACCGATAGTACCGATAGTCCCGTTAGGACCTACAGGCTCAACCGGCTCAACAGGCACTGTTCCCCTGAAACCCCTAACCCCTGCAGAGAAGACATCCCTGACGGTTTATATTATCCTCGCGATAGGGGGCGTAGTTTTAGCCGTTGTGGTGTTGATTGTCGTTATAAGAAAAAAAGCGAAGTATAAAAGATGAGAGGATATAAGAATATTATCATCACCGTTCCTCATGCTTACTGCTATCAGGCATCAACAAGAGTTTGTGACAGAAATGCGGAGAACCTCGCCCACAGCCTTGAAAACTACTTTGTCTCTCACGGGGTACCAACAGCAGTATTCATAAACCACGAAGTTCGGAGATCGGACATGGATATGAATCGGGATGAATCCCTGAATACGCAATTTAGAATGTCCATAACAAAAAGAATCCAGGAACTGACGGGGAAAAACAACGGAGGTGTATTTCTGTTCGATGCCCATTCATTCCCGAGCTACGACATGGACTTTGGGAAATATGATTTTATCATCCTTGATATGTCCCGTTATTTCCCTGAGTTTTCGTGGTTGCTGAGTGTAGAAAATAAGATGCTCGAGAATATCCGCAGGGTCGGGTATCGGACGAAATTAAAACAGGGAAGTAAAGAGAACAGCATCGTGTTTCATGCGATGGAACTGGGAGCTCCGGGGATTCTTCTTGAATGTAACGAAGACCTCACTCGAGAAGATCTCAACAAGATCGTAACGGCCATGTTCTCCGGGGGATAGCAGGAAACAGCAAAGAATAGCAGGGAACAACAGAGAACAGCAGGGAATATACTAATATATTTTCTGTGATAACAAAAATGAATCCGTTATCCATCGATTCTGCACTCAGCCCCCTTTATCCATGTGTTTTTTTTATCAGTCTCTGTTTTATCATTAATCTGGTCATCGTCTATCTGTTCAGCGGGACGAACTTTAAGGTTTCTATCCTCGAATTCAACTCTGTTTTCTATTCCACCCTGATAGCCACAGTGTTCTTGATGGTTTCTATCATCTTGGTGATGGTGCTTGTTATTAATATCGGAGGATATCTTGGAGCAGAGAGAGAGCTCAAGGAGGAGATCTCGGGCGACCTTAGATATTACTACATCATATCTATTATATTCACCGTTATCGCACTAGGATTTTATGGACTCTTCGGAGCAGCTCTGATATTTAACGGGTTGATTAGAGATATCAGGACATGGATCATGTTCATCATGTTTTTCGCTGGGCTTCTTTTCATGATAGGCACCGTTATTGCGTTGATTTTCTCGTTCGTGAGATTTAAAAAGCTGGAAGGGAAGTAAGGAACTAAGAAATGATATGTTTAAAGAACATATCATTTTGCGCATGTGTTTTATAAGTTTTCGATAAAACCTTCTGTTTGTTGATTTTGCTCACTTCGTTCATTTCGTTCACTTCGTTCATCACGTTCACTCCGTTCACTTCGTTCATTTCGTTCACTTCGTTCATCTTTATCGTCTTCGAATTCCTCGTTAACGGCAATGCTTGCAATCCTTTGTTCCATTTCCTCCGTCATTCTCGAGGCAACTTCTTCGATTGTTTTTGTTGATATAGCGTAGGACGTTGGTTCATTAATGCTTGTTATGATACCACTCGATATTCTCACGATCAATGCAATATTCACGGAATTGCTGTAAATGTATGAGATATTTATGGTTGGAATAACGGTAAACCTTCTATTTTCGAGAGATTTCACGGGTATATCGGTGATCTTTTTGTTTCTCCCGACAGCAATGAATCTGGTTGGGAGAAATCTGTTTTCAGTGTATAATTTCAAGTTGAAGTACTTTGGTGGATTTTGTTCATCGTTTTCATTGATTTTTTCGTCGTTTCCTTTTTCGCTCTCTTCTTCCGTTTCTTCGCCCTTAAACAGCGAGATCGGGTCTCTGACAATCTCTGAGACGTTATTTTGCTTTACTTTCTTTTTTATTTTCAACTCCTTCTGTTTCTCAACGATTATATTTCGGATCTTATCCAAAATCTTTTTCCATAACTCGTAGAATTCCAAGTGCTCTTTCTTCGTCATATATAACTTCAGTCCTATACTCAAGGACTCTGAGTCATTGTTCACGAATCGTTTTATTCCGCTGGACTCGAATTCGGGGAGCTCTAAGAGAATATTTCTCAGTGTGTTTTCTTCCGTTTTATACTTCAGGGGCATAGAAGTGTATTGAACACCTCCACCTGCTCCTTTTCCGAAGATCTTTTCTTGAGGTTCTGACGGAACAATGTTCTCGACTTGGAATTGGGAGTATTTAATAACTTCCATGTTGATTTAAGTTTAACGGAGAAATAAAATATTTTTTTCATTTTTTGAGACTTTTCTCTAAGTTTCACCCGTTTTGCTAGGCCTGGTTCATGCTCTTTTCATGCCCGATTCATGTATCTTCTCAGCCTATGCTTCGTCCTTTCATGCTCTTTTCATACCTGTTTCATGTCTCTTCTTAGCCCTATTCATGTCTCTTCCTATCCCGGACTTTTCATGTCTCTGTTATATGATGCTTTCATTAGGCCACCCCAGAATCTCACAGACCTGGGAATATATTTTCTCATGAAACTCGAGGATCTCGCGTGTTTTTACTATTTTAAAGTCCTCGAGGTAACAGGGATACTGATTCTTTCTCAGGAGTTTATAGAGAATAAATTGGGTACTCAAACAGGACTTCCGTTGAGTCTTGATCTGCTGATAGATACTCTGAAATTGATCGTAGTCCTGCATGATACTTTCCTCGAGATATCCGATCTCTGGTAGTTCCCAGTTCCAATACAGGTGACAAATTAAATTTATGTCTTCGTAGAAAGCGCTGTATCCCGTGTACAACAGGGCTCTAAACATGAGTTCTTTCGTAGTATTTCCCCGTCTTCCCCGTTCATCTAACGGAAGTCTCTTGATTTCTTCTCCCGTTGGTAAGCCGTAGGAGAGAAAGTATTCATCAAGGTCTCTGAAGAGATTATCGGGTAATTTCACGTTTTGTTTTCCTTGAAATCGGATGAACGCTTTCCAAAAGTTTTCACGGTCCTCATAAGTGTTATAACGGTAGACAATAGATTCCTTGTGAATGTTATAAGATATGATCTCAGGGGAGATTTCTGCGGAACACTCTTGACAATATTTTATTCCGTCCATGACAACGGGTTGTCGTCTGCTTTTACAGAAGGTGCACAAGTTTTTGTTTTCTCGCGTGATTTCACAGGGAATGAAGTTAGAAACGGTGTCCAGATATTCAGAGATGACATGGAGTAGTGCTCTCGTTCTCAGCTCTTTATTTTCTAACTTTTGGACCTGTTCAAAGTTTTCGAGGATACTCTGTGTGGTGGCGATGAAACGATCCACCGATTTCTCCTCAAGCTCCTTTTTCTCCTCAAACTCTCGCCGTTTCATCTCGTAGTATTTCTTGTCCACGGGACAAGGAGCGCTCTTAATCTTCTCCTGTATCTCCGTTATTCTCTGATTTAATTCGGGTATATTCTTTTCCTGTTGCAGTTTTATTCTTCGAATGATTTGGGGGTGTAGCTCCGTTATATTCAAGTTCTCGCTGTAAGCTATTCGCAACGGTTCATCGGGAGATCGAATATAAAACGATGACACATCCTTAAAGATATTTTTGATTCCCGTTAGTTTCGCGAGAAGAGAAGACATACTTTTTATGGATATGTAATTTTTTACATATCCATACTTAGCTGTTGTAGACCTTCCATATTCTCTTAAAGACTTTGTTGATCGTCATTTCCGATCTTTTCACCCTCTTCGAGAACTCCCGTTTATTCACGACGCATCCCTGCGTGATGATATAAAAGAGGACCGTAGCCGCGGAGACAACTTGAGGATAAAACTCCTGGAGCTCAGGGTCTTTTTCGAGGATCTCTTTAAGCATATTCTCGATATCGGGAATACAGTTTGGGTCTAACCCGACACTCTCGACGATAGTCCCGATGAAATCAAACGGAGTATGGAAATTGATCATCTCGTCAGAGCACTGAATGAAGGCTTTACTCGTTTCTGACGGGTGAATGTGCACTAACTCTGCGATCTGTTTGGGATCCTTGGTGCGATGAAGGTTATGAAACGCTTTGTAGAGGCAATAAAATATGATCCGTTTGCGTCTCCTGCCCCTCTTAATGTTTATCTTCATGGACTGAAAAATCCTGTTTGCTTCCGCTTTCACGTCATCGGGAATCTGGAGCTTTTCCAATTCCTGAGAGATACCCTGGCTATGATTACTTGTGTTTATCTGAAAGTAATCATACTTTAGGCTGTTTCCACAATATTGCATTTGAAAGTCTTCCGCCATCTTTTAAAATTTTTTAGCAAAACGGGGAGTAAAGGAATAAATCATTTGCTGAGCCTTTCAGAGCTTAGCCTTTCAGAGCTTAGCCTTTCAGAGCTTAGCTTTGCAGAGCTTAGCCTTTCAGAGAAAGGCTTTGAAGGCCTTGAAAGCCTTGAAGGCATGAAGGCCTAAAGGCTTGTATCCTATGCTTGCAATATCCTTATGAGATTTTGGTAGTCCTCCAATCTCACAGGTTTTTCCTTATCCAGAGCTAAGACATAGTCCATATATCTCGCAAGTTTACCACGAAAGTTTTTCTTACACTCTCCATCCGTTTTTCCGTAGTTCGTGGACCAGTTCTGAATGCATTTCATGGTGTATCCCAACTCGATAAAGTCATGAACGGGTGTTGTAATCTGATTCTCCTCATGAGGTTTTTGGGAGGTCCATTTGGGACTCCATAACCACCTCCGATATCCATAGCCCAGTCGCTCGGTGGCCACACCACCAAAGTCAATTAACAGGTAATCTATTTTATCAGGTCTAACTCTCTTCATGATATTCTGAGGCTTGATATCGGAATGAACCCCGAATTGGTGAAGAAAAGAAAGCTGATAGATGATTTGAGACCCCATCTCGTATTCGTTGTCATAGTACTGAAGCGGTTCAAGTTTCTCGAGGATCAACACAGGGCTATCCCAGAATTTATACGAGGAGGTAAAACGGAGTAAAGGGCATCCCATCTTATCCAGTCTTTTGTATATACCCGTTTCGTACTCAATGTCTCGCCGATGAGACTGATACCACTTTACGATGACCTGATCATTCGTGTTGGCTACCTGTCCGAGCATAACCACAGCATGTTTACCCGTTTTTATGACTTTCAACAGCTTCACATCAGGTTTCTTCCCGTTACAATCATAACAAGAAAGAACGGAAAACCACTGCTCATGCAATAGATCACGAGAATCGATATTGTTTAACAGGAAAAGACGAAAGAGAGACTTTTGATGTCTCTTGAAATTTCCTAAACTCTTCAGGCTTTCTTTATATCGCTTTATAATCTTAGGGTTAGAATAAAAGTAACTTTCCATAGATTTCAGCTGAGCTTTGAGACTCTTCGGAAGAGATTTATAATGATGAGCGATATCAATAGCCGTCATAATAAGAAAATACTCGTGGTGGCTGCGGTGTTTTTATTAGTTATTTTAGCAGTATTTATATTTTTTCTTTTGGTTTTTAATAAAAAGTTCGAAAAAACGAAAAGGAACTCCCGTTACGAGCAAGAAAAAGCTATCGGAAGAGAAATATTTCAGAGGGCACCATGCAAGGAACCACTTGTGAATGACAACGGGATTTGTAAATACCCTGAAGGTGCCCCATGCCTCTATAGCACAGAGTGTGTTTCTTCCTGTTTCTGTTTCGAGGGAGTATGCACAAAAAAGCCAGAAAAGAACGAATCCATGACCTTGATGAACGATTTCGTGGTCTGTGTGGATCGAAACATCATGGTGCTTCAGGGAGATCACTTCGTGTTATTCCCAAATCTATGGAGCATTCAGTCCTGTGTTTGCATTTGCGAGGGAAACAAAAGAGATATCTTTGTGTTAACGGAGAACGGCATTTATTACCTCGAGAACATCCACGGAAAACCTGCCTGGATCTCCGATTCCGAAGATATCATGAAGATATTTTTCTACTCCGATAGTGTTTATGCGCTAAAGAAGGATCAGAAGATATGGAGAAATTTAAAAGAGAAGGTAGAGTTTATTCGGGGAAGAGACATCTCTCAAGAGATAATATTGAATGTTTTTTGCGACGGAGAGAACTTTGTTCTTTATACACCGAAAAAGAGGTTGTTTTATAACGGGAAGAGATGGACAGAAACATATACCGATACTATCCCAAAAACTTTGGAGATTCGTGGGGAATTAGAGATTGCTGTTTTCGATCATGCCGTTTCTATAACGGGAAAAAACGGTGAAACGATATTAGAGATTAAAAACATTGAATGCTGCGTCTCTGACCCCCGAAATATTCATGTGCTTTATATCATTGAAAACGAAGAAAAACAGGTGAAAAGGATCCACTGGAAACTGGGAGAGATTCAAGAAGAGATGTTGCATATATCGGGGATAGACCTGTTGAGAACAAGAAGTTACGTGATACTAGTAACGGAAGTTAAATGCAACATCATTTAAAATGGACCAAGAAAAGGTTTTATTATCATGTCTGGCGCTAAAGTTTAATGAACTTGTTTTTTTTCTCGAATCATCCCGTTATATGGCTCAGCATTGCAAAGAGTTTTTGAGAGGATCTAGTGCTTTCTGTTCCTAAATCATATTAGGCCCCGGGCAAAAAGACTTTTTCGAGAGAGGTTTTGGAATGATCTCTGCCTGGTGCTGGAATTTAACGGGTTTAAATTCATGAATCTTTGGGGCTCGAGCAAAAACTTGAACTGGTCTCTGCTCGTATACTGGAATTTAACGGGTTTATTTCTCGAATCTCTCCCGTTATGGCTCAACATCGCAAAGACTCTTTTGAGAGGGTTTTTGAATTAGTCTCTGCCTGGTTTAATTTAACGGGTTTAATCTATGAATCTCTCCCGTTATAGCAGTGCATCATAAGACTCTTTCGAGAGGGTTTTGAGCCAGTGCTGGAATTTAACAGGGTTTATTTTTCGAATCATCCCGTTATGGCTCAACATCGCAAAGAATCTTTCGAGAGAGGTTTTGGAATGATCTCTGCCTGGTGCTTGAATTTAACGGGGTTTAAATTCATGAATCTTTGGGATTCGAGCAGAGACTCTTTCGAGAGGGTTTGAGCCGGTGTTTGAATTTAACAGGGTTTAATCTATGAATCTCTCCGTTATAGCAGTGCATCACTAAGATTTTTTCGAGAGAGTTTTGAGAAGTTTCTGTCCGATGCTCGAATTTAAAGGATTTAATCTATGAATCTCTCCGTTATGTCTCAGCATCGCAAAGACTCTTTCGAGAAAGGTTTTGGGATGATCTCTGTCCGATACTGGAATTTAACGGGTTTATTCTCGGAATCGCAAAGACTCTTTTCGAGAAAGGTTTTTAAACTGATCTCTGCCTGGTGCTTGAATTTAGCACCGAAAGGTGCTAATTTAACGGGTTTAATATTCGAATGTTTCCGGTATGGCTCAGCACTGCAGAGACTCTTTCGAGAAAGGTTTTGGGATGATCTCTGCTGGTGCTGGAATTTAAACCCGTTAAATTCATAAATCTTTGGGATTCGAGCAGAGACTCTTTCGAGAAAGGTTTTGAGCCAGTGCTGGAATTTAACGGGTTTATTCTCGGAATCGCAAAGACTCTTTTGAGGAGGGTTTTAAACTGGTGCCTAGTGCTTGAATTTAACGGGTTTAATCTATGAATCTCTCCGTTATAGCAATGCATCATAAGAAGACCTTTTCGAGAAAGGTTTTAAATTAGTCTCTGCCCGATACTCGAATTTAACAGGGTTTAATCTATGAATCTCTCCGTTATGGCTCAGCATCGCAAAGACTCTTTCGAGAAAGGTTTTGGGATGATCTCTGCCTGGTGCTGGAGTTTAGCACCGAAAGGTGCTAATTTAACGGGGTTTAATATTCGAATGTTTCCGTTATGGCTCAGCACTGCAAAGACTCATTCAAGAAGGATTTTAGCGAATCCTCCCGGGAATTTAACGGGTTTATTCTCGGAATCGCAAAGACTCTTTCGAGAAAGGTTTTTAAACTGATCTCTGCCTGGGGATTTAACGGGGTTTAATCTATGAATCTCCCTGTTATGGCTCAGCATCGCAAAGACTTTCTCGTGAAAGATTTATTTAATCTCCCTGTTATTTATTGGTCATTACTTTGATTTAGTAGATTTATTTCTTAGTTAATCCCGTTATAAAAAAGAACTCTCGGAATGGGAACTGGGATTTAATAGATTTATTCCTTAATTTCCTAAATCATGATGTTTCCTTTCTTTATTCACTGCCTAATGTTAAATTAATTGAACTTTTCTTAGCATTAGGCAAAGATTCTCTCGAAAAGTTCTCGGATTTGCTTTGAATTTAACGGGTTTAATCGATTAATCTCTCCGTTATGGCAGTGCATCATAAAAGACTTTTTCGAGAGAGTTTTGAACATGAGACTAAAATCTTTCCCGTTATTCTTCGCTTCATGCTGGAATTTAACGGGTTTATTTAATTTTTCGATCTCCCTTCTGATTCTTCTTCGTATTCTTTCATGCTTAAATGGAGTTTAATTAATTTTCTCGAATCAACTAAGTCTCGGGGCAAAGACTTTTTCGAGAAAGGTTTTGAGTTAGTCTCTGCCTCGTGCTGGAATTTAGCACCGAAAGGTGCTAATTTAACGGGTCTAATGTTTTTAATTTTCTTGAATCTTCAGGTCCCAAGGCGAAAGCTTTTTGAGAAGAGTTTTAAATTAGTTCTCGCCTATGTTCGAATTTAACGGGTTTATCTCTGAAACCGCAAAGACTCTTTCGAGAAAGGTTTTGGACCAATTCTTGCCCAGTGCTCGAATTTAACGGGCCTATTTTCTGAATCACCCGTTATAACATAGCATCGCAAAGACTTTTTTCGAAAGAGTTTTAGATTAATCCTTGCCTGGTGCTCGAATTTAACAGGTTTAATCTTAGAATCACCAGGCCTCAGCAAAGACTTCTTGAGAGAGTTTTAGCCCAGTGCTCGAATTTAACCGGTTTATTTCTCGAATCGCCCTGTTATATGGCTCAGCACCATAAAAGAATTTTTCGAGAGAGTTTTGAGCTGATCTCTGCTCAGTGCTCGAATTTAACGGGTTTAATCTTAGAATCACACTCCGTTATAGCGCAGCATCGTGGAGACTTTTTCGAAAGTGTTTCCTGGTCTTTACCCGAGGCTTGGTGATTTAACAAATTTAATCTTAGAATCACCAAGCATTCGGACAAAGACTTTTTCGAGTTTATTTTTGAATTAGTCTCTGTCCAGTGTTCGAATTAACGGGCTTATTTTCTGAATCACCCGTTATGGCATAGCATCGCGAAAGCTTTTTTCGTGGAAGTTTTGAATTAGTCCTTGCGTGATGCTGAGATTTTAATGGATTTAATGTTTTCAGTTCTCAAATCTCTCCGTTATGGCACAGCATCGCGGAGACTCTTTCGAGAGAGTTTCGGATTGATCTCTGTTTGACTTGAGAAATAACGGGTCTATTTCCTGAACATTGCAAAGACTTTTCGAGTTTATTTTTGGGTTGGTCTCTGCCTGGTACTGGAATTTAGCACCGAAAGGTGCTAATTTAACAGGTTTAATATCCCGTTAATTCCTGAATCATCAAGCCCAGAGCAAAGACTTTTTCGAGAGTCTTAAACTGATTCTCACTGAAATTTAACGGGTTTATTTCTTTTACCCGTTATGATAGAGACTTTTTCGAGAAAAGGTTTTAAACCAGGTCTAGTCTTCGAATCTCTGCACAGCATCGCAAAGACTTTTTCGAGTTTATTTTAGACCATTCTCTGCCTGATGCTAAATTAACGGGTTTAATGCTTTCAATTTTCTTGAACCTTCAGGTCCCAAGGCAAAAACTTTTTGAGAAGAGTTTTAGATTAGTCCTTGCCTGGTGTTGAAATTAACGAGTCTATTTCCTAAACATTGCAAAGACTTTTCGAGTTTATTTTTGGATCGGTCTCTGCCTGGTGTCGAGATTAACGAGTCTATTTCCTGAATCAACCCCGTTATAGTACAGCATCACAAAGACTTTTTCGAGGGATTTTTAGCCTAGTGCTCGAATTTAACGGATTTAATCTTAGAATCTCTCCGTTATGGCTCAGCATCGCAAAGAATCTTTCGAGAGAGTTTTAGCCTAGTGCTCGAATTTAATGGGTTTAATTCATTCATCTTCACCGTTATTACTTAGCATCGCAAAGACCAGTTCTCGCCTATGCTCGAATTTAATGGGTTTAATCTTAGAATTTTTGAGGAAGTTTTTGAATTAATCTCTGCCGCCTGGTATTGGAATTTAACAGGAATTTAACAGGTGTAATTTCTGTTAAATTCCTGAATCATCAGGGACGAGACAAAGACTTTTTGAGAGATTTTTTGAATTAGTCTTTGTCTAGTGCTCGAATTTACGAGTCTATTTCCTGAATCAACCCCGTTATAGCACAGCATCACAAAGACTTTTTCGAGGGATTTTTGAACTAGGCTTTGTTGGATGCTCGAATTTAACGGGTTTAATCTTAGAATCACCAAGCTTCGGCCAAGGACTTTTCAAGAAAGGTTTTAGTCCAGTGCTCGAATTAACCCCGTTATGGCTCAGTACCACAAAGACTTTTCGTGGAAGTTTTTAGATCGGTCTCTGTTTGGTGCTGAGATTAACGGATGTAATACTTTTATTTCCTAAATCATTAGGTCCTGGACCAAGACTTTTCGAGTTTATTTCTGGATCGGTCTCCCCGGTTGCTCAGCATTGCAAAGACTTTTTCGAGAGAGTCTAAACTGATTCTCACTGAAATTTAACGGGTTTATTTCTTATTTTACCCGTTATGATAGAGACTTTTTCGAGAAAGGTTTAAAACCAATTCTTGCTTCGTGCTTAAATTTAACGGATTTAATTCATGAATCTCTCCGTTATGGCTCAGCATCGCAAAGACTTTTTCGAGTTTATTTTTGGAACACTCTGCCTCATGCTCGAATTTAACGGGACTATTGCTTTTATTCCTGAATCATCGAGCCCAAGAAATACTTTTTGAGAGAGTTTCAAGCTAGTTTTCACCTCGTGCTCGAATTTAACGGGTTTAATCTTATAATCTCTCCGTTATGGCAGAGACTTTTTCGAGAGAGTTTTGGACCAGTGCTCGAATTTAACGGGTTTATTTCTCGAATTTCTCTGTTATAGCACAGCATCGCAAAGAACTCTTTTCGAGAAAGTTTTAAATAGTTCCTCGCCTAGTGCTCGAATTTAACGGGTTTATTTCTCGAATTTCTCTGTTATAGCACAGCATCGCAAAGAACTCTTTTCGAGAGAGTGTTTTGGACTGATCTTTGCCTAGTGCTCGAATTTAACGGGTCTAATTCATGAATCTTTGGGATTCGAACTGATTTCTACCCGATACTCGAATTTAACGGGTTTAATCTATTAATCTTCCCGTTATGATGCAGCAACGCAAAGACTCTTTTCGAGAGAGTTTTGAACTAGGCTTTGCTCGATGCTGAAATTTAACGGGTTTGTTTATTAATTTATTCCGTTATGGCAGGAGAGTTTCCCAAAAGCTTTTTGGGTCTCTCCCCTCGTTATCTTATCCAAAGTTTAGTGACGGGGCTTGTTTATGCCAGGTTTGGATAAGATAAATTAAAAGTTTTTGAGAACGTATTTAATTTCTCGATATCGAGGTTTTTCCATGAGTATTCTCATTCCCTCCTTGAATATTTTCTCCGGGTCATGACCTTCTACCGTTTCCATCGTGAATTCATATTTCTGGGGCGATAAATCGTTGAAGTACACGATGGAAACGGGCGAAAAACGGATGTCTTCTTTTCCCGTGCTCTTCCGTAACAGGATTTCACATTTCAGTGACTTTCCGGGGGCTAAGTGAGTGATGATAATATCGCCCATGATTTTAATGCCTTTCGCATTGGGGATGATGTAATCACTCATCACGGGACAAACATCAAACTCGTTAGGATCGCACATGACATCGATGGTCAATGTGATTTTAGGATCCTCCGTGAAAACGGGTATCATCTGAAGTCGGTGCTGGAGAAGTTCATTGGCGAGATATGTTTCATTAATGTAGAAGATCACGGTGTCTATAGCTACCGTTGGAATGTCGGAGAGAAGAGTGCGACGAAGTTGATTCACGATCTCCAATGGGGAAAATTTTCTGGGGTCCGTGTAAATCTCCATGAGAACCTTTAATGACTGGTGATCATGTACCCGTTTTGTAACGGTGATCATTTTCAATTAGTTTTAATAAAAGGAAAAAATCATATTAAGATATGTTTTTAAACATATCTTAACGCACAGATCTTGTGTGCTCTTCCGTGTAATTTAATTTATGCTATCTATAGTCTGCTGTCCTTTTAGTTTCTTTCTCTGGAAACTCCCGTTAACAGGATCACCCCATTTCGAGGTGAAGATACTTTTAACGGTAGCAAAGTTAGGGACCGATTTAGAGGAAAAGTTTTTCTTATACCAATCCTTGAAAGCTTCGTAGAGTTTGTGAACGGGAATAAAGCTGTTCATGTCCTCTTCAATGTGCAGAGTTTCAAAGTTCGAGTAGGGGTCGTTTTCATTCCAAAACTTCTCCGTGTAATGAACGATGATCGGGGGGATTGTTTCGGGTTTCTGGACACAGTCCGCATAAAACTTTGGATAGACACAGGTTAGAAGGAATAAGAACTTTGGTGCTAACTCGGGGATTTTGTTTTCGAATCGAGGATCTTTCTTGAAGAGTCTTTTTGTTCTTTGTTCTTCTTCCGTTTCTGGGGGGTTATTGACCCATGTTGATAGAAACGGGATGACAATAACTCTGTTTTTGATAGCCTTATCACTGTTGGGAATGATCGGGGGGTGATTACAAAACAGGACGAGTTTGTAAGTGGGTTTGGAAACACTCCCGTTTTCGTATAGCTTTCGCGAATAAACGGTATCACCTCCTGTGTGTTCCTTCAATATTCCCGTTCGAATGAACTCGTTTTCGTCGGGCTCTTGCATGAAACAGACGCATGTGTCTTGGGCCAGTGCCTTTTGTGGAGAAGCATTCGAGGCATTCGATGGTTTACCCGTTATTTCGGTGATAGGGAAGGTGTGGGTATAGGATCCAAAGGTAGCCTCAAAAAGTTTTTTTATCATTGTTTTGGAGTTGTCCCCTGATCCAGTCATGATATAAAAGTGTTTCTGAGTAATCCCCCGATTCAAACAGGATGCTGCGAAATAACAAAAGTAATTTAGGAGGTCTTCGTCCGGAAACACCTGTTGAAACCATCTTAATAACGGCTCGAGTTCCTGTTCGTCGGTGTATCTTACATAGGGAATATTCGTGTTTTTCGTGATGTAGTCTTCCGGTTTCCCGTTACGAAATATGACCCGTTCCTCGCAGAACTCGAGGACACCGTTTTTCACTCCGAGAAGGTATGGGTTTTTATCGATCAACTGTTTGAAATCGGGAAACAGGAAGAACTCCGAGGCAAGTTTTATCACGCAGTCACGGAAACTCGATTTCTTGAGTCGATTCACGATTTTGTGGAGCTTTTTGATATCGCTTTCGATGAGTTTCGTGTCGTTATTTTCTTTACCCTCCTCCAGTTTTCTCTTCTTCACCTCCAGATCGTTCAGCTGAGGTTCCAAGATCCTTTTGATGATATTTTCGGTAATAAACTGGCGTAGATGACAGGCTTTTGGTGACGGGATCCAGGATTGACCATCAAAGAAATACCACTCGCCTATATCGGAACACACAAAATAGAGCCAGTATTTCCGATATAGGAACTCGGCGACGTCCAGTTCGGATGCACTCTCCGTACATTTCGTTTGTGATATCCCGATATAGTTTCTTTCCCACTCTCTATATTCATCGGGAGAGTCCTCTTTGGCATACCAAGCAAGTGTTTTGATGGTGAGTCCAAAGTTCTCTCTCGTTAATTTCTGGTGATACTTTTTGCAATCCTCTGCATCAGGTGAATATTTCATCCATAAATTCATCCCGTTGGCATAGTTATTGATTAAAACTCTCCCGATGTCTAGCCATTTCTCCTTGCTTAATTCCTTAATCATTTTGAGGAAAATCTCTGGATCGGGTGTTTTAATGATATTTTTTGTTCGCTCCCTCACATTTAGATTCATGGTACTTTATTTTTCACCATCATTGTATTTAATTGTTTTCATTTTAAGTTCATATCAATGTTCATCCCGTTTGCTCTCCGATAATCATCGGGATATATTCATCTTCTTCCTCTATCGGTGGTTGTTCATCGAGATTAAACCCAGGGCTCGGAAATTCATAGCTCAGACTGGAAAAATTCGGGGCTTCTTCACCTGAAGATTCGCGTAGGGGCTTTAGCTCTTCCTCTGTCTCAACACTCCGATGTCTTGTGAACGCATGAAAAGTTAACGGAGAGACTAAAACTACCTGAAGAGCAGAGAACACTAATGCGATGATCGCGTAGTTTTTCATTGATGACACTAAGCTCTGTAATCCCGAGATCACGCTGAAATCTAAAAAGTAATTTAAGAGCTGTACTACGGTGTTATCGGTTTGCTTCAGATTAAAGTAACGGAAGATGACAACCATGAAGAATATCGAGACCACCAAGAGTCCAAGAAATAAGAGTGTTTGGATCAGTACTCCGATGGTGAAAAAAGGAGTCCTTGTCTTCGATACCAACAGGAATACTCCCGTTACGAGAGCAAGAAGGATAAAGAAAATACCTATGGAAGACAGCGTGATAACGGTTCGTAGAGGGGGATTTTCAACAAACAAAGAGAATAAAAAACTTAATATGGAACTGGGGAGAATCGAAATGGTTTGAAACGAGAAATAAATTTTGAAAAATATTAATAACGGGATGGAAATAGTAACTAACGAGATCAATACGAAACTAACTTTGATCTTTTCCCATTTCTCATTGCTCATCTTTCATGCTTTTATGATTCTATACTTTTATAAGTCGAGTATTTTTTTTACGACATACTTACCAGGTAATGTTAGTTTAACATTACCTGTTGTAAGATTCCGAGTTCACTCGGGGTAGTTTGAATCTATTTTCTCATTGATCCGTTTGAGCTCGTCATCGTAAACGGAATTGCAGAGAGAATCTTGCTCGTAGAAGTATTTCTCGTTTCTTTCACTATTTCTCTGTTGGTCAGTAGCATCACCTCGTGGTACCTTTACTTTCATGAACCAATTAAATGACTGCAGACGGTAGTGGTTGTTGTGAAGATAATATCCTTCAAGCTCCTGTTCCGTGATTAACGGTATATTTTGAGGATCTTTTACTGGTTTATTATCAGGATCTATGTATGTCCCGCTATTGATCGAATGACAGTGAATTTCAATATTAATTAATTTAGAAGTTCTAACAATACATTTGTAAACCGCTCCAAAATACCATTTATCCCTAACACTATCTCTCATCAGGAAACTCCGAACAACTCTTTTTGGCTGATCTTTGTATCCACTCGATCCAAACATTTTCCATGGTACTCTCACAGCGGAAACATGATCAGGAAGAGTTTGAAGATACTCTGTTATGGTCTTGAAGGACTTTCTTGCGTAAATGAATTCATCGAGATCACAGACCAGTAACCACTCCGCCTCCTTGCATAACGGGA
>Ga0080006_1154790_pt1 | contig 18584 bp, 16 predicted proteins | sample RS3BMetagenome_FD_69209 | JGI IMG/M metagenome (GOLD analysis project Ga0080006, IMG submission 69209) | Ferric oxide microbial mat and aquatic microbial communities from Rainbow Spring, Yellowstone National Park, USA - RS3B (SPADES... ... | reverse complement strand
GCATGAGATTGTCTACCGCTTTGAGTTCCCGGAGCGCCCAGGGGCGCTAGCACGATTCCTGAATGGTCTTCGTGGCTGGAATATTACACTGTTTCATTATCGGAATCACGGTAGCGATGTTGGTCGGGTGCTTGTCGGCCTGCAGGTGCCGCCATTGGAGCGTTCCACCTTCTTAGAGTTTGTGGAGCGCCTTGGCTACGCGTACGTGGACGAGACCCAGAATATCGCCTACCGGATGTTTCTGCGTCTGGGGGATACTCCATGAATGAAGGCATATTTACATTGCGAAATCGTTTCGAGAATGAGCCGGTGAAATGCATCCGAGGATGCCGCCAATGACGCAGCACCTTCCGAGTGCAGATCTCCAGGCAGCAGAGTGTTTATCAAAAGCGCCTATACGTTAGTGTCAGCACGAGTCGCAGAAAGGCTGTGCCTCGTCACGCTCCGTACACGACAAGTTTCCGTTGTTGGCTTTTTTCCTTGTTCATGTGTGTTCCTTGCCGGATTCGCCGCGGAGCTCGCCTGGCGACCACCTCCACTGAGGCATTGCCCCAACTCTGATCCAGCGTTGGCGGTACCTCAGTTTGTGCGTTCCTGTCTTACGCAAGCGCAGAGACATCTACTTCCGGTCATTCTTCTTCGCTTGATTCTTTGGGGAAGCACATCTGACACGCGGTGTCGGTGCCTTACCGGGCGCTCGAGATGTGCGTCCGGGTGCTGCACAGCCAGTCAATATAATGCGCACAGCATATTATCAGGAAAGAGGCTCTCGAACAGTGTTGCCGCCTCTAGCGCAACCCAAGCAATCGATGTACAGCGAAGCGCGTCTCATACTTTTCAGAGACGACCGCTTCAACCCAAGACAACGCGGAAAACTCGACGGCCTGCTCGGGTGATCGTTCGTGTATGTAAGCGCCTCAGCCGTTCACGGTGCCCTGAGTACCTGCCCCGGAAAGCAACGTGCATTCGTGCTACCTCGCTTTTCGCTCGGTTGGCCTCATCCCAAATACCGTAACGCTGTTCGCGTTTCCAAGGTCTACAGCGCCTGTCGGCCGTCGCGGGTGACACGACTCCAGGGCGGTTTCCGAAAGCGTTACAAGTTCGCGGGTTCCACGACTCTCCCTGCGCAAATCACAACGTCCCACTAGTATACGAGCCAGTTCCGGTTCTGAGTCCGGCTTGTCCCTGTCATACACAAAGCCAGACGAGCAACAGGCTTCCTTGGCGTGCTTCACGCGAGACCTCGGGATCGGAACTCCTTGGTGTACGTGCGTTAGAAGCGAGCGCCCAGCGCCAACGTCGAGCAACTCAAGACTCAAGATCCCGAGACGACGCTATGTGCGCATCAGGGACATCAGTGCAACATTACAAAACGTCAGCACGTTTGCTAAACTAACGAGACTGATCCAAGCAACCAGTACGGACTGCAGCTGTAGGCACGCTCGTCGCTGAGGTAGCACCCGAGCTCGACCTGCCTTGACGGGTAGCGGACGCTTCTGGAGGCGCGTGCACGCTCCTTAGACCGCACGTTTCGAGCTTCACTTTTATTCAGTGGACTGAACAGGTCACTACTGACAGCCAAGTGTGTATTCATCGAGTGGGGATATGTTGGTGCGCGTTCGGAAGGAAGACGGCACGGTTGTACGGTTCACTGTGGAGCCGCAGACCACTGTCGGTGAGCTGAAGCGGGAGATTTTGAGGCTCGGCCATAGTAACCGCGTTGATCTCGAGCTTCTTAAGGATCCTTCACTCACAGATTCGCGCCTGCAAGATGAAACTGCTTCCCTGGAAGCCTGCGGTGTAACCCATGGGGACCTGCTGGTCATCGAACGCGACCTGCAGAAGCCTCCCAACGGCGAGTCGGTGTCAGCGCCTCCGTCTGGGGCCCGGTCACCCGCACCAAACGCGACAGCCCAAGGCGGCTGCCAGAACTCCACCGAACCTACCGCTACACCGCAGTACCTTGTGTCCTATGCGCCAAGCGGGCTCTTCACTGAGAGCGAATACGAACGAGCGTGCGAGGCGTACTCGCGTCTGATGGACGAACGACGAAAGCGGAAACAGCACGAGTTTATGGAGCGGCGAGGTCTTGGCGGCCTCAAAGGAATGACAGTGGACTACCTGGAATGGCTTGACGCCCAGCACTTTAGACTGCGCTCTCAGGATGAATCACCGTGTAGTCAGTGCTCGATCGATCGCCAGGCTGCTGACGCCTTCCAGTCGTATCTTTTGCGCATCCACGACTCGCAGATGCGTTATGGGATTCTCTATGGTGACGTTGTCGCAAGTGAGGGTCTGGTGAAAGTAGAGGCGATTTTTGAGCCACCGCAAGCCGGAGACGCCGACCGGTATCTTCCGCTACCCGAGAGCGAGGTCGCCATTCGAGAAGCCGACACACTCGCCCATTATCTTGGCATGCGGCGAGTTGGTTGGATTTTTACGCACCGAGCCGAGGACCGCTCGCATGCGCTGCATGCTCGTGATGTTGCCTATGCGGCTAAACTGCAACTGGAGACTACGGCATACCACCTGGCCGAGCAGGAGCGAGATCAAACACCCGAGGCGTCTTTTGATTGGTCGCGGTACTTTGTCACGATTGCTGTTTCTATCCAGCCTGACGGTCGACGACATTTTGAGGCATACCAGCTGTCTGATCAGTGTCTGTTGATGGCACAAGCGGGAATTTTGATGCCGGTGAGCGATAGCGGTGAGCTTCACACGCTCGATGAAGTTGTTGTCGAAGGCAATCGCGTTCGCCGAGTCGACACGGACTTTTTCCTCGTGTTGGTACCCATTCGCGACCATCAAGGATGGCTCCGCACTGCGTTTCCTATTGAGAATCGCGAAGTGGAGCCCCAGAGCATCACTGATGTACAGCGTGTGCTAGAAAGCGGCTATGGAAAATTTACAGAGCGAATTGCAGACTTTCATTTGCTTCTCTTTCTTTCTCGGATCCTTGGTATGGAGAGCGACATGCCGCTCCTCGCGAATGCTATCGTCGAGCGACGTGACTTGGAACCGGCTGAGTTGGGATACCAGCTACTCATTGAGAGTCTCCGTTGAGCGTGAGCGTGTCTCGATGCATCGCACGTGCTATGCGGCGAATCTATGCACAAGTGGTACCTGCTGCGCGGTGTTTCTCGCATGTGTTCGTGCTTGTTCACGCGACAGGCGCTCGGGTTATCGCTTTCCAACGCTCGTCGTCGGTATCGCGACCGTCGCAGCTCACACCGGCGCCGCAGCAGCTACAGCGAGAAACACGGTACCTTGTGTATCGAACCGTGCTCGCTTTTCTACCGTCCATTGGATTACGAAACCTCGGGGAGATGACTCGACCCGTTCCAGTTCTGCTCATTCTGGAGGAATCGTGGAATCATCCAACGAGCAACATCTGATGTGGAGTGTTTTTCAAGTCGAAAATGCGCTTCTCAGTCGTGGATTAGAGGCGGCGCGTCCGACACTCGCCACGATCAGGCAGCAGCTTGAGCGTCACCGTTGCCTCGCATGGCCTGCGTGGAGTCCTTCGGGAGCAACTGCGCCTCCTGCCGATCGCACGCTTCTGTTTCATGTGGCAGGTGCGTCGCAAAGGGGGCCTCGCGAAACTCGCGTCGAGTAAACACATGCCGCCAAACCGTGTTATCCGCTGTCGCTGTCTGCTGGAATCTTTCATGCGGCAATGAGACGGCTTTCAGGACGGGTACCCGTATTCGATCGTAACCGTCAGCGTTGAAAAACTGGGGCATGGATCGAGATCGCATCTCGAGAACTGCCGCTTGCGATTGTTTCCGAGCTGCTCCAAGGTCAGCGATGATGCGCTGGGGGTAGGTCGCACCAAGCTGAACGCCTGCACTGGACAAGACCGACTCAGGCGCTTTCCACGGTGCATGAATATAAGCGTTCGGCAGTTGAGCTAGTTCGGGTAGCCACTTGCGAACGTACGCACCAGTTGGGTCGCTCGACCGGGCGCTGGTCTCTGGATGAATAACGAAATTCCACATGTCCAGGCCGGTGCGTCCCGCATTCTGCCACATCATCGCGTTGATGGCAATGTCCAAATCGATGAGCGTACGATGGAACCATTGCAGGCCGTGTATCCAGTGTATATTGAGGTACTCGACCAGAAACGATGCCGCAGCCATGCGGATATTCTGGGGCATCCAACCCGTTTGCCAAAGTTGTCGCATTCCGGCATCAATGATGGGGTATCCCGTGGATCCCCGCTGCCAGGCCGCGAGCAGACGCGGATCCTCGTTCCATTCCTGCGAGGCATAATGGCTCCGAATGGGCGTCGTGACCGCCTCTGGAAACATATAGAGCGTCCAGTACGCCAGGTCTCGCCAGATAAGTCGACGCTCAAATGTCTTGGATCGCTCTGATGCCGCCAGTCGTCTAGAGGCCGCTCTCGTAGCGTGGAACACCTCCCGTGCGCTGAGCATACCCAGTGCCATATACGGTGACAGACGCGATACGACCTCGAGGTCTGCTCTAGATTTGTTCTTCTCGTACAGGGGTAGTCGGTGCTCCAGAAAATCCCGCAAAAACGCGCGAACGCGTTCCTCGTCGACCGCCCACGAACCGAGCAGCACCGTATCCCAGCGTTTTGTACCCGGACGCACCGGGTGCAACCCCGTTTCCACCAACGATGTGACAAACTGGAAGGGCGCGCAGCGTGTTGTCCTATCGACAAACGCATCTCCAGCAAGCGGATGCGGCTTCTCACAGCATGCTGGTGTCCGTGGCTCGCAGCGGTCCAGCGCCGCAGCCGGCGGTAGCGTAGACGGCGCTGCTGCAGGCTCGGGCGGTAGGTCGGCGTTTCGTTGCCAGGCCTGCCAGAAGGGAAGCAGTGTTCCAAAGTGTCCAGCACTCGAGGTTGCATCGCCATCGTACGCTACTGTCCAGGGCTCATGTAGGAGGTGCATGTTGTGCGTATACACCTTCCATTTACGCTGTTTTGTGAGCGTGCATTCCAGCTCCATGTCGAGCTGGAGTAGAGGAGGCTCATAGCGTCGAGCCATCAGCAGCGTTCGTGCTGACAAAGAGACTTCAAGGAAATGAAACAATTGCAGGTACTCTTCGAGGCCTGCGTCATCGCTGAGACGCACGTAGTGAATCACCTGCTGAAAGCGCATGTTTAAGGCTCGATTGAGTGCATCCACGGCGCTGAAGAGGAAAACGCGTTGTGCTTCACCAAAGCCGTAGTTTTTGTCCGCATCCGCCGATGACCATGTAAACATTATGAAAAGAGGTTCATTGAGCCTCTGCGCTTGCAGCAATAACGGATTATCGTGTATTCGCAGGTCCCCGCGTCCTCGGAGCCACACGATGGTAGCTGCTGAGGATGATGATCGCTTCATGGCCGTTTTCTGTGCGTCTATTTTTGAGAACAACGTATCAGGTGAATCCGTTGCTCGATTAGAGGACTCAACGGTCCGACGCTTTGCTTTTCGCATGCGTAGAAGAGCGCGATACCGGCTCGGTGTCCGTCGCCCGTTGTACGATCTCGGGCGAGCGTCAACCAAGTCCCTCTGTGCCGTGAAACCCTGACTGTCACTGCAGTAGCGCTCACCAGGGCACCAGCCATATGTAGACCTCGGAATCACTTCGCAAAACAGCAACGAGCTGCCGTTCACTGTGACACAATGGTGCATTCAATGCAAACGACAAGGCCGCGGAAGGTCCTGGACGACACCTTCCGACTCACCGAGACCGTTCACGTAGCGCACTTACTGATCAGTCTAAAGTTCTTCGTGTCCAGCGATGTTGTCCACGGTGATTGTCTGCACCGTCCTGCCGGCACGCTACGAGCGCGGTGTTGAACACGAAGTCTATTGTCGAAAAATACCGGTTCGTTAACGGATTGGTTTCCGAGCACATCGCTTGCGGCGACTAGCCTGGTGCAGCATAACGATTCGTTTCCAGTATGATTTGGGTCGCATCGGGTTCATGTTACTCGATATTGACTTTTATTACCCGGAAGCATGGCACTTGGAAGGATTTCTCTCGAGTTCAAGAGCGATCCGGAGTTGCCGTTCGTTTCGGTGACGTTGCCCGCCGGTGACGTTCTTCGCTCGTGCAAGGCCCCGATTCCGACCTGTACCTTAATCATGGTGCAGTAAGCATGAAAGAGGAGGAGGAAATCATCTAGAATGCTCCTAAGATTTCTTCTCACATAGAACAGACGACACATATGTTTCCCAGAGCGTTGCCAGTCACGCCTTGTGCTGGTTGTCCTCGTTTTCATCGTTTTTGGCGCTTACGGTTGCAAAGTCCAAGCCGTCCGCATGACTGCACTACCATTTTTCGGCAAGTTCTTTTTCTGCAGTGTCCCATATGTGTCTAAGTTTTCGACTAGGCAGCACATTTCTTCCTGCGTTGCGTCTGAAATAGAGTGACCGATGGTTGCACGGCTGCGTTGTACTGATTTGCCCAGTGGAGACGAGAACCACTCATAGCGTCACGCGGCTGTGGCAACCGTGTGTTCGACGGATCCAAACCACATTGCGGATGAAATGGGTGATATCGGATCCAGGTTTTCAATGCATAAATGTGCTGATGAGCTCGAGCACGTACGCCGTGCACGAGAAGCGCTGATGATTTCGGAGACTCACATTCATATCGCCAGAAAGATTTGATGCACGATCACGACCCCCTTGTCGCAGAATCGCAAAGCGTACATGACTATGTTGATTGCACCAGCACGTCGTTGGAGAACTGGTGCGACTCACTGGCACCAAAGTAGACGCGAGCGGACCGGCTCTTCGACGTATGCTCTGCTTGTCATGAAAACCGGGGACGGTCACTGAAAACATCGGAGAGCTTCGTTCGAGATATGTCCTCCGATTCGACGAAAGACTTGGGATCAAAATGGTGCCTATTAAAGGTCGCTAAAGAAAGCGAACATGTTTGAAACGAAATCTTCTTCTGCTCAAGTATAGCAGAAAACTGTGCATGCGGAAGAACGCGCAATCGACAAGGTTGCCCGAACTGAAACGTTTTGAAGTTGCATCCATCCAAGTATAGCATAAAACAGTGAATGCTGGAGAATGCCTGATATGCGGACCTGCTACGGAGCACGCAAGCTTTCATGGGCATTTGTGAGCGATTCGGAGTTTGAGGTTTGCACCCGCCATAGCTGCCGCTTTGTTGCCCTGAAGTGCTCTGTCGCCTGTCGAGAAGCACTGCGGTAACATTGCTCAGCGCACCGTCTCATATCCAGTGGGCGCGTTCAGAGGCGCTCGCTGTCGAACGCAGCATCTTCACATTTGGATTCTTCATTGGAGCACTTAACTGCTGCGAGGCTCCTGCCTTTTCGATTTTGCCGAACTGTTCACCAGATGTTCAGCTTCGGAATTCGATTTACAGTATTAAGCAATAAAGAATTCAGAGTCAAGTTCAGGAATCTCGGTCGTTTCCACGGGGTTGCCCCTTCGACGCTTTGTTGCCGAAACCCAATTCATCATTGTGAGAAAGATGATCCAGGACGCCCTCGGGAATGGATTCGTATAATTAGCGATACCGTTATCGATATCAACCAAGAAGCCACCACGCTCCCTTGCCCCACACCTGCCGCATTTCAAATTATGTATTCAGTAACTTTTCTATTCTTCTGCTTCAAAGCAACTCTTGGGCACAGCAATCTGCATTGATTGCTTGAGGAGAAGAAACGCGCCCGAGGTCACTGGGTGACGGATAATTCAGCAACTCTTGCGGAGTGTGTACTGCAATCGTAAGGCCAAAAATAGATTTGGTTCGAAATAGAAATTATGATCTCTCTCGTGGAGATCGACGGAACGGAATTCCATAGCTCGCCCTTGCGCTTGCGCTTGTGCGTGCAGGGAGCAACATACTCGTTAAGAAGATCACCGAACGCAAGCCAATGACCCTAGGGTGCGAATTTACGCGTGAAAAACGGATGAGGATATCGAGAGACGCACTTGGCGCACGTCGAGAGCACGTACGGCACCATGAAGTCAGCTCTCACGCGCCCCAGTACAGTGCGTGGAAGCGAAAGTGTGCAGGGCGTACGGAAACACCTCAGCAACGATGACTGGCACCGCTGCGGGGGCCGAACCTAGACTACAAGCAAAGGGGATGAAAATGGCGAGCGAAGCAGAGATTGCAATGATTCCCAGTGCTTGAAATGGAGAGACGAGAGTCCTATGGGTAAATTCTGGAGTTTTAGACTGACGTGAATAGCCATCGACCGCTGACGACGGAGCTGGAGAGTGTGGAGCGACTGGCTCGTTTGAAGCGCTAGCTAAGCGAGGTTAATTAGAAGCAGGGACAGTGAAGGCCCGCACGGGCTGGTACTCATGACAACGAGAGAAGCGATCCAGACCTTTAGCAAATATTTGCGATTTACAGAACACGTCACATTTTCAACTTACATGGGTGTAATAGGACGGATTAATCTCTCATCATGAAAAAGAAATGCATCATCTCCCGAATTATGTTATCCTTACCATTCTATAGAATACATGACTATCTGAATTTCTCTGTGGCCCTCCTCGGCTCATCTCAAACGAGCCCTCCAGCGAGACGCTTACGTTCTCACACCAGTGCTCGTTTGCTGCTTACGAAGGTTTAGTAATATCGAAAAATGGAAACCAAGAGGACTTGCTTCATCCTGCTGGAGAAAATCGTCCGGATGCATGGATATCGTGCTCCGGCTGTGCAATTTATTGAACGTTCCGTTAAAGTAGCACGCTCTAGGTGGGAATCCAGTAACCGCTCCCCTGGCCACTGATGTGTCTCATAGGATTTCAGCAGTTATTCAGCACAAAGTAGAGCGCGAATACGTGACAACTACCCCAAAACTTTCCTCAAAACAGAGCCGATGTACCCGCTTGATGCACGATGAATTTCCGAACAATCATCGAGGCGAACAATTCTCAGTATAGAGATGGCTCGAGCGCATTGAGGTTTGTCCAATATCGCAAAAGTCAGTTTTTCGCATTCGATTACATCGCCATGTGATGTGCAGTCGACTCATTGAACACCATCTCGTGAACCTGGGTCAGGTACTCTCTCTTCTTCCGTACTTGTTTCTGCGTGCAGCCATGCTCATGATGCGTTTATATCCTGATGAACGCACCAATGAGAGTCCCGCAGAATCGAATCCTGTGCTCGTTTCATGCCCTCGTTGAAGGAGCAGTAATGCAGCCTTTACGCGCTACAGAAAGTCCAGCGACCTTAGCCGTTAAAGTGGGACACGAATTATATGTCAATGCCTGTTCCAACACCTTGACCATTTTTGGTGAATGCACACTACCTGCATCAGTGCGATTGGACCCGTTCGTGGCCATGGTGAATTCTCGTTTACTCCTGCCAAGGATCGTCCATATGAGAGAGTTGGACGCTAATGTACGCTGCGAATGCTGCGTGCAGAGATGCCCCTCAGCTCGATCCGGTGCTCAGGGCGACAAGTTGCATATACTGCCGCCCCATTCTATTTTTCTCTGTTCCTCTCGGTATCCAGTATTTCCGACTGGCGATGATGTCGAGGCATGGTAAAACTGAGCAGCTACAACTACTTTCTGTTCATGTCTTTGGCCCCGTTTTGGATTTATCGGAACCGAGACGGACACGATGCTATTGAACCGCGGATGCACGCCCTTCACGATGGCATTCCCTTCATAGAATTCGAAGCGTTCGACATGCGACCCGTTGCGTGATCCATTCCTAGGCATCACGAAGTGTTTGAAGACAGGCATTTCTTCGGTCTCCATATGCCTGTGAACTTGATCCAACTTCCTACCTGAATCGAGAGCTCTTCCACGTCCGCCCGAGCGCTTAACAAAATAGACCGAATAGATCATTCATGCTCGCAGAGACGATCCGTAGCGTACTGAGAAGGCCACAATTTACGATACGGAAATATCGGGGTTAGTCTAATGCAACGTAATGTGACACACGGGCACCACATTTCTGAAACCAAAAGGAGTCTGTGGCTCGCAACTTTGATGGTCGAGGCTGCTCAGCTCTGAAGGGCCCTGCTCAGGAAGAACTCGCAGCGCGATTAGCATCCGAGGCACCCTCAGGTTCCAGATATCAACTCGTTCTGACACCCGTTGATCCGAACTTGATGGAACAAATACCGACTCTGGACGATCTCAAGCTATTCTCGCTCCGATTGCGACATATTTTCCGATCTCGGTACCACCTCGATCTCTTCCGCTCCAGTTTAAAAATCACCCGCTTCGATATCCCCAAGAGTCCTTTTAACCAGTACCCTCGGTTTCTGAGTCGCTACCATGTCGCTCTAGAGAACGCAAGGTGCGGTTTGTGAAGCGCCGAAGCTTGAACGGTAGATAATTTTTTCGCTTTTGAGATTGGCTCGATGCTTTTCGTTGTCATTGGCACTTTCGGTGTTCTGATTACCGAGATAGCACGCTCGCAGTTCAATGCATTCTAAGCAATGGTTTGACGAATCTCTGATATTTTAAACAGATTCTTCGCCTCCTCTGTGCCGAGTATCAGTTGTACTGGTGCGAGAAAGTATGATCCGAAAAATTCTGCGAAATGCCAACAGCTGATAGCCCTGCGTCTTTAGTTCCTCCCATTAGTAGCATGGCGAGATGCATCAAGACGAGGGAAACTGTGCGAATAGTCCCCGACTGAGGAGCTGCGCGCTTCCCAACGGCTTGCTGCATCTCAAGTTTTGGGCCAATTTCCCCAATGATGTGATATAGTATGGAGGAATTGTTTGCTGTTTTTACTGATCTTTTAAAACAGACTTTTCTCCTTTCTGTCGCTCCTAGTCCTCCTCTAAAATGGATCATTTACTTCTCTTTCCGGTAGTGTTGCCCTATCCTTTGTTGGGCAGGGAGACCTGAATATGACCGCTAAAAGCGAAACCAGTTTTTTTGGCACTTGGAATTTTGACGCACTTGGTCGACTCCGAGGATCTAACTTGCTCTTTTTTTCGTCTGCATCTCATACTGCCCGAATACGTGTCCACCACCTTCCCGGTCGCGAGCACGCCCACAGACTGATCTGCACTTTTTCTGCCCTCTCCTACGCAAAGGCGGAGCAGCGATAGTGCAGTTCATAGCTGTGACTGTAAAAATCAACTTGTCTATGGACAATTGGAAGAGGATCTATATCGCCGCGGATACCAGTGTCGCGTCTCTTGATTTGGGAGCGTGAAAAAATGCATTCGACCACGAAGCGGAAGCGTTCGTCCTAAATGTCTCGTAAAGAAAGGGCCTCAGCGAAGAGCAGCTCAACGCGGATCTCAGCGGCGGACAAGTTGACTGCTCCTGAGTCATGGAATGCGACGATTTCCAAGAGATAGACAGAATACTGTAGGATGGAGGAGCCGTAAAGCCCTCTAACGACAGATTTGCTGAGGAAAGCGTCCTGTCCGTTTTACAATTTCCAGGCAAACACAAGACTGAATCACGACTTGGCGCGATATCGGAATGCTCACAGGTCTCTTCGTTACGACCAGATACTAAGCGCTCTTTCAGCAACCATTTACAGTCCTCTCTCTCCTAGCGAATGAAAACTCATCGAATGAGGCGAGCAGCCGGCCATCCAGCGGGAAACCTTTGAGTTTCAATATATATTTGATATATTGTCGTTCGACGCGAGACGCTCCGGAGTAGTGGCGCTCGTTTTTTCGCTTCGAATGGTGTCAGTTCATTTCCGATCCAATCAAAAGTACAGAAACTTCGCACCTTGCGGCTTCTCTTGAATTCGTGCTAGGTCAATGCATGGAGTGGCATGGAGTTTGAAGCACAAATTTATGAAGACAGAGTGTCATATGTTCTATTTTGGGTGCGCCACGTTCACGATACTATTTACAAGACCGGATAAAATACACCCATATTTTTTACTGTAGAATGGTTGGCTTACAGAGATGAGGCCGTTACTTACCGGACGCCAGTGACCGCCTTGAGTCATTTCACGACCTTTTACCAATCTACAAAATGCATCACTTTTACTGAATATGCGGAAGAAGAGGAAACAAAAATTAAAAAGCGAGGAAGCTCAGGAATTCCACAATTGAATGTTCAGCGTATAACGCCGCTTTAGAACGGCGCTCGTAAGGTAACCCTCGATGAGACGCAATTCGCGAAAGTTCCCTCGACGTGGAAAGCCAGTACATTTGGAGAACGCAATCATTAAAGCCACCAAAACAGAAGCAGATCCGCAGATAGTGAGTCACGCCCCAACAATGCGACCTACACCGTAGGCTCTTGAACACCTTCGGTTCCGAGTCCGAACATGTGGGTGCGTTGCTCCTGCATACAGTGGCAACTTTAGAACCCGAGCCAGCCAGAACGACGATCCTTTCCGGACGACGAAGCACGATAGGCAGCTACAGAATCCAGAAGTTTCACGACCAGCGGCTTGCTTGTCCGTCGCTGACGGCGGCGCGAACTGTCAATACAGGTACGATTCCTGATTCGTAGACTTTGCAACCGTCAATCGCCTCACTCAAATACTGGTTTGAGGCTATTCGATTGTAGCCGCAAAGGAGACTTCTTAGCTTCGACGAGCCGGCAAGGATACAAGACGTACAGGAGCGGCTCCAGAATCAGCCGGCTGCATATTCGTATCCAGTGCAAAGCGCGGCCTACTTTCGGACGATTTCCCCCCGATGTCAACATAGGATGTCGAGTCGGGCCTCAGGGAGTCTAACGTTTGCTGCGACCGGGTTAGCTGACGCGACGTCGAGCTGCTGCTGTGGTCTGCAGCGGCCACTTGGGAAACATCCCCATTCCGCGAAGAAGCGGCACGCTCCGTTATCGGATGTAAGGGCAGATCTGTGCTCGCTTCCTCTTCCGCAAGACGTTTCCATTCATTTGCAAACTTACGACATATCTTCCCAAAAAGCGCGAGCAACTGAGCACTTTCAACCTGCATTTCTGCCCCGAGCTCTTCGAGTGGACGGCGCTGGAGTCCCACACCAACCAGGATAGCCTGCTGCGCCGGCGACAGCGTAATCCGCTCTGCAGCAAAATGGCCCTCAAAGTACAGACGACTCAGCACCGGAATGATATCCAAAATCACGTGATAGTCCAGCAGATGGTTTGCATACGCTTGCAAACGCCGCAAGTCGTGCATGGAAAGTAGCGAGCGAAGTTGTGCCGCGTTCCACAGACTGGCGTCAGGCGGTGCAGCTCGCAAGACGTCCAGCACGAGACCCAAGGGTAACGAGCGAAAGTCGTATGAGAGCAGCGACAGAAACCGTGCTCGCCAGTCCAAGTGCAGGGCCCTAAATCCCTGTTCATGGGCCTGCTTCAAACTCCGAAGCATGATGCAGGTATGCTCCGCAGTGACCTCATTCGGGGTAAGTCGCACGTAGACTGGCAGCATACCGATGCGATTCCAGAATCGATACAGTCCGTGTGAGAGACCGAACGAAACCCCCAGATAGTCCAGATCCGGAACCCTCTGTTCACTCAGTCTGTAAAGCAACGGCTCCGGTACCGTGTCGTCATTGATGCTTCCCACAGACAGATCGGGTTGTGCATCATCGGTTTCTCGCAGAGTCTTTCGTTCATGCTGCTGCACACCGGAGGCCACTCGACGGCGGAAATGTTCCACGAGGCACTCCATGGCGCGGGTGCCGTAGCCCATACCTTGCACATCAGGATGCGTAGCAATGCGGATGACCCGAGCACCTGCCAGTTGAGCAAAGGCTGTCTCCTGGAACTGTTGCGTTAGCGTCCAGGGAATGAGGTCCCCAGCAGCTCGCTTCCCTCGCGACAACTGAGACTCGGTGTGTTCACGCGAGAGGCGCCCCTCGAGTCCTAGCTGAATGGCGCACAGCACATCCGGTAGTCGTTTTGGATCAGAGGAAGTTGGCCCCAGCAGCACATACAGCTGCTGGTTCGATGCATCGCTCAGCATCTGAAGATCATTGGGGGTGTTCTTATAGTGCGAGGACACAAAAAGCGCCATTACCCGACGGAGGAAAATTTCCGCTAGGGCGTGTCCACTGAAAAGAACGTCGCGATTGACTTGGCATAGCGTGCACATGGAAGGGTGCGGAAGCGCACGTGTCTGCAACGCTGGCGCTTCTGTCGTCTCCAGGCAGAGGAGCGCGTGAAGCCACGCCTCCACCGGATCGTTGCGAGCGTAGCGGATGGGCTCCTCGAGAACAAGCTCGTGGAAGCGTCGACCATATTGCCGGGTGCTGGAGTCACAGCTGTGCTCTACTGGCGGCTCGATGCCGCCATTTGGGGTATGCGACACATCTTCCGGCATTGGGGGTGGCACAAGCCTACTTTCTGCCGCCACTGAAGTGTTATGTTGAACATGGCGGCGAGCCTGCGCGATCAGCTTGAGGGAGAGACTACGGCCGGTTCCTTCGTAACCGAAGATCGTCGACGATAGGAAGACGTGACACGATTTGCTGGGCAGAAGTGAGAGTATTCGTTTCACAAGTACCAGCGGTATAGCGGCTGCTTCATCAATAATGACGAGGTCAGCGCTTACGAGGGCACCAATGGTGGCGGCATCCACCCGCCGGATAGCCTCTGGCTCAAGGTACGAGACCTGACGCACCCGCCGCCCAAGCATAGAGAGCTTGCTTATGCAGCGATCGTGTCGGGATTCTAGCACATAGTCCGTATGTTCTTGTAACTTGAGCTCATTCAGGCCTGACACTAAGAGTGAAAATAGAGTCTGGACGTTGTCCGCTGCGGGCGCTGTCACCACAATGGACGTGTAGCCGAGCGCAAGCGCCGCAGCCGCCGCTAGCCCCAGCGCCGCAGATTTGCCCCTGCCACGAGCTGCTGTCAAGACCACCATGGACGCTGCAAGCGCAGCCGGAGTTGTTGTATCGACGTTGCGGGCCAGCAGGGCATGAAGCGTCTCCAGGACACGAGCCTGGTCGAGCGTGCGGGTGCGACGCAGCAGCGGCCCTAGCACTTGCAGGTCTGCACGGGATGACCATAAGATTTCGAGCTGCTTTTGGCGAAACTCCGCTTCCGAAGTGACGTTGGAGTCGCCCACGGTGCCGCCAACTTCCGGAGGCGAACGAACATGAATCCGGGGAATAGAAGCGAGATCTTGCGCCCTGGAGCTATCATCTGCATTTGCAGCCTGAGGTATCGAACATGCTGACGAGCAGCTCGCACCACCAACGGCAGGAAGCACATTGAGTTCATCATCTACTGCAAGCGCCATAGGGCAGGTCTCGAGGCTGAGGACGAGTCGCCGATTAAATCGTGGTACTATATCCGGGCACGATTCCGTGCGATAGTGGGCGTGTACGTCCATTTTGAGCGTGTACAGCTGCCGCAAACTCTCCATGTTATGCAAGAGGAACAATACCAAACCGCCTCCCTGCACAGTCTCGATCGTGCGTGCAAGAAGGTTCGGTGTAAGGGCTCCAAAGTCCTGTAGAACAAGGAGACCATAAGTGTTCCCAAGCACCTTTTCGGATTCAGAGTAGTACGAGAAGCGGATGTTAGCTGTCGAGACGAATAGTTCAAAAAGGTCTTCGGTTTTGGCGTCCACAGAGACTCCACCGTGTCGCAGCTTTTTGCGGAGTTGTCGCAGGCGTTTGCGGCGGTGCGACGAAAAACCCAGTTCCTTCTTATACATCCAAAGGACATCTGGCCGCGGCCTCGTTCCGATCCGAGTAAGTAAGTGGTAAAAGAAAGGGACCTGATCTTTGGCGTGATCACCAACAACAAAGAAAAGCGCGCGGGTGTGTGTCTCGTAGGCGCGAACGAGCAGCTGCCGTACGCGTTCATCAACACGCTTCTTCATCGAAAGCTGCTAACGGTACCAAAGTTCGTTGCAGGTCCGTACCGATCCAAAGCGTAGCCACGCTGTAAAGCGCCGTTCTCAAGTGGAACGTCGCCGGTCGTGTACAGTAGTGACGAGGCACCCGCCCTAAACATAGAGTACCAAGCGACGTGCAGACGCCTCGTACTTTTGGACCCGCCACGTTCTACTGCCTCCAGGTTTTTCTCATATAGTTCCACTTTGGGTTATTCCACCCCAACAATCACTTTTGTCCATTCTGGAGGTCTTTTCTCCATCATCGCACATCTACTCATATAGAGCGCGGCGCTAATATCTCGGTTCACAAACTCCATACGTTTCTTGCCATCATTGGTTGTACTAAACAATGCAGGTACTCCATCAACTTTCGCCCTCCTTTCCATTCGCTCTTCCGTCAACGCTCCATGCTTTTTTATATCCTTCGGGGCTCCTTTGGCACTTTTCCATCTCGACGCTTTCAAGTACACAACCCAACTCGTGTGGTGCATAGGACGTTCGAGACTCATTTACAGGTATCGTAACGAGACTCCGTGTACACTCCTTGTACGTTCTTGTCGTCGAGGCTGGTGTACACCCTTTTTGGGTCTTCCAGCGCCCTGCTCCGTATGCTACTACGAGCATCTGACATTCATTCTCCTTCAGGGCGCTCAACTGATTGAAAAAGTTGGCAAATGCACGCTGCCACCCACAGTATAGATTGATTCGCAGACGAGCCCACGGAGGCTTTGTAGATTCTTTCCACATTTCCTCCTACTAAACAAGGCGAACCTTCCATGGACTCCCGAAAAGCTTCAGTGTCCGCTCTGGCGCTCGCCGCCTCGCTCAAAGCTTCCACGTGCTCTTTCATTCATGCATTCCAGGCCCCAATTTTCTTCCTCGCACTCATGATTCCCGATTCTCCATGGTATCTCGCTCTCGAGAACATCAACAGACGCATGTCTTTCTGAAGCAAGTTACCGTCAGTACCATCTTCCGCACGCTTGGGAGCAGCGGTGGTACTGATATTCGTGTTGCCGGGGTCCGCGCCAGCGAAAAGGTCGTTATCCTCCACCTCCTGCGTCGCAGGACCCGCCACCTTCTTTTCTTCCTGCTTCGCCGCGCCAACGACAATATGGTTATCTCCACCTCCTGCGCCGTTGGATGCTCCTCCTTCTCATCTTCATCCTTCGCCAAGGGCGGAACTGGACGATCTGTCTTCAAGCGCCGATGGTGTCCACACATGGCTACCCTATCGGTCTCGATCAACCCAGTGAATACCTTTCTCTTGCTCGTTTTCAGACGTTGGGAATCGAAGGTATTGTTCCAGTACGTGTCCCGGTTTTCACCGGAGAACACCTCCCCGCTGAAATCGAGCTCCGGGCTGATCTCCTGCATAATGCCATGGATTCTGGAGTCGATACTCACAAAATGTGACTTGAAGTTGCATAACGGAGCGACACTGAAGCGGCTCTCCAGAAGCGCAGCCTTCTGTGTCTCCCACTCTTCATTTTTCCCCACGCCCAGTTCCGTTTCGGCCTTGCATTCCAGTTCTCGGTCCAAAAACACGAAATGTCGCTGGATGCGATAATAATATCTTTCTTTATCTTTTTGCAACTCTGATATCTTGTATGTTGGACTCATCAGCTCCAAGACTGCATGGTGCTCTTGTATAAACGCACGGATGAGGGAGTCCTCATTTATGCCATCGTTTGACGTCTTCTAGCCGACAAATTGGACCTCATCTTCATGCTCACGATTGTTCGTGATGCGTTTGATAATCGCCCGTTTCCCATTGCGAGAGACGCCCGGGCAGAGTGCAAACACGGCGCGTAACATGAAACGTTCGAGGTTCACCGTCAAATGGTTCTTCAGGTTCGTGATGTACTTCATCGCCCCATAGCCGTAAATATTCTGGTCACCCTTGCATCGAGTACCATTGAAGCTGTAAAAGGGATGCTTTTCGTGGAGAGCATGCACTAGCTCATTTTCACTCCGCGCTTCCTCTGTACCAAGTATCAGCTGACGAATTAAGGTCTTGTCGAAACCTCGTCTGGAATCTCGACAGTTTCCATGTGCGCCACGTCGCGATACATCTCCCTCGCCTAATGCATCAGTCCTGAAGAAGCCTTTATAATGCTCATGGAGTACAAGTCGACACGTTTTATGATAGAGTCTCGCAATTTTTCCATGTATGGATCCTTGATTTGTCCAAGAAGAAAGGTTTTCACAATCATCTCGTCGTACAGTTGCCTTTCCCGCAGCCTGCGACGTAGGGCCTCCCCTTGGCTTCTTCTCGACTTCCCTTTCTTCTGGACTCGGCACTGTTTTTTGTTTTTTCGGGCACTCGGCGACCCTGGGCCTCCAGGATCGTGGACTTGCTTTGTAATAGCTTCCTTTTTTAGTTTTTTTTTTTGAAAACAACGCTCTTTGAACGCTTCTGCTATATACTGCGAAAAAACACTTGACTAGACTTGTTTGAGGGCTGAAACAAAAACGAACAGAAAACTACCCTTTGCTATGTCCTCAACGGAAATCCAACTTTTTGCAGCTGAACAACACGCTTCTGATCGAGATCGCGTTTCCCTTCAACAACGGCATGCGCATCGTGTCAGTTAACTGCCTGTTCTCCCAGTTGCGCTCATTTAGCGGAATTCGTCCACTGCGCGAGACGCTACTCCGATCGATGAAGGACACGTGTCCGAAAACCCCGCCTTGGCACATGCGTGTTCGCATCGCATTGCAGCCAAAATAAAGTATCGTAGATTGGAAACTCACGTAGAATGATCTCTTGCTACAGGCTCTGTCGCTGGTGCCCATTGCAGTACCGCCCTGACTTACATGGAGATGCAGAGGCC
>Ga0080006_1217008_pt1 | contig 18587 bp, 23 predicted proteins | sample RS3BMetagenome_FD_69209 | JGI IMG/M metagenome (GOLD analysis project Ga0080006, IMG submission 69209) | Ferric oxide microbial mat and aquatic microbial communities from Rainbow Spring, Yellowstone National Park, USA - RS3B (SPADES... ... | reverse complement strand
GCCAAGCGCAGTCGGAGCCGGGCGTCACCGAAGCGGGCAGAGATAAACTCCCGCATGGCCCACAGGAAGGTTTCGCCCAACGCCACTACCACACGGAGACAATTGGCGATCAGGCTTCCAAATCATGGGGAAAATCCTGGAAACTGGACTAAAATCTATCGACATGATTCGACACCATTCGACAACACCCCAGATGTGGGTAACGGTAAGCTCTCATTCGGGTGTCGTCATTTCGCCATTGGCATATGGCGGAGTGCACCGCGAGGGCGAGATGCTCAGCGAGGTCGATCGCCTCCACCATGGATTCGCGCGTCACGGCAGCAGTGACAACCGGCGCGGCGACGAGCGTTGCCCACCCAGTACCGTCTGCTGGAGGCTCACTCAATACATCAAGCAACTTGCCGATGTACGCCGAGCTGCGTACAGCAATCTGCACCTCGCTACGTCCACATGCGATGGATAGAGCCTCTCTGGGCACCTCGGCGGCGATCAAAAACAGCCAGTCGCCGCTCACCTCTGCATTGGACCGAAATGACCGCTCGAACGCCTGCATGTGGCGTACGAATCGAATGTAAGCCTCCAGATGCGACTTCAGATCGATCCAACGTCCTCCACTTGCAGCCTCCTTTGCGGCATCAGCGAACCATCCCATCGTGTGCGTCATACTTATGAGCTCAGAAGGTGCGTCCAGCCTCCGTACGCAACGTCGCAGATCAACGTTCACTCGATCCAAAATGGTCGCCAACTCTCTCGAGAGACTTCCTGCAGATGCGGTTGTGCAGAGCTGAATGCAGCGTAAATGTTGGGTCCGTGAAGTGCCGACCACTCAGCGTCTGCTTCCGCCAAGCGCCATCGGAGTCCGAACGCTCCACGGAGCTGGTAACCGATGCGCCCGAACGGGAGGACCTGTTGATCGAAGCGTACGGCAGTGTGCTGGTAAAACGCGTACGCGGCACGCTCTAGGCGCGCGGCTGCAGTCGTCTGATCCAATAGGGTGAGGGAGACCCAGAGTGCGCGAACGAGAAGAGACCAAGCGATAATCGCAAAGATGGGAGACGGGGTGCCCTTGAACTCCATGGCGACAACAATGAGAAGTCCGTTTACCGTCAGAACGAGGGGAAGCCATGTTTCGGAAAAGACCATGCGAACCCAGCGGCGGTGCGCACGGTAATCTCGGGCGATAGCAGTCAGGGCGGCAACGGCTACCGCCAACAAGCCAAGCAGGGTGGTTGCCGCGCTGAGCAGGGCACCTCGGTGAAGAACGGGCGCACGGTGGATGGCACCAATCATGGCTGCAGCGCCCACCACTAGTGGCACCGGAGCGTCTGCGACTTGCTGGCACGCCACCCGGACAGACGTCGTGATATAGACACGGAGGCGGCGGACGGCAGGCACCAACGGCGGCGCGGGAAACACGCCGGACGAAAGAGTTCCGCCTGCGAACATGGTCCGAATCGTTTCCTGCCAGCGCACGCCCAACCTCCTGAACAAGGTGCTGTGAGGTCCGCACTGACCTGCTCAAATGCTTCCACCCAACGGTCGACACCCCGTGCGCAGCTCGTACCCCAAGTGACCAGACCGCGTGAGGGTGGATGATCCCTGTAAAATATGGCGATGGACGCAGCACGCCGAGCCCGTGGCACACAACTACGTTGGTCTCCCCGGATAGCGCACCGGCAGAGCGACGCAGCAACCTCGATAGTCACGCCGGCTTCCTCATGACACTCCCGCGTGGCAGCAGCCCCATCGGGTGCGTCCACCCCTCCCTCGGCACGCTGGTCGGGCTGAGATTCGGGCGCCGTGGGAGTTGTCCCGCCTGCCCGCCCGTGTACTTGGTCGGCAAGGCGGCGGGTCAGGCTGAGCGCGGTCGGGACTCGCCCTGGTGTGCGCTCCTCCTTCTCCAGCAACGGGCGAGAGCGCCGTGCACGGACGCGCGGCTGGTGGACGGCTATGACGTAGATGGCGCACACGGGTTGCCCGCGCTCCAACCGCGATATAGGGGGCAAGATCTCCACCGAGTGAAACCCCGCGCGCTCTGAGAAGCAGCGGGTCCGGGGCGCGGGCGGTCGCTCCGAGTGCCTTCACCGCCACGACAGCGGCTCCCGCCACCCCCAGTTCCGCCGCGGTGCAGAAGATGACCACCGTCGTGCCCGCCTTAGACGACGAGCAACGTGTCGGCGTCCATCTCCCCAGCGACCCGACAGGGGTCGGTCGGGTCGCTGGTAGTTGCCGCGTCCCTGCATGTTGCTCGCGCCGGGTACGGATCACCGATTAGGCTGACTCCCGCGGGCAGCGCCCCATGCCGTTCACGAAACCGCCGCTTAGTTAACTAGCGCGTCAACCTTACTCTTCCTGCCCGACACTCGCTGCCGGCAGGAGGCTATTCAGATCCACAAACAACCTTTCGAAACGCTCGAGGGCTGCCATCAGTGCGTCGCTATCCCTCTCAGCCACTTCTGGGTGTTCACTGAGATGCCTCGCCGGCGTGTAGTGGTCAAAGCTTTCGACGTCCGCAGGCAGTGCCCGAAAGTGATCGGTTACCTCCTCCACGAGACGCCGCGTCTCCCCTTCATTGCGAACAAGGGGAACGCGCCGGTCGTCGTCCAACCCGTAACATGAGTTTACCAGCGGTACATAGATTCTCCTACCCAACAAATCCTCTATATCCCCCTCAGAGGCTGATGCATATGTGTCCATAGTGAGCACGTGTCCCTTCTTCAGCAAACCTGAATCGCGCAGTTCACGCACTTTGTTCTTATCCCCGGAATGAAAGTCTGCTAGAACTGCCACATGAAGACGGTTGCCACCGAACAGGGCAACAAAGCTACGCATCTTATCGATGCCGCCAACCGGACACACCACCCATCGCGTATCTAGGTATGCCCTGTCTCGCATCCGCAACTGTCGGCTTGCCCACTTTAGGTACAATAGATCTGACGGACCTTCAACCACAAGCATGTGTCCCCCAAGGAAAAGTGTCTGAGCGACGTCGTATCCCAAGGCAGCCTGTAGTGGGAGGACCGTATCCTTATCCTTTGCGAACACCTTATCTTCAACCTTGGTACCCAGGAGCATTCCCGCCTCCGAGACATCCCGCACCGTTCTCGTACCCAGGAAGTCCTCCACGTCAACCATAAACGGAGAGTGCGTGGTGTACATCACCTGGAATCTTGGCTGCAACCTATCGCGAATGTAGCGGAGGAGATCTGCCTGCGCTCTCGCGTGGAGGCTCAACCCCGGCTCATCCAACAGAACGATCACGTTGTCGCCATACACCCTTCGCACGTGAGACATCCAGACCAGAAAAGAAAAGAACCAAACGAAGCCGCTGCTCCGGTCCTCGACGTTAAAGGACGACATGTACCGCGAATCCAGTATTCGGGTATGAAACCGCCGACCGCCCCTTGCTGTCGGCGTGCCAGAATCGACGCGAAACTGGACCGAAAGATGACGGCTCTGACTCCAGTAGGCGACTATCTCCTCGGTAATCCTGTCAGAGGCGATCTCAAGGGTTCTGATGTATTCTTCGAGGTTCGAGTTATCGCGGAGCGCTTCGGGATCGGTCTTCGCCAGCCCAAGCAAGGCGAGAAACATTGCCTCGTCGAACGTCAATGCATCGCCCCGCTTTGACTTATCCAGGACAACGTCGAGGGCGATTTCGCCTGGCAGAGTGTTGTAAGAAGCAAAATAGACGAACTTAGGAAGGCGAGGATCTAGGACCCGTATTGCTGCCATGCCGGCATTGGCATCGGGAAACTGTCGTTCGACGCTTTCCAGGAGGGCGCTCTGCGCGTCCGATGGGGAATCGACTTTGCTCAGGGAGTCTCGCAAGCGCGCTATAGTCTCGCACAGACGTAATGGACGCTTTTCCGACGATGATAGCGACGATTGGGACAGCAAGTGTCGGACAATGCTCGACTCGTTAATGCTTACCTGCATAGTTGGTCGTCTGCCGTAATACTTAGCAAACACGACGAACTTAGAGAGAAGGACTCTCGGTCCAAGAGCATTCTCCAAGGCGGTGCAGTCGTCCGGTGACAACTCGAATCGAGCCGCCACTACTGGTTCCCCGGAAGAACCCGCTTCTGCACGCTCCTTATATCGACGGTAGAGATGCCGGGGATATACCTTACGTGGGTCAAAGTCAAGGTCTTCCTGGCGGACAGGGTTCAGCTTGTAGATTGCCTCGAGTAATGCACTCTTTCCTGACTCGTTTCTGCCGACAAAGCAAGTGACCGGCGCTATGCTGAAGGCTCCAGAATCGAAAATGCACTTATAGTTGATCACCCGCACTGTGTCCAGGCGCATGACCAGCCCCCATTGCCGGAAGCGCGGAACAAGGAGATGAATACGCGCCTACTCCTGGCAGGTCCTGCCGGTGGGTCGAACGATGTCGGACGTGGTTGCCTTGAAGGGCTGGGGACGGGGCAGGCGGCGGTCAAGCCTGGTGATGTCGAGACCGACTACCGCTCCTCTGTTCGCTAACGGGAGAGTAAGCGCACCGCCCCGACACATGGCGAACCGGTCCAAGCCGCGATAGATGACCCTCGTCGCATACCCGCTGGTAGGGCAGGTGCCGAGTTTTACGGGGTCGAGCGGCGATGCCTCGAATTGCGCGAGGCGGGGCTCACTTGCGCCGCCGGGCGAGTCGGCGGTTCGTGCCGAATACTTCACAAAACTTCTGTTTTGTGCTCTCTCGCTGAAAAACCTCTGTGCCCGCTCGGACTGCTGCGCCGTCCCGCCGTAAGGTGCCAGCACCCGATCGACGATCTGATCGCCCCTTTCGGTGGCAGTCCGAGCCGTATACCCGTGCACATGATGTGGCGGGGGCGCCCACCTTTCGCGTGAGCGGTTTGCCGGTCGAGCCGCCGCGCAAGGGACTCCTGCCCGCCCCCCATCCCGGATCCCCGCGCCACTGACGACAGGGCGTCGCGCTCCCGAGCACGAATGACAGTTTGGAGCAAGGGGTGTTCATTCGAAGAGGTTCTCGGGTGGAGGGTGGCGCATCGCATGGCGACGACCAAGGACCCGGCTGAACGACATCTTCCGGTGTTCGCCTGCCTGCGGTGCGGGGGCTTCACCCCGCTTCCAACGTGCCGGAACTGCCACTATGAGTTTGAGACCGTCGACGGGATTTACCAGCTCACCCGCGATCCGGATAGCAACTTGGATAGCCAACAGGGCGCCACGTACATCGGGTACGAACGCATCGGTGCGTACTTCCACGGCAGGGACTGGGCGGAGAGCGCCTGCAGCGCGAGCAGCATGGCATTGGGAGCGAAGATGTCCGAGTTAATCGCCGCGGGCACGCTGCTGGCTGCTGGATGTCGGCTGCGGTGGTGGTAACTATGCCGTTCCCGCCGCCTTGCATGGCTGCACGGTCATCGCCGGTGACATCTCCAACGGCATGCTCGGGCTCCTACTTCAGAAGGCAGCGACGAACGGGGTCGAGCCCGCCCGCATTGTCGCCTGCCGCTTGAACGCCATGACCCTCCCGCTAGCGGAGGCGAGCGTCGACGGTGCCACGCTGAACAACGTGCTGCACCTCATCTCCGACCCGGAACGCATCATCGCCGAGGTGCACCGCGTCCCTCCGACCTGGCGGAAAGCTTATCACGCAGGTGGATTTGCCCACCATCGACGACGGACGAAACGCCGACCGCAATGCGGAGTACGCCCGCCGCGAGGTGGAGTTTGACGAGCGATACTGGGGGCTCTTGACTGAGAAGAGGATCAGCCCGGCTCCCCGCAACCGGAGGTTTAACCAGTCCGCCCAGATCGCCGTTTTCGAGGCAGTGTTCGGACCGGGCGTCAGGGTCGACGTTGACTTTTCGGACCGCCAGGTCGGGAGTATGACGGACTACTTCCTCTACCGGATGGGCGGCAAGGGCTTCTCCGCACAGCAGAGCGTTCCCGAGGACATCCACGCAGAGGCGTTCTCCCGCGTCGTCCAGGAGTTTCGGGACAAGTATGGTCCCGACTTCGGCGACCTGACCTGCGAGATCGTCACGGACGGCTTGGCACTTCAGGTATTCGAGAAGTAGGGAACCTGCGTCGCGCCCGTGCGCCGCGGCGCTGGTGAAAGGCGCGACCCTTGGGATGAGCCCCCCACTCTCGGCTCCACGCCGCCGATCCCCGACCGGACTCCGCGCGGATACCCGTCGCGCCCACGTCGTGCTATGAAGACAGTAACGCAGGTGGGGGCATATCCGATGGAAGAGATGCCTGCGGCAGACTCGAGCTTGACGCAGAGACAGCCCAACGTGCCACCGTACACCGACCCTCTCAGAGGGGCGACGGTGTTGCGCGCCGTGACCTTCGATATGGACGACACGCTGCGCCAGATACATCCGTTCCCGCCGCACCTGCGCTTCCGGGAACTGTGCGCGGAGGCGGGCTTCGCGATTTCTGAGGAGCAGGCGCTCGCGGGTGCCCGTGCACGGAAGCAGTTCTACGAGGCGTGGAAAGACCGGGGCGGGCGGGCAACGCCGGCATGGAGCCACCAGTACGCACGCGTCGGGCTTGAGGCTGCCGGGCTCACCGGGGACCTGGATGTCCTCGCCTCCGCGGTGCAGGATGCCCGCCGGCGCACGACGCCGCTCTCCGTCCTGGACCCCGACGTGCCGGCGGTACTGGAGGCGCTGCGGACCCGCGGTTGGCGCCTTGCGGTCGTCTCGAACTGGGGCTCCGACCTCGGCGCCGCCCTTGTCGAGTACGGCATCGCGCATTACTTCGAGTGCGTCATCGATTCGGTCACCGCCGGCGCAGCCAAGCCCGACCCGCGCATCTACGAGGTCGCCTGCGCCGCGCTGCGGTTAGAGCCGGGCGAGTGCGTGCACGTCGGCGATAGCGTCGTGGACGACGTCGGCGTGGCGCGCGCGGTCGGGGCATGTCCGGTGCTCTATGACCCTCTCGACGCGTTGGACGGCGGCTGCCGGCGCATCGCCAGCCTCTCCGAGCTGCCCACCGTACTGCAGGCGCTGCAGACCGGAGTCTGATCGGGGCATCGGCGGCGCTCCATGAACAAACGGCACCCTGTCCCCGTCCTCCCGGTCGGAAGGGGGGCAAACCGTGGACGGAGCCCCGCACCTGCCCGCCGACCTCGACCGCTTCTTCGAACGCCGCCCACGGCGCCGCGGGCACGCGGCGAAGCTCGCCCAGGAACACTGGGCGAGGCGCTCGCGAAGCGACGCGCCCCCGACGCCGTCCGCATGTGGGGGTTCGCGATCGCCCGCCCCAGCCCGGTTGCCCCTATGGGTTGGGGTCTGTCTGATACTCCAACACCCTTCCGCCGAAGGGTGCCAGCACCCGGTCGACGATCTGAATCGCCCCTTCCGGCGGTAGCCCGCTACGATAGAAGTCCCGGACTCGGCTATCCAGGGCGGGATCCAGCCCCGCCACATGCTCGCGGATCCGTGCCGGCTTGGCGGACCAGCGGCTATGCAGGGCGCAGTATGCCTCCAGGCTGTGGGGCACCAGCATGCCCGCGACCAATCGCGCCGAGACATCGTCTTCGTCCCGGAGATCCTCGAGGTCAAGAGCCATGTCGGACAGCCGATAGCGCCAGCGCAAGACCTCTGCCGCTGTGAGTGGTCGGGGACCCTCCTCATAGACCGTGCGCGCCATCCGCTGCAACCCAGGCAACGCGTCTGCCCGGTCGAACAGGACGCTCCCGGTCGCAAACGCATGCACGATGATCGCATTCCGCTGGGCGATCCGTTCTCTCACCATCTCGCCGGGGCTGAAGTTGAGTTCCACCTCGACGCCGTCGACCACACGCCCCTCATGCCACGATAGGTTGCCCTCTCGCGTGATGAGCGAGATGTCCAAGTCCGAGTGAACGCCGGCACGCCCGGTCTGTGCGGATCCGTAGAACAGTGCGGCGATTACCCGGTGGTCAGCCTTCAGATCCGCCATCGCCATGCGGAGCGCCGACCGGAAGTGGGGGCGCATCACGGCATCCTGCAGGTACGCGCCCTGCTCACCGGCGAGTCGCGCCAGAGCTTCCTCGGGAGGCAGCCAGAAGTACCGGAAGGGCATGCCGCGGTCTTCCCCGGGTCCAGTGACGGAGTGCGTCCACGTGTCCGGGAGATCACCGGGCGCGGACAGGAGGAACACGTGCCGCCGATGCAGTTCTCGTCGGGCTCGGTGCGTGTAATCGTACGTCCCGACGAATCGCAGAACCCGCGCGGACGTCACACCGCTTTCCTCGGCGACCTCCCGCAGGCACGCCGCCTCGGGCGACTCGCCCTCCTCCAGGGTGCCAGCGGGGACCTGGGTTCCGGCTTCAGGGGCGTCCACGTGGTCGAAGACGGCGACCTGGGGAACCCCTTCGGGGAACCGGACGAGATACGCGAGGACCTTCTGGCGTACCGGCAGCGACATCAACCCCTACCTCCTGCCCTCAAGCGGAATGGGACGCCTGGGATCCTGCGTCGCGCGCCACCCTTTTACGAGATGGCAAGCGGGTCCAGGGTGGGCAGCAAGCGGGAGTCCTACGGCGGAACCGACGTCGAGGCGGGCGGGCATGGATGGATCGACCTCGCAGGACTGGCGGCGAGCGCGGTAGCGGCGCCCTGTGTGCCCTCCGCCATCGCCCTCTATGGCGTTGCTCCGATCAGCGTCGCCAACTGCGGAAGTGCCCCGATGGTCCGTCCCCGCCATGTGTTGACGTCGTGACGGTCGGGGTCATAGGTGTTCGATAGGTCCACGCTGATCAACACGGGAGACATGCCGCACCGCGCAGCGCCCGAGAGTTCCCCGCTGCTGCCGTCTCCCACGTACATCGTCCGTTCTGCAGGGACGCCGAGTGCCGTTAGGGCGTGCTGGTAGATACGCGCATCCGGCTTGACCACGCCCACTTCCGAACTGAATGCGCAGGCATCGAAGAACGAGGCGAAAGGCGTCAGGCTCCAGACCTGCGGCACATCGGACGCGCAGTTGGACACCACGGCGAGCCGCAGCCCCAGATCACGCAACCAGGCAAGCGTATCCAATGCACCTGGCGCAGCCTGAAGCCCGTCGAGAGTAAAGCGCAAGTACGTGCGTTCCGCCGCGCGCAGCCTGGCATCGGTGGCGGGGCAACCCAGTTGCTCAAGGACCCACCCGAAGTGCTCCGCCACAGTTCCGAACGCGCCGCGGAAGCGCCGCGGACCCGCCTCCGACCACAGGCGCTGAAGCTCGGGCAACGCGACCCCCAGTTCGTCAGCACACGTGGACAAGGCGGCAACGTGCTCCTTCTTCGGAAACGGGGGCACCAAGGTACCCCACAGGTCAAACGCGACCGCTGCGAACCTCATTCGGTTCCTCCGTCCCACTGCTAGTGTTTGGCGGCTGGAGCACCCGTTCGGTGTGAGACGGTGCGGCTTTCTCCTTCCCGCACTGCAACGCCGCCGGCGCCCTGCCGTTTTACAGAAGCGCCAGCACATCCATCAATCTGTTCACTCTGAGATCGACCCCGTCCCAGCAGTCCAGGGGGTCGTAGATGACCGGCACCGCTCCCGCAGCGCGCGCGACCGCCCCGTCGGTGTCGGGGCTGTCACCGACATGCATGCATTGCTCCGGCGGTACACCGATCGCCGCGCAGGTGGTCCTATAGATGCCGGGATCCGGCTTCCGGACACCGATGACCGTCGAGTCCGCGATAAACATGAAGTATCTGGCGATCCCCAACGCGCCCAGCCGCTCTTCCAGATCTCCATCCCAATTCGAGACGACCGCCAACCGCATGCCGCGTTGGCGGAGCGCGTCCAGCACGGCTGGCACGTCAGGGTCGAGCACCCACCGCGGGTCAAGAGACTGGGCGGTCGCGATGATGCGGTCCGCCATCCCGACCAGATCGCCGGTCACGCCGGCAGCCTTGAGTCCAGATATGTCCAGCCCCCGCCACCATTCGCGACTGGCATCGCCCAGGTCGCCCGGCAGCGGGTTGTCCTGCTGGTATCGGGCGCAGGCGCGCGCAGCCGCCCGGAACATGCTTTCGTCGATCGGAATCCCCGCCAATCGGCAGAGCATTCCGAAGCGGTCCCTCGGGTGGGTCAGCCAGTGGATCAGGGTGCTGCCGGCATCGAAGGACACGGCACGGATGCCGGATCTTGGCAACCCGGTGGGATCGGTGGGAGTCGTTGCCGCCATGAGCCGGTATTCCAAGGACGAGCGCGTCCCCCTCCCCCGTGACTCGGACGACGGGATGACCGAGCTATCGGGCAATGGAGCACCACCGTCGGTACGCGATGCATGCGTGAGCGCGCTATCGTGGCGTCGCCCGCGTTACGCCGGCGGCACTAGACCCGGGACGCTTTCGCTCAGCAACATCCACACTTCTTGCCCGGCAGCGTTGTTGGGGTATGCCGCCCGGAGGGTATGGCTCCCTGCAATCCAGACCGCGAAGCACCCGCTCGTTCCAATGGTCGCTGTCAGCACGGGATTCTCCCCACGAAGGAATACCAGCAAGTATCTCACCCCATTGCCCGCCGGACAGAGCGTCAAGCCGAGCCGAGGCAACCCCGCAAGCGAATTGTACAACTGCTTGACGATGGCACCGTTGTCCACGGTCACGTCCTTGACCGCCGAAACGGGGGCGGAGAGGGGATTCAGTTGCTTTACCACCATGGTGTCCGGAAGAGGAGACGTGGGGGGCGTCAGCGCCGCGGGCGGGAAGGACGTCGCAGCGATCTCGACAACTGAATGATTTCCCCGCTCCGCCCAAACGGCAATCTGCACAGAAATAGTCGAGATTCCCCCCACAGTGGCGCGCTGAAAGCCGAGCGACTGATCGTAGGGACCATACCCCTCGCTTTGAGACGAGTATCCGAGCCGCTCCATGTGCGAGCGGTACCAAGAGAGGACCGTTGCGGGAGCAGCCGGCACTCGGACCGTTTGCGTCACCAAACCGCACAGCGGTGGTCTCGGCGTCGTATAGCACGGGAGGAGGGGCGCGTATCGAGAGTGTGTCGGGACGGAACCTGGGTACAGGGGCACCGAAACCGACGTGAGCGGTACGGCGAGCGTCACTTGCGAGAGAGCCTTGGGCGGCAAAAGCGCGCCCGCAGTCATGAGTACCGCCGTCAGAATGCAAATGACCATCACGGGCATGCACCGCACGGCGCGGGCATACGCCCCTTCCCCTGGCACTGAGGAACGCCCTCCTCATCGGCAGCTTCGCCGTCGTCGTGCGGAGCGGGGCACCGATAGGAGGCTCCGCCGAAGACTCAACCGCCCCTGGTGTAGGACGGCGTGCCCCGCCGACTCGTTCCGAAGGCGGTCGGCAGAGCGCATCGGGACGTCACGGAAGTGCAACGGTGTGCGGATGGTGGTGAGCCGATATTCGCTTCGGCAGGGTGCGCCCCCTGCCCCCGGGGGAGTGTCACAGCCAGGATGCTTCGGAGTTGCCGAGAATGACCGCTCGTGAAGGGATACGGTCCGCGGGATTCGCGCCAGGAGGTGCACTCGCGTGATTCGTCCGCGCGCCCTGCAACCCGGATCCATCATCGGCGTGGTCGCACCGTCATGGTGCGGTCCCGCCGCAGCGCCTCACCGGATTGAACGCGGCAAGGCGTTCCTGGAATCCCTCGGTTTTCGCGTCGTGTTCGCCCCGCATCTGTTCGATAGCCATGGCTGGACCGCAGGGACGCCGGAGCAACGGGCGCAAGATGTGATGGACTTCTTCACCGATCCCGGCATCGATGGTATCTGGGCGGCGATCGGCGGCGACCACGCCTGCCAATTGCTGCCCTACCTCGATTGGTCCCGGATCGCCCAGAACCCCAAGGTGTTCATCGGCTACTCGGACATCACGGTTCTCAACATGGCGATCTGGACCATGACCGGTATGGTCACGTTCAACGGTCCCGCGCTCATGGACGAGATCGCCGAATATCCCGCGCCCCCGGAGTATGCCGTCAGGTCGTTGCAGCTGCTGCTGACCAACCCGTCCCCTCCAGGGACGATCGAACCCGCCACCGCCTGGACGGACGAACGGCTGGACTGGCTAACCAAGGCGGATCTGGAGCGGGGCAGGACCTATCGACCGTCGGCGGGTTGGACCTGGCTGCGTGGCGGCACGGCGCAAGGCGTTCTGGTCGGGGGGTGTCTGCAGTCCCTTCAGCACCTCCGGGGGACCCCCTATTTTCCACGCCCGGAGAGCGTTTCCGGCGCCATTCTCTTCTGGGAGATTTCGGAGCAGGTACCCTCGCCAGCGTGGGTCGACGGCGTCCTGCAGGACTACGAAAACATGGGTGTGTTCGGGCAACTGGGTGGCATGATCGTCGGTCGCCCGTATGGCTACACCGAAGAAGACAGAGACCAGTTGCGGCAGGTCATTCTGGAGCGCACGCGGCGGTACGGCTTTCCCATCATCGCCGACATGGACTTCGGGCACACAGCGCCGCAGATGACGCTGCCGGTCGGATGTCGAGCGCGCATCGATTCCGGCAGCCGCACCTTCTCCCTTCTGGAGGCAGCCGTCCGTTGACCCTCTCCTGCCTCAGAGTCGCCGAATGTAGGTCGCGAGCAGCGGCTGGAATCCGGCGCGGTCGTAAAACTCCCGGGCGAGATCGTTCGGCGCGATAAACGCCACGGCGACCTCCTCCGCTCGCCGCTGCCGGCACCAAGCGTACGCGCAGTCCAAGAGGCGGGTGCCGACGCGCCGCCCGCGGAACCCCTCAGCAACAAACAGCGTGTCAATGCGCGCAGGACAAGGTCGGTCTTCCGTCAACGAGACCCTGACGAACCCCACCACGTCGCCGACGATCTCGGCGACGAAGATGGTGTGCCGGTCGGGGGCAGCCCAAACCTGTTCCAGAAGCGGGCGCAGCGTCTCGCCGACCGAACCCAGCCACCGTGTCGGGCGTACGCGTTCGATGCTCTTGTGGTAATCGACCAGGGCGGTCCAAAGGCTGAGTAGCGTATCGGTGTCGCCCGGGGTGGCTTCGCGGACCCGGGTCTCGGTCATTGCACTTCACCGCCTGGTGCGCCCGTGGGCAAATGCGCTCCCGGAAGCGCCTTACGGGCAAGTACCCCGAGGAACGTCACGCGGGTCCTTCTTCGTCGTAGACCGCCTGGCTGTCGCTGTCGACTGGTTGCGTTCATATAGAACGCGCGCCGGTAATGTTGGCATGCCCATCAGTAGTGAGAAGCCCCTTGCTGAGATCCAAAAGGACGAGCCGGTTGCCCCACGGGTCGTGGACAACCGCACATCGTCCGATGCGGATGTCGAAGGGAGCGATAATTACCGTACCGCCCGCCCGTTCTATGGTGGATACGGCGTCGTCGACCGCGGCAACCAGGAGATTCGGCTCCAAGATCGGTCTCTCTGTCTGCAGCACAATCTCGCTATCAGAGTCTGGCATCCGCAACCCGACCGCCGTGTCAGACCTCCACACCACTTGGTGTCCCAGGTTGTCCCGGTAGAACGTCAATCCGGCATCGAGATTAGGCACCGGGATCTGAAGGCAGTCGATCTTGCGAAAGAGCGGCTCTGCCAAATGGGGTTCACCCCCGGTTGCCATGTCTTGCGTGCTTCGAGCATTCTTCGGGCGCCGGAGAGGTCCCTTTTGCCCGCAAGCAACAGGGACCCAGCCGTCGTAAAGGTGAGCGTCGCCACCACATGGCGCGAACTCGACGAGCGGAGAGATCCAGTTCCGCCGCCTCTGGGAACGAGCGAATTAGTGCCCGTGCCCTCAGGGTGGTCCCTCGCCGTTCGTGAGCATGGTGGCATCCAGCCAGCCGTACGCCGTGTAGTCCAAGACAGCGCCGCCGATCTCGATCTTGGTCGTCCGCAGGTGCTGCCCTCCCAAAGCCCGGTAAAAGTGCGGGGCAGCTGCGTCGTGGAGAAACCAGACGAACATCGAGTGCATCCCTTGGGTGGCGAGCCATCGCGCCACCTCACGTACGAGCATCCGTCCGATTCCCTGCCGCCGGTGCTCCGCCAGGATGTGGATCCCCCAGAGTTCTCCTTCGTAGGCGGGATCCACCGGGTCGCCGGTGCGCCCCCGCCCGCCCAACGCGAATCCGACCACCCCTACGTCGTCCATCTCGGCGACCAAGAGGCGTTTGTCATCGCCCTCACACAGAATCCTGCGCCAGGTCCCCTCTGACTCTTCGTAGGAGATCTGCGCCAGGTAGGCGTCGGGCACCAATCCGCGATAAGCGGTCCGCCAACTGTCGATGTGAACGCGAGCGATGGCGGTGGCGTCCTTCTGGTCTGCGGCACGGATCGTGACCCCTCGCACATCCCCCACCTCACGCCCGCGAAAATCAACCTGCAGGTTGGTCATGAGCGGACCGCGGGTCGCCTGAGGAACTACCGGTTCGTGGCGGCGAGCGGCGCAAGATCTGTCCATCCATACCCGGCAACCTCGACATCGGTTCCGCCCATGGATTCCGTTTTGCTTCTTACCCTCGTGCCGCCCGCCATCTCGTAGAAGGGTACGGCAGGACCCTCTGCCAGGCACCAGAGAAACGCTGACCTGGCTCCATCATCCATGAGTTGCTTGGCGACGGCACGCAGCAATCGCTTGCCGATGCCCATCCGTTGGTGCGACGGCAAGACGTACAGGCAGAGAATCTCCGCGTCGTAGCGGGATCACCCGCCTCCGATCCCGCCGCAGACCCTTGGGGACCCGCCGATGCGAATCCAACAATTCGCCCGTCCCTCGTCTCGGCGACAAGGACGCACTGCTTCGTCGTCACGCGAGTGGCAAGCATGTTCGCCCATCGCTCCGCGCGCGGCGGAACGGACAAAGATGCCAACAGAGTGTCCGGTAGCGCGCCCCTGTAACTGATCTTCCATGTCGCCACATGCACCTCGGCAATACCCAACGCGTCACTGGGCACCGCCTCGCGCACGGAGAACTCCTCCAACGTTGCCATGCACTCGCCCTCCCGTACCTGGGCGTCTAACGAACGCGCCTACTCTTGGGGAAGAACGGAGACCCGTCACGTTGGGCGTCGGATTGATGCGCGCTGAGAAACTGCCGGCGGTCACCACGTGCAGCGGGCAACGCCCGGGAGGGTCGTCATGTCCGGACGCCGACTCGCCAGCCGGCGCCGTCCAGGCGGTCCATGACGCCTCTCAACTGCGACAACCCGGGCTTCCCCGTGAAACGCCAGTCGGCGATCCAAGCCGAGAACCGGTCCAGACAGCGCTGGGGTTGCCCCGCCGTCACACACCCCGCGCCGCCCTCCGCGGCTCCACGCTTCACGAGGACCAGTCCGTCGGGATCACTGCACCCAAAAGCCGCCCCTCCGGGTACCAGCGTGCCAGAGGTCAATCCCTCCGGGTTCGCTGCCACCAGGTACCACCACAGGTCGTCCGGAGACTCCCCTTCTCGAAGAGGCGTCGGTCTTGGGCTCAGGTCAACAGGGTGAGCCGCGAGCCGTTGACGCAGGTCCGCCGGGGCGACACGCACCCACGGGGCAGACAACAACAGGTGCCCGAGGGCGCCTTCCGCCACCACGTCGGCGCGTTCCCGGCGAAGCCCCTCGAAGTCCGCGACCGGCGCGGCGGTCAGCGGCACGAAACCTCCCGGAGAAAAGCCCTCGACGACTGGGTTCCCATTGTCCACAACAACCCGCGCCAATGTTGCCGCCCCCTCGATGGGCAGCAACCGGAGGGGAGCCACGATACGCCCATGAGGGACAGACGCGACCCAGCCCCGCGGCAGAAGGTCGGCGGTCGCCCATGCGACGAGGCGGTCGTAAGGCGAGCCCGCGGGCGAGATGGCGCTGGCATCGCCCACCGTCAGGTGTGCCTGCATGATACCGAACCCCCGCAAACGCGCGGCGGCGCAGCGCACCAGCGCCGGGGCGATATCCATGGAGTCCACGCGCCCGGTGGGACCGACGAGGTGGCAGAGGAGAGCGGTGCTGTAGCCGGAACCCGTCCCAACCTCGAACACACGCATGCCCGGGCGGACGTCCAGGAGCCGCAGCACTTGCGCGATGATGACGGTGACGAGGATTGCGGCAGCACTTTGCCGCCGTCCGTGACGTACCCGTCGTAGTCCACAGTAGCCGTAGCGCGGTCGACCGCGTCAGCCATGTCCCCCTGACCTCCCCGCCCAGCCTCGCCGAGATCCCCCACCCATCCGTAGGGTGTGACGATCTCCTGTGCCGGCGCCAGTTTTTCGGGGACGTGTTTGCACTCGGAGGTCCAACCGCGGCGGCAGGTGTACGGAGCCGCCTCGGCGACGCCACGCCAGATCGCACTCGAACGCCAATAGATGCCGGCGGGGCTCTGTGTGCGCCCTCGCCGGCAGCACGCGCCATCATCCCGTCCCGGAGGGAACATCGCCGGTCCGGCGGACGTCGGCAGGTGGTGGCGGCAATGCGGTCCGTTCATGCCTTCGCTGGTTGGTCGCCCACCATACCGCTCGGCTGGCGGGCGGGGGATCTCCTAGTCCGCGAGCCGCCATGGCGCCTCACCGTGCCAAACGGGGGAATCCGCTCCTGGAGTCCCTGGGAGTCCGCTGTGTCCGGCGTCGGGTCACCAGGAGGGCTCGGTCTGTGCGGGCAAACCCCATCTTCGCGTCGGTACTTGCCCTATGCTTCAGCGTGGCAACGGTCGCGTGTGCCACTCAGCCCAAGTCCGGCAACCACCCGCTGGCGTCCTCGGGAACCAGTCCGCCGACGGTAACCCCCGCAACAGTAGCTGCGTGGGAAGCCGCGACAGCCCCTGTCACCAGGTTGCCGCCGCTCAAGTCGCTGTCTTCGGGTCAAATAGAGCATGCGTGGGTCCAGGTCTCTAACGCGCAGTCGAAACAGCCGCCGACACTTTTGACAGCGCAGCAAATCAGGGGTGTCCCGCCTGGCTACGTTCGGCTCAAGTGACCTCGCACATGCCGAAAATGCAGTGCCCGGGTAGCGGTGACCCCCTTCCTCCTGTTCGCGCCGCCCTGCACCTCGACATACGAGGGACGGGGGTTCTTGTCGTCGCAAGTGTGCGCTCCTGCCACGTCATCAACTCAACGACTAAGGCAATCCATTACCAGGTTGGAATGTCCAAGACGTACGTTGGCATAGGAAGTGCCTGACAATTGTGCTTCCCCCAGGTCCACTGTAGGTGACCGAGCCGAGGTGTCTCAGCACCCGAATCGGCTGTAACCCCGACTCCTCCCATACCTCGCGGAGCAGCGCCTCCTCCAAGTGTTCTCCTTGATCAACCGTTCCCCCAGGAACCACCAGCCCGAAGTCAGGGTGCCCTGGGTCTTGGAAGACGAGCAGTTGCGTAACCGCTCCGCGCCTTCGCGTGATGTATACCGTCACCTTATTCAGAACGCGCCTCCCCCTGCATGCCACCCGGATCGTGCGACGAGGGAACACTCCGACCCGTCTCGGTCATCAGGGCGGACAGGCGATACGCTATTCGCTCCTTCAACCCACCGTGACATATCCAACAGGAAGTCCGTCCGCGCGCTCAAGGGCAACTCCTCGAGGCAGCTTACTTTGGGCGCTGCCAACAGGACGCAGTACCCCGGTAGAAACTGTGTGTCTCCTATGACGGCATATCCGCTACGCATCCGTGCCAGAACCGTGGGATTCTCGCCGCGTTCCGCGGCGGCAATGCGATCACTTCGCCAATCATTCAACGGCTCCACTCCTTGCTACGGCTGAAGGGGGCGGCGCCTTGTGGCGTGCGCTTCGTGTCCAGCGGTTCGGCGGGTGGCACGGGCGTGTCCGCGTGCGAGGCAGGGGGGCATCGGGTCGTACGTCACACCGGTCAAAGGAAGCGCATGTAGACCTCCTTGCTCTGGAACCACTCGAAGCCGAGCCGTTCGTACAGACGGCGCGCCGGATTGTCTGTGTCTGTCTCCAACTGCAGGCGGTTGGCACCGCGCGAGCGAGCGAGTTCGGCGGCTTGATTGAGCAACACCGTTGCTACACCTCGGCGGCGATAGCCTGGCAACGTATACAGCCCCTCAACACGTAAAACGGGAAGTCCGGTGCTCGTCGAAACGGACCACGCCAAGGAGATGAACCCGGCGCATCGCCCCTCGATGCGTGTCACCCAGAAGTGCGCCCACGCGTTCGCCAGGAAGCGCTTCAGGACTTGGCGGCAGTTTTCATCTTTGGTGCCCTCGGTATCGTCTGGATTCACGTAGCGGCTGAGCAAATGCGCCGCTTCCGGGATCAGGTCGTCGCAGAGGGAAACCACCTCGATTTCCGACATCATCGCCTTTTCCCATCCAGCAGGCGCCAGCCGTGGTTGTATCGTGGCGAGCGACGGCGGCTGTCTCGTCACCTATGGGGCACACGGTGGCGTCGGTGCGGAGGCACCGTGTTATCGCCCGACGGGCGAGGGTAAGCAGCCGCACGTGATCGCGCAGGGGACCCCCCGAGGGAAGATCAATTCACCGTCATCGCAGGAGCGCCCTTTCCTACGGACGAAGATTATGGCAGACGTTGGCTCCGCGGGGCACTCCCACCGCGCTGCTCGCAGTGTCTCAGTTCATCGTTCGCGAGCGCCTATAGTGGACCCACAAAACTGGACAGGCAGAGCGGGGGTCCGTAAGCAATTCCGACCGGTATGAGGAAGCACTATCCAGCAGAGTTCAAAGCGGAGGTTGTACTGGATGTGTTGCGCGGGG
>Ga0080006_1252006_pt1 | contig 18593 bp, 25 predicted proteins | sample RS3BMetagenome_FD_69209 | JGI IMG/M metagenome (GOLD analysis project Ga0080006, IMG submission 69209) | Ferric oxide microbial mat and aquatic microbial communities from Rainbow Spring, Yellowstone National Park, USA - RS3B (SPADES... ... | reverse complement strand
CTCGCCAGGGGATATGGGCGATTATCAATGGCAACACGAACGATCGCAAGCATGAAGATGAGATTGAATTCATCGACGAGAAGAAATCACTCAGGAGCATGAATGAGGATTCCGTCATCCGTGCGGTTATACAAGAGCACCGTGCGGGACTGGGGCTTGGCGAACCTAGCAGCAAAGATATCAGAGTTGAAAAAAGATAAGGAAAGATATTATCGCCTCATCCTACGGTATTTCATGTTTTTGGACCGAGAACTCGAACGCAATGCGGGCATGAAGCTGGGTGAAGAGACAAAGGAAGAGTGGGAGAGACGGAAGGCTGTCCTCATGAGGAAGCGCTTCAACGTCGTTCCATTGCGCAACATCAAGCCATATTTTGTGAGTATCGACTCCAGAATCCTTTACGGCATCATGAGGGAGATCAGTCCCGAGTCCAATGTAAACAGGGAGGAGTTCTCCGGTGAAAACTGTGAGACCTACTGGAAGAACATCTTCGAAATCAAACGTCTCAAAGTAAGCAGGGAAAAGAAATTCAGTGGGATGACCGAAACCGATGGAGTAGCCATGTGCGTACACTATCGGCGGTTGAAGGTGGATCGTCCAGTTCTGCCCATGACCAAGCATGAAAAAACAAACAGGCGGATCTTGCGACGCAGAAAGTGCAGGATAACGACTTTGTCGTTGGCGCGGACCTCGGAAACACGAATATCATAACCATCGCAGCACTCAAGCGTGCGGAAGATGGTACTGACGGTAAATTACGTCAGAAGGACATGCGTCTGTTGAGATTCTCGAGAGCAAGATACTATCGAGAATCCGGTATCATGAATGCTAGGAAGAAAATTGAGACGTGGAACGCAGGAATGAAGGATCACCTGGAGGCTTTGAGCGAGGTGACGAGCCGCGGAGCGGACTTTAAAGCTTTTCGAGAGTTCATGGAAGTTCGCGTTGCGTATTGGGATGCGCTGTGGGAGGAGTATACAAAGCCCCGGTGGGCTCGTCTACGGATGAATCTATACGGTGGGAGGCAACGTGCATTCGCGAAAATTTTCAATGAGTTGAGCGCCTTGAAGGAGAATGAAAGTCAGAGGCTCGTAGTAGCGTACGGAGCAGGCCGATGGAAGACCCAAAAGGGGTGTGCACCAGCTCCAACGACGAGGGTGTACAAGTAATGTGCACGGCGTTTCGTTACGATACCTGTAGATGAGTTCCGAACGTCCTATACACACCATGAACTGGGGTGTATACTTCAGCGGGTCGAGTTGGAAAAGTGCCTACGGAGCCCTGAGGATATAAAAAGGTACGGACCACTGACGGAGGAGCAAATGGAAAGGAGGGCGAAAGCTCGAGGACTCCTTGCACTGGTTAGTACATTCAATGGCAAGAAGCGTATGGAGTTTGTGAATCGTGACTAACGCCGCTATCAATATAAAGAGGTGCGCGGCCATGGAAAGAAGACCTCCGGAGTTGACAAGATGGAATTTTGTTGGACAACCTCTCAAAGTGGAATGATATGAGAAGAACTTGAAAGCAGCAGTGGGTGGCCGGTCCAAAAAGACTGGGAGGCGTTTGCACGTCAGTTGGAGACTTCTTGTCTAGGGCGGGCTTCGCGCCACCACTGTATACCGCTGCTGGCGGCAACGTTTGGCTTTTGGAGGGCGTTTAGTGGTGAGCGGTGCTTCTGTTGCGGTATCGCTATCGAAATCCCAGGATCAACTTGAAGGGTATTGAGATTTAACTTTTAGGTATGGTATGAGAACGACCTGCGCGGTTCACAGAAACCACTCGATACTTCCACGCGACTCGGGCTTTCTTTCGACTTCGTTCAGCGCTGTACGCTTCGTAACACGGAGGGGTGGTGTGTCAGACGCCCCTGGTCAACGCATGGTGCTCAAATGCGCTTCTCGGAGCGCATTGGCTCGTAACATCGGTCAATGCAGTGGCCTCCTCTGATGCGAGAGGCGCATGCGTAACGTTCGTCCAGCTAGCAAAGTGTTCTGTACGGTCGCTGTGGGCGCATTGCTTCACTCTGCTTCACTTGCTACTGCACTAGTACGTAACGCACGACGGTGCCGGATCTCGAGGAACTGCGTCACGGAACGTGACTGGCGTGAAGCGCCCGCACGAACACGCAACGGAATCGGTCCTGGCACTGTCCAGTCAAGGGTTGTTCAGCGATCGTGCTGCGCTGCAGGACATATTGGCAAACGCATCGTTCAGAGGAGGAGTGCCGTCATTGATCAGCACCGTGCGTTTGTTTAGAAAAAGACAAGTTTCCGGCGTCCAGGCGGGGATGTGATGCGCTGCTCGGCCAACGGCTGGTGCGGTGACGCAGGCGCTGCCTCCGCCTGCGTTTCCGCCTCTGCCGCCGCCGCTTGGGTTCGAGTGCTGGGGCTGCCCTCGGGCCGTGGGGCCTGGAACTGTGGCGACGCGTTCGGAGGCAATCTCGCTGCCAGAAGCGCCGCTCGTCGCGAGGACGCAAGGGGCGTTAGCGTAGACTGCGGAGAATACGTCGGCAGCGTCCAAACTGGGAATGTATTTCGCGGGCTCGTTGCGGGACTCGCGCGAAGGCTAACCACTCCGGACTGGCTACGTATTCGTGGTAGACGCAGCGGCGACGAAATGATCTTATCCACGATACGCGGTCCCAAGCCAGGAGAAGATACGGGTGACGCGTGCGGAGCATTCACATGATGTGCATCGAGTTCAGATTCGGATTCACGGCGCCTTTCGGGTGTACTGCTCATTGAGAGAGCAGCGGCTGGACCCTCTGAAGTAGTTTGTCCCAACAGGTAGCGCTTCATATGTGGAACAAAAATAAGGTTGTAAAAGGCAATAATGTCGCCACGTCCACCATCGTCCAAGGCAAGATCCCGATACACTGTCTGCAGCGAGTCACTCAGTCGGATGCATTCAGAGTCCGCAACAACTGCCCGATACGCTCGAATGATATCCACAAATTTGAACTGCAGGGAACGCTGCGTCTTCGCTGCTCCATAGAAGCAGCAAAGTAGAACTGTATCAAGATGGCGCCCGATGAAGAGCTCCCATTGCTCCGTGAGCGCCAGTTTGAAAATCGACCACACCCGATTTTCAAACGCTTCTTCGCAGATGCCGAGGCGAGCACAGACGTTCAGGATGCGATAATCCGCTTGCATCAGCAGCTTGTCAAAGAACAAATCCAATGCCGCTGTTGGTATGGAGCTCATGTCGCCCGTGCGAAGTGCGCGTACGAGTAACGAGTCCGACTGCCAGGCCAGCACGCAGAGCACGCACTCCTGGCAGGCTGCAAGACGACGTTTCGCCTGGGGCGGGAGATTCTCCACATTGAGCACGTAGGCGCCAATGATTTTGATGAAATCAAACGGCGAGAGCTTCAGCGACTCCAGCAGGTGCTCAAAGTGGATTTCGTCTCGGATGCCGTATGATGCGCACACCGTCTCGACGGCACACAGGAGCAGCGCCTTGTGAAAAGGTTGCAGCGCAAGTAGTTTCGGCACAAAGTCTGTCGAGCCGTTCATGCGTTGCGTCTCAGCGTTCAAAATGCTTTCCAGTGCGTACCAGTACACTGCCATGACTTCCCCGATACGCTGCTCTGCAGTTTCGGGATGAAATCGCTCCGTAAAGCTCTGGAGCAGATACCCAGTTGCCGAATTCGCGAAACCCAAGGGGTCGACTCCAAGTCCACCGTAAGTTTCCCGGAGATTCTCACAAACTCGAGAAGCAAGGGCGGTTATAGCGCGCACCCAACGAACAGAGGCAATACCGCCCCGAATCGGGGTGCGACGTGGCGAGGGTGGCGGCACTCGGTTGGGGTTCTGCGTAGAGAGTGCAGCTCGCTGCGGTGTCCGAAGGGCAGCAGCAACTTTGCCGCCCGCGGAATCTGCTTCTCGCGGGCGAGCCAGGTTCTGGAGCGCCGCGGCCGCTGCCAGCTCATCAAAAACAGCATCGGGGGAGCCCTTTTGATCCGGGTATACGCATTGAGTAGAGGGCATCGGCGTTTCAGCATCATTATATATCATAGCGGTGCTTTTCGGACCTGGTGCCGTAGATGAATGCTGCTCATCCTCAGCCGATGCGCCACGGGCAGGTGACACCTGTTCGGCGTGCAGAGATGGTTTCACCGCCATCGACGACGACGATGACGACGACGACGATAATGGTGTCGACTCCATACGCTGCCGTTTTGCACGAAGCGATGATAGCGTTTCGCTGATAACGCGTGAGAAGCGCGGGACGCACCGCTCCGGTCTCACTCTCTGAACCAAAGTGGGTGCTGCGTCCTTGGCAGGAAACTTATGCATTTCGCACAACATTTGTCCCAGATGGTGTGCTTGCAGTAGAATGCGGCCGTCAAACCCGAGGCGGCCGACAAAGACGCTGTTGTAGAGGTCCTGCATGCCGCTCGTGTCATCCCATGGGATCATCGTCGTTTCGAGTCGTGCCAAGTATCGCTCGACATCTTCCTCGAGGATATCTGGCTGCTTAAGCATCTTCAGTTGCAGCCGGCGGATGACAGCGACCATTAGATGGTAGGCACTCACGAGGTCAGGAAGCTCGCCCAGCGGGCCGCCTCGTGACGCCAACAGCGCGAGAGCCGTGAGAAAACATATCCAGGCCCGTTCCTCGTCGAAAATGTCGCCTTGATAAAGTTCCACAAACTTGCGGTGGACGTTCGCAATAACCACGAGGAGCTGCTCCATGCGCTGAGCAGTGGGTGAGATCATCTTCGCCCGCTCGAAAAAGTCGCTAATACAGCTACCTCTGCCTTTCGGACTAGGTTGCGGTGTAACGTCGGCACAGCGGAGAAACGCCCCGAGCACGTGTCCAGCCGTCTCAGGACTCTGTACCGCCACTAGAAGCGCACATGCTGCCCAGCTGGCCTCGTCTTCAGGGAAACGAACTTGCTCAACCAGTTGCAGCGCTTCGTCTACAGTTCTTTCATCTAGCGCTGCTTGCGCTGCCAGACGCCGCACCCACTGCTCCACGCCAGGTTTCGCGTCTAACATAGCAGTTTGGATTGCTCTGTAGCAACGACGACCGCGAACAATCCGAACGCAGACGGTAGAGTGCGTTCAGTAAACAAGGTACACAGCAGTGCGTGCAGCGCGTGTCCCGCAACAGTCGATCCGCTGTCTATGCATGTGCGTGCCTCGCGTGCGGACGCTTTCCCGCCTTTTTTTCTGAAACTGCCCATCACGGACATAGGGCCACAGGATGCATGGCGGCGGCTAGAAACAGCATCAGTGCCTGATCCCAGATGATGCGTTTTTGCGTGCGCCCGGTGCTGTTGCTGCTGCCGCGCAGCGCCGCACAGACGCAGGGCAATCTGTGCAGGTGTCATATAATAAGCATTATTTTCCTTATTGTATCGTTTGGAACTAACATGTACAGACACTCGATGTGCACTGTTTCGCGCTGGAACCGCAGCGCCGGCTCTCGGCTCTCGCCAACGAAATACGCTGTTGTTGTACTTCTGTTATCCGTTGACGTGTGAGCCGTGGAGGGTTGCATGAGTTGTGCGGCGTTTATCACTACGGGTTGGAACCTGAATTACCGGCGATGTGGTCGTTCTGCTAATCGTCTATGCGTTCTTAGCCATCCTGTAGAGTCACGCAGATGGTCTCTGCACTGGCGCGCGTGCATTGATCCCAGCGCCGCGTCCGCGTCGGAACCGGTGCGGCTTGTCCCAGATCACGCGCACTTTGTGGAATGGGTAACTGCCGACACCGAGGCAGGACGAGCCTCAATAGTTATGTTTAAAGCGAGCTGGTGTCACGCGTGTGCCAACGTGTACCCACGCTTTTTGGAGCTTGCAAGCCAACAACAAGCGTCCAAGTACATCCGCTGTTATGCGGTGCAGTTCGATGAGAACAAGAAGCTCTGCCGGTCATTAGGCGTGACGTCACTGCCTTACTTCCAGGTTTACGGTGGACCTGAGGCTGGAATGTGCCTCGAGGAGCGCAGTATCGGGCCGAAACGACTTGCAGAGTTGGATGAGCTGTTCACACGCTACAACCGCGGCTGGCATGCAACCGACCAGTCTGCACGCGAATGTACAGCGAGCAGTGCCGACCACGATGCCACGAGTCCTTCTGCAGAGGCGCGAAACGACTGAATGGAAAATGTGTTTCAACGATGCACCGGTCAAGCCGGTGCTTCAGAAGTGCTTGCGACAAAACGCGTCGTCGGCAATTTGATCCAGCAATAACAGTATCGGATATCAGTGAGGTACCGACTGCACGCAAGGACTACGGCAGCTGAGCGCCCTTGACCCACAGCGCAAACGACCACGTGCAAGTTCAAAGACTGTGCGAGATACGAACGATACAGCACTGACTGGAGATCGCTTTCGTGCGTGGACACTCGTTGGAGTGGCGTTCCGAGTGCTGGTCTTATTCGAGGTCCGTACTGGAGACCACTGCATTCCTTGCAATGAGCATGTGCTTTTTCCGCCGCTCCTCGAATACGAGCGACATGATGCTGCTGATGCATTTTGCAAAAAGTCAGGACAGAGGCTTCAGCGCCTGATGCCGGCACGCGACAGGTATACTGATTTCTCTTCGGCGACTTGACTGGACGCAACGACGACTAGCTTGGACACGAAGCACAAACCGAGCCAAGTGTCCATGAGCAGTGACCCTATCCATGTGTGTGTGTGTGTTTGTGTGTGCGCGTACGAAGCCAACGCGCGCTACGTGGAGTAAACGCTCCAATGCTGTAACTCGTTGGGCACAATCCGTATGGGTGTTTTCTAGTAAAGTGCACCGAAGGTTGCTATTCGAGAGCCCATGTTGCCGAAAGCATCGCCTTATTGCGTCAGAAGAGCGTTTGGACGCTGATACGTGGACACCTTTCGGAGCGGGCATGGCTGCAACCGTAGCAAAGCGTTATGCGCGCGGCTCGTTGCAGTCCTGAGTAGTCCGACCTGTTGGCCGACGACGAAAACAGGCGTCAACCGCAAAGGCCAGCTTATGTTTGCTGGCGAAGTACACGTCCTGTTACTTGGCATCGACAAGGCGCAACGCTGCCACAATAGCAACCTTGCCCTCACGTCCAGACGAACGCCGTTGCCCCGTTCAGGTCGGGCTGTAAACACGCAGCGGCGAGCGCCGCCTCGGGACGCGGCTTCAAAACTCCAGCTCCAAATGGGAACGTCAAACACATCGAGCAAACATGTTTGCTTTCTAGTGCACGGACTGCAGGGAGCACCCGGCGACCTTACGTACCTCGCGCACGCACTGCAGCAGCGTGGCTTGCTGGTGCACACCGTGCAGTGCAACTGGCGTCGCACCACCGACGGGATCAGTTCAGGTGGCAAGCGTGTCGCTGCGGAAATAGAGCACGTTGTTGCTGACTATCGGTCGCGGCTTCAGTGGATCTCGCTCGTCGGTTTTAGCCTCGGCGGACTGTATGTGCGGAGCGCCCTCGAGACGCTGTTCGATGACACCGAAGGAACTACGAAGGTCGCGGGTCTGGAGCCGCACACCCTCATCTGTATTGCCACACCTCATTTAGGCGTGAGCAGCTATGGTTTGTTGCGATACTGCCCCCGATGGAGCCACTTTTTAGCTGGCGTCTTCGCAGGGCAAACCGGTCGCGAATTCTTTCTACTGGACGAGGAACAGGAACCTCTCCTACTCCGAATGGCGCAACATCGGGCAGCACTCAGAGCGATGGCTGCTTTCAGCGTTCGCCTACTTGTGGCGAACCTGAGTTACGACCTCATGGTGAATGCCGGCACATCCTTGGTTTTGCCCGATGAGCGTCGATATCGAGTGCCAGTTACAACCTATGAGGCGACTTGCATTCAGCAGGCGCCCCATGTGCGTATCTGGCAGCTCCGGCCTGAAGCGATTAGCGCTTCGTCGCGTCCGGAGACTTTGCAACTGAAACCGGACGTCGCGGGTGCATCAGTGCTTGTATCGCCTTTTTCTAGTGGTGCACGAGTGCTCTACCTATTGCGAAGCTTCGTCTATTTCTGTGGCGCGTGGCTGGTGATCCTCTGCACATGGGACCAGAAAACGAAGAAGAAGAAGAAGAACGTGCAGCACTCGGGCGGAAGCGATCGCGAGGACATTGAGCGTCGCATGGCGTCTGCACTGAACCAGGTCTCTTGGGACCGCTACGCAGTCGAATTCGATGCTCCATGGATACCCGCTCATAATCGGATTGTGGCATGGAGCCGCAATGATTTCGGGGCGTGGCTGTGGCGACATGGTCGCCCTGTTGTCGACCATATCGCGACGCATGTGGAAAACTGCCCATCAGCGCAACTTGTCGATGCGGACGTCGACCGTAGCGGAACATCCAACTCGCCCATAGACGCTGAGCCGCAAGTCTCATAGAAATCAGCATCCCAAATGGAAACAAGCGCTGGGCTCTTTTTCCTGTTTTGAAGTACGCTCATTCAATGCGCGATTCGTTCCTTCCATGGCTGTTTACGCTGCCGTTCATCGGAAGTTTCCCTGCGTAGACGCGGTTACGACTGTCTCGGTACCACTGGAGGTCATTGGTGGTGGCATCCAAAACGTTCCAAGGTCGCCACCCATATCGGTTTTATACACGCCACACCACAGTGTTGTGGTATCCCACTGCGCTCCTCGTTCCTGCAAGTCGTTTCCAGGAGCGAGCAAGGGATCGCCTCGTCGACCAACACATACTGATCACTGCATCCCGAAATGCCGTGGACGGGAATCCATGCTCCTTGAACCGGATTTGTGGCATCATCGACATTCATCGTGTGGTGATACCCATCTGGCTCGAGCACGTCACAAGAGCGAGTATGCTGAACCGGATTTGTGGCATCATCGACATTCATCGTGTGGTGATACCCATCTGGCTCGAGCACGTCAGAAGAGCGGGCATGCAGCGGCGTGCATGGATACCTGCGTTTACGCAACCCGCCCGATGCGGCAGTTTCCCATTCATGAATGTGACGATCACCAGTCATCACCATTGGTCCCCCTGCGAGTCATAAAGAACACCACACATCATATTCGCGTAACGCTGCACACAGAGCGGACGATACATCATCATAAAAGGCGTATCGTGCTCAGTATTCGCGGTCGTCGTAACGCCTCGATGCCGCGAGGAGCATCTCGGCATCCGCCGCGACCTGTGCTTCGATGCCACGTACCATACAAAAGGGTCTCAGTTGGCCACCATATACGCCTCCTCCGGGAGATTGATTACAATTGATTTGAGTTTCGTCATTGCTTCGATGCTCCATTTGGCACCCTGCGCATTAATCCCCGAGTCCTTGTGACCAAGGAACAGAAAATGATCTGGACCTCGAGCTGGCGCACCGTTCACTTGGATCGTGCCGGCAGTAATACTGGAAGAAAGCGATATCGCGCGATTCACATCACGCGTGAAGACACAACCCTGAAGACCGTAGCGAAGACGGTTTGCAAACGCGACTGCAGCCTTCTCATCTTTGACGCGCATGATGGGCAGCACTGGCGCAAAAGGCTCCTCCCATGCCAATTTCATCGATTCATTCACATGGTCCACAACCAGAGGATAGATCAAGTTGGCTTCTCGTCGGTACTCTAGGAGGAACTTGGCACCCTTCTCCTTCGCGTCCATGGCGAGACTCTCCGCGTAGTCCGCTGCTGCCTTGTTGATAACCGCTGTTACCTCACAATTATCCTCGGGATGCCCCACTGTCAGTGCCCGGGTGCGTTCCACGACTTTTGAAATGAGCTCCTCTGCAATCGACTCAACCGCGAGGACGAGCTTCACAGCCGTGCACCGCTGGCCCGAATAGGAGAACGCGCCCGAAACAATACATTTCGCAGCTAGATCGAGATCTGCATCATCGCAGACGATAGCCGCATCTTTGCCGCCCAGTTCCATTTGCATCGGGATCATGTGTGCTTTCTTCGCAACCTCGAGCCCAATGTTACCACCAGTGAACGAGATACAATTACAGAGCGGGTGCTGGACGAGATAATCACCGATTTCGGAGCCGCGGCCGGAAACGAAATTCACAACTCCAGGCGGGGCTCCCGCAAAGTGGAACGCTGCAGTCAAGTACAGCGCAGACACTGCACCCTGCGTGGGACCCTTCACCACACAAGAGTTTCCAGCCATAAGCGCGGGCGCGACCTTGGAACCTGTCAGATTGCAGGGGTAGTTGAATGGTCCCTGCGCAAGCACCACCCCGAGCGGCACCCTCTGAACCAGACACAGCTTGTTGCGCGGTTGCCCGGGGTACGAGTCTCCGACCAGGAGTTGCCCTTCCATACGCAAGCCCTCCTCGGCCGTGTAGTCGCAGAGGTCCGCGGTCCGAAGCACCTCACTGACCGCGGACTTGCGGTTCTTGCCGACCTCGCGCAAAATGACCGTAGCGATTTCGTCTACGTGCTCACGCAGAATGGTTGCCGCTTTATGCACAACTTCCGCTCGTTTCCAGAGCGGCACCCGACGCCATTCGCGCTGCGCTTGAGCTGCGCTCTCGTACGCCCTGTCGATTTCCTCCTTGGTTGCTGCCTGGATGGTGTACGTTGGCGTTCCATCGAAAGGTGTCTGTCCGGTAATTGTCTTACCCGACTCGCTGCGCAAGAACTTTCCATGGATCAGCAAAAAATAGGTATTACCCTCGTGAATTGGACTGAACACGCTGCTCATGACTAGAAACTCCGTACAACTGTTTTCAGAGCGTCCAGAAACTTAACGCAGTGATACTCTAAAGTCACCAGAGGTCGAATATGGAACGAATGGATGCCCTGCTGACGTCGCGAGCGAGCGCCCCGACAGAGATGCGCAGAGCGGGACGCGTTCACCCGATGGCGTCCGTGGCTGTGTTCATGTGTTGGTGCGTACGCGCCTATCGTGAAGCGTACAGGCATGCGTAAACATTGTGGGATACCCTTTTTAAACCATTTTCTCGTGAAGGATTGTATCAGAATATAACGCTGTTTGTTCACGAGATCCAGGACAAGATCGTCTTTCTCTTGCCTCGAGACGTTTGCTCTGGAAGGATGCTACGGGGTTTCTTGTCTACGAGTCGTGATAATCATTTTCTATCGTGCGAGGAAACGGTGCAGGTTGTTGGCCGCTTTGAATCTGATCTTCAATAGCTCCCGGATGTTGAGGCACCCGTTGTGGAAACGGTTCCATGATGTGCTTCAGCTGGGAGCGTTTGCCCTGGATCCGCATTTTAGAGGCAATTAGTGCAGTACTTTGTGGATCCGAGCGAGAGGCGACCTCTTTTCTTTTAATTTCGTTTCTTCGCTAGTGATGACCCTCGTCGTCGTCGTCGACGTCTTTTTCATGATCGTGAGGCGAATTCCGCAACACGAACACGTTATCGGCGACCGGCATTCATTGATGTGTACCAGACAACCATACCGCATTTCCATGAACTTCTGTTTGGTCGCTTTCGACGTACCGCACCTGCGACAGGCCTTTGGGTGCGTAGCTCCCGCATCCATGTTTCCGAACCCGATGGGCTTCTCTTCACCGCTCGGCACCAGAGGCGGGTGTAGATCCCATGGACTGCTTTATGTTAGAACAGGTGACGGGCAGCGTCTCAGTCGCTGGTATCCAGAACGAGCTCTGTGTTTCAGTCATTCAGGGAGAACGCTCAAGTACCTTCTTAGAAAGGTTTTGTAAGCCAAGTCCGTCGTCCCGTGAATGAGGTGACAAGCTGACGATTCACCTGTACGCTGGTTCTTTTTCTGTGTGATTTCCTCGCGTTGTATGTGAACCTCGCCTCGCGCTTGCATCTTCTGCTGCCGTAATCACGCGTTTCTCACGCTGTACTCGAGTCCACGAAGGAGACAACCTCTGGAAAACCCGGGTCCACGCGCACGAGTCTTTCGTTGTCTTTCAGAGGCAGACACCTTTCTTCGTCTCCCTTTCGCCCAAAGTATTCGGCGATACTTTCAGTTGGACGCTGACACCGTATCCACCAGAGAGAGAACGGAAACCGAATTGACTGTTTACGGTCTCGGCAGCTTTGATGTGGAAGTTTTCGTGTGAAACTTCCGCTGCAATTCCTCATTCGCTTTCCGTTCATTTCCTTTCATGCACACGATGCCATGGCATCGTAGATTGCCCATGACGCTCACGTGACGAAAAGGAACGTAACCAATTGCGAGGCTACGCCTCGTCGGCGGGAGAGAGAACGTCTTGGGGCGGCGTTTATCTGTTCTGCCTTGTGCATCCTATTCTCGCAGGGTACTCGAAGCGTTTCCACCCTCTTCCAAGTATCTGATGTCCAGAGGAAGGGCCAAAACGCGTCTCGGACAGGCGCTTTTTTCAGAGAGAAGCTTTCGAGAAGCTGTATCCTCAGGTATTCCGCGATCTCGGCTGCCAATTTCAGCTCCGGATTCCTATCTCGATCACTCGCGGGGGAAGGGAACGTCGAGACTTACAAAACATCGAGCGGGTTCGGCACAGACAATGTTTCTCTCCCGAGACGCCCTTCATTTACACTTTGTGCATCAGCTGGATGTCATGAGCGACACGAGACTCGAAGTTCTTCTGGATGTTATTCGTCTCCATCGCGACCATCGTTATGGAACGCTCTGCAAGCATCTGTGTCATTCCAACGTAATCCATATTCGTTGACCCTCGCTGTTCTTCGATTTCGATTTGTCATTCCGGAATTCCGGGTCAGAGACGATTGCATTTATCAACACGCGACGTGACACTCGAGCTGATGGGTTTCTCGAGGACGTTTCTGCTAGTCTCCGTAGTGACGACCAAGCAACTGGGAAAAAAGTTCCTATTCGGGGATGGGAACGCGCTTTCAGCCGCTTAGCTCGTGCAATCTTTGACCTTATTCAAATACGTTCCCTTCGTTGTCAGTAAGAAAGGAAATAAAAGCTCGCGTGATCAGGGTCACGGGTCGCGAGCGAGAACCCTCAGAATTCGGGAGTTCGCGAGCGCGACTGCTTCCCCTTACAGTCCATGGCTGAGGATGCCGTTTTAAGCGAGACGAGGGGCTGTATCCGTTCGCGATAGCTTTCTTGGAAGAAAGCATTTAGTTTCACCTTGAAGACGCGAGGTTTTCCGTGGGTCACTTGTTTCCGCTCGTGGTCCTTTCTGTCCCCCGGGAAGAGTCGGGCGGCATACTGCTTCTGCACGCCAAAGCACGTGCTACCGTTATCCCAATAGAGCCTTCTGCTCCCGGTGAGACGAAGCGTCGTCCGGTTTCTGTCAAAGAAACCGAGGATTCGAAGAACCGGTGCTACTGATGCCGAGGATGGGTCCTAATTTACCGTGAGCGCGACTGTTTGTGGCTGTTACCAACCTGGACAATTCATCCCAAGTGCGTACATGAACAGCAACGGGAGCGCCTCTCGCAAACGCTCTCGAAACGATACGCTGATCATCTTGACTCGCAGACCTATCTGTTGCTGTAGGCATGTTACAAAGCTGCTCGCTTTAGAGACTGTTCCGGTCTTTAATTTCGCTTACGAGCCAGATAGAAGACTTTAAGGCCTCATCATCCAGCAGACCGCGTTTTGCCAGCGGCCTGTGAACGCTGCAGACGCTGGACCGGAGTCGGCGTTGCGTCGTCGCCACTTCAGTTCGGTACTTAGTTCGAGTTTGCGGGTTGTATATGGAGGTTGCTCTTGAAATAGAGACGCCGCGTAGCGCGGAAAACCAAGGGCGCCGACCTGCTGCGGAAAACACCAGTTGCGCGTCGCTCACCTCGGATACCTCGCTTGGTACAGGGAACGCTGCGAAGTGCGCCGGACGTTGCGGCTCTGGCGGCATGGAGAGCGAGCCGAGCTCTGACAAGGACCAGGGCGCAGCGGAGCAGGCACAAGTGACAGCTACGGTGCCTGCGCGCTTGAGTTCGGAGCAAGTTCTGCAACCGGGGACTTTTGCACTAGAGACGACCAAGGTTCGTTTCCTCTGCGTGAATGGCGATGCGTTTTCGGTATCTTTCCCTGTTTATGCGACAATAGGTCAAGTGAAAGAGGCGCTCCTAGCTTTACAGCCAAAAGAGCTCCTCGAACAGCTCCGAGTGCTCCACCAGCCACCGTGCTCAACCGCGTCGGACCTGCGTATTCTGTATCTCGGCAACGTGCTCGAGGATACCGACACGCTTCTCGAGTGCGGCTTTCAGGTGGGCTTATGTCAGACGGTACACGTTGTCACTCGACCGGCCACGGAGTCGGGCTCTCGGTCCCAGCCTCCGTCATCGCCGCAGCACCCGCTAGGCTCGAATTTTGTCTCGTATTTATGGAGTTCGCACAACACGTCGCGAAACCGGGTGCCTGGCTCGGAAGCAGCAGGCGCGGAAGCGGAACGGCGTCATCGACGCAGTCACAGACAGGTAGCGTCTCGGCAGGCGGGGCGCGCTTCGACCTCGGGGACTCGTTCGACTCGATCGCAACGAAGTGCACACGTTGCAGAGACAAATGCGCCAAACACAGCAGCGGTGAATGGGCGTGTTGGTTGCTCAACCTGTACGATAACGTAACGGTCTTCCGGGTCGTTGGTAATTGCGCAGGAATGGACCTTGGACGCACTGCCACGCAACGCCAAGGTTCAATGCTCCATGCTGGCTGTTGGACGACGCTCTCGATCACACCGAACGCATGAAGATGCGGGTATCTCTCGCGTTTGCTTCGCTGGCCGTGGACGCTGCAACCGGCATCGCACGAAATGACAGGACGCAGCAGTGCAAGGGCCTTCCAGTGCTGTACGAGCGTTTGTTCGCGTAGCAGATTGTCGAGGACTCCACTTTAAATCTATTCGCCTGTTTCGAGGTTTTCAGTGATACCCCGCTGTAAGATTCGCAATGCAAGCACTGAACGGCGAAGAAGGGCGTTTGTCCAGAGCTGCGGCATCAAATACGTGTCTCTTGCCGGATGGACCCTCTGGGTTCGTCTTTTGGCGGCAGCCGATGGATGCCAGTGATGCGACTTGATCACAGGCAATCGACGCTGGTGTCACTTCGTCGTGCAAGTTATGCCCGGCGCGATAGCTCCTGCATGTGGACTGGCAGCGTGCATCCGTATCGAAGCAAATCCACGTTGGCAAAAACGTTTCCAGGGCATGTCGAACGGAGTTTTGAGCCTGCGATTCCACCAGCGCCGGGTGCGTCTCTGCAGTGACAACGAACGCGTGCACTGATGTGGCGATACCGATGCTGCGTTCCCGTTTGCTTATAAGCATATTCGATTGCGAAAGCGAAGCGCATGCTTCCATCGCCGCCGTTGTGGGCGGCGCTTTCTCCCTGGTGCGCGCGCATCAGACGCCCGTAGGCGTCCTGCTGAGCAGAAGGGGCGCCTCATGTGTTGCCTCTTCAGGCTCGACATCACGCGAAGAATGGCCAACGGTGTACGTCAGCATCGGAGCCAGCTGGCCCAACCGAGCGGTAAACCTGTATTCAACCTGCCATGATTGCACAGCAGATGCTGTTGGGGTCGCTGGCGTCATTTCATGACGCCACGGGTATCCGTCTCCATCCATACCAGAATGAAATGGAACTGGTAAGCTAACAAGGACGTACACGCTAAAATTGGGTATTTTCCCATGATTATCAGTAAAAGCCTTTGCGGGGTATTTCTGCAACTGCTTCCGTCTCCTGTCTCCTAGTTCCCGTACGAAATACGCTGGTCATTCCCTCCGCTCTAGTTCCATTGTTCGCATTGTAAGCGTGTTGATGGCAACGTTCAAGCCCCGACGACGCCGCAGTCGGCTAATGTGAACGCTTTCCATACGTAGACGGTAGTTGCAATCGATACCGCGCTTGCCAGTTCTGTCTTCTTTGTATGCAGCGTCGCTGTCCGCCTCTCGCACCAGTGACACGTGCCTGCGGTCAGGTGCTGCCACCTGTTCACCACCACAGCTGCCACTCCGATCGCTGCCTCGTGACGCGTGAACGCTCGGTTCATCGCTCCCCACGTGGCCTTGACAGCAACAGGAGGCTCGCCTCGATCCCATCCTCGTTTGCCGACCCTGGGGTCGCGTTCTACGTTCACGGGCGCCTGCCGCGCAATGTTCTGTTCGAGAACGCTGCCCGCTACGCTTGAAAGCGCTAGCCGTTCCATTCGATAGAGGATTGGTGGAACGCGATATTGTCCATCACGAAACGAGTGCAGGAGGGAATATCCACGCTGGAGAGCAAGTCGAGTTCCTCAGGTCCATCTACGCCCGTTTCGTGCAAGACGCTGGCGTACGCTCCACTGGAAGCGATCGTTGCGATGGCTCGAGTGCGAGCCCAGCACCCGATTCTATGCAAACGGAAGAGACGGCATCCTGTGGAAGCGCACGCCCTGGGAGGTATTTTGCGTCAGTCATGTGCCGGCTCGGCGGCGGCGGCGGCCACAAAGCAGAGGCAGACCTGTCTTTCAATCGGAGTCGATGATTTGGACACCATCAAATCCGTACAATTTTGTGCATGAGCTTCTGTATGGTCGCCAAGGGACGACATGGAGTTTTTTATTTCGTCGTCGTCGTCGTCGTCAATCCAGCGGCACGAGTTGCTGCACCCACGAGTTGTCGTGAAACAGACAATATCGAAAAAGAGACGCATGCGTGGTAAGCGCGTCCAACATGTCAGGAGCGGAGTATCACGCAGGCTTGTGCATATGAACCTGATCATGGTATCGGTTGATTTTGGGAATCACTGATCGGAACGCGTCGCACATCATCGCGAGTCTCCGGGTACGTAACGAACGCCAGCGGCACAGCGCCAACGGGGGCACTTCGAAAAAGCAACCGGGCATCCTATCACGTACTATACATGCTTGGCCGTTTATTCCGGCAATCTGATTGTCGAGGCTGTACATCGAATGCATCTAGGAAAAAATCGCAAGACAGACGCTGAGCGAGCAATACAATATCCGATTTTAATCTGGCATCTAGCTGGAGAGCCGGCTCGCTCACCGGTCAAACGTTGCCAGCTGGGCCCATTCATCTCCGTTTCTTTAAACAGAAAACCCTTGAGCCTTCAGGATCGGTGTAAGCACTTCTTCCCATTGGGACCAGTGACTCAGGCGCGCTCGCGCCTCCACGTCGCGGTTGTACGGCTGATCGAAAACGACGTGGAGCCACTCGGGATCGGGATAGAACCCCGATATACTGGGTTTGTCGTCGATTAACACAGAACCACGAACACAGGTCTTATCACGCACGATCATAATGCGGTGCAGCCAATCGCTACCCAGGTGCTCGCGGACCCAGCTGTACTTGTCTCGCACGCAGTCTTCCCACTGTAGCGGGTGCGGGGCCGAGCACAGCCGGACCTCCCAGGACCGGTCGATCATCGCGCGCAGGGCCACGATAGCTCCTTCCAGTGGTCGAAACGAGGCATAGAACCCGGGCTCCCCCATGATTTTCTCCGCTATTGCCCGAGCTTCGGGTGGCAGGTTTTCTTCGAGTTCAAAGTGCTGCCGTTTCCGAATCAGGGCCTCGTCGGCGTGTGGATCCAATTCCTTCCAGCGTTTCACGAACGCGTCATCAAATGATACAATCGTGTTGTCCATATCGATGAGAATCAGCGGCTTCGGGGCTTGGTGCTGCATCTTTTTTCTCAAGTCACCCCGAAGACGTTCTGAGAAGCGCGCTGCACCACGAATCAAAGCAGGAAACATCGGACGTCTGTGGCGTCTGCGTCCGCTGGCAAATGATGTTTTTTCATGGACGAAACGTTTCCATAGGCCAGCGTTCTCCGATTATGCGCGTTTTTCTTTTCTTTTTGGCTTTTTTTTTTCAGTGCGAGGTGAGGTATCTGTCAAACCCCTACCTCCATGTTACATGACCTATATTTCATCTAGGATATTCTGGTCGTTTCATACGTCCTATCGTGTGTGCCTAGTGCCTGCCGAGAGCGACAGCAATGGCGCGTATAGCGCCGGTGCGGTCGCTGCATACACGCTGTGCGATGAAGACGCCCCGGCCATGGAGCATCTGGCGCCAGCCGCACTTGGTACCTGGCTCGGATTCTTTGAGAAGCATCGGGGACCCAGCCTATGAGATTATCCCGGAATGCGCGATGATTGGCGGTGGCAGCCAGCCGAGAGATTACGGTTTCTTTCATTGTAAGTTACGATGTTTTGGCAGTTCCCGGCCTGTCTCGATGCTCAGAATTTGAGGTTTGTCTAAATACGCAGTGGACGTTTCCGATGCACGCCACCAAGGGTGCACGTATGCTCGAGCGCATCCAGGTTGGTGCGTTGCATTGTGGCCGACTCCAGCGTACAGGGCGCAGCATCCGCGAGATTTTGGGTGCGTTGCTGATTGGGCTCTAATGGGGCACAGTACCCGGTTTGGCATCGAAGCGTGTCGCAGCGCGGCGAGTGGACACGGCTGCATCCGGACGCACATGCTTGCTCGCTGAGGTCGGCGATCGAGGGCGAGGCAGCGACGTTCAAGCCCCGACGACGCCGCAGTCGGCTAATGTCAACGCTTTCCATACGTAGACGGTAGTTGCTATCGATACCGCGCTTGCCAGTTCCGTCTTCTTTGTATGCAGCGTCGCTGTGCGCCTCTCGCACCAGTGACACGTGCCTGTGGTCAGGTGCTGCCAACTGTTCACCACCACAGCTGCCACTCCGATCGCTGCCTCGTGACGCGTGAACGCTCGGTTCATCGCTCCCCACGTGGCCTTGACAGCAACA
>Ga0080006_1144353_pt1 | contig 18607 bp, 15 predicted proteins | sample RS3BMetagenome_FD_69209 | JGI IMG/M metagenome (GOLD analysis project Ga0080006, IMG submission 69209) | Ferric oxide microbial mat and aquatic microbial communities from Rainbow Spring, Yellowstone National Park, USA - RS3B (SPADES... ... | reverse complement strand
CCCAGCTCCCGCTCGTGCGTTCTGACCTTCCCGCGCCCGGCGCCTTCCTCCTCCGCCACACCTCGGTGCTGCGGTGCCGGCTCGCCGGGGTGGCGGCGGTGACGGTGACCGATGCCGACGGGCGCCGGCTGGAGGTCCTCGACGAGCCCGGGCGGACCGGCCGCCGGGCGCCGGGGGGTGGGGGGGCGGTGGGGGTGATCCTCGGCAGCGGCGGCACCGCCGCGGTCAGCCTGACGTGGTCGGACTGGACCTGTCCTCCGGGCTCGTACGAGCTCTGGGTGCGCTTCGCCGGCTGGCCACGCCCGCTCGAGGTGTCGTCGGCTGTGCGACCGGGGGCGTCGGGCCGAGGCGCCACTTCGCCGTCCTGCCGCCCGGGCCCGGTCGTCCTCTACGTCGGGGCGCCGGTGGCGGCGCGCTCCTTGGTCACCGACCTCCGAGGTGGGCCGCCGGTACGGTGAGGGGCGTGGACGAGGGGGAGGAGGCGGGGGCGGCGGGTCGGCGTCTCGGTCGCCGGGCGTTCCTGTCGCGCCTGGCAGCCGGCGGTGCGGTGCTCGCCGGCGGCGAAGCCTGGCGGTCGGCCGCTGCGGCGGCGGCGGTGGCGCCGGCCGGGTCCGATCTCGGGGCGGTGGAGCACGTGGTCCTGCTGATGCAGGAGAACCGCTCCTTCGACCACTACTTCGGCACCTTCCCGGGGGTGCGCGGCTTCGACGACCACCCGGCACACCGGCTCGGGGCCTTCGCCCAGCAGTGGCCGGCCAACACGACGCGGCCGCCGACGGGCCGCCTGCTGCCGTTCCACCTCGACACCGCCACCACCGACGCCGAGTGCACGTTCGACCTGTCCCACGCCTGGACCGCCCAGCACGCCTGTTGGCACCACGGGGCCATGGACGCCTTCGTCACCACCCACACGTCGACCGAGTACGAGGGTCCGGACAACGGGGTGCTCACGATGGGCTACTACAGGCGCCAGGACATCCCCTTCTACTACGCCCTCGCCGAGGCCTTCACGATCTGCGACGGGTACCACTGCTCGGTGCTCGGGCCGACCGATCCGAACCGCCTCCTGTGGCTGTCGGGCACCATCGACCCCGAGGGGCACGCCGGCGGCCCGGTGATCACCACCAGCGAGGACAACAGCGTCCTGTGGAGCGCTCGCTGGCCGACGATGGCCGAGGTGCTCGACGACCACGGGGTCTCTTGGAAGGTCTACAACCCGCCGGGGAGCGCCTACCTCCCGAGCGCCAGCACCGCCAAGCTCATCTCGAACAACTGCCTCCTCTACTTCGCGGCGTTCGAGGACCCCGGCTCGGCCCGCTACGAGAAGGCCTTCCTCTCGACGTTCCCCGGCGACTTCGTCCGGGACGTCGCCGCCGGGACGTTGCCGGCCGTGTCGTGGGTGATCGCGCCGGTGCTGCCGAGGGACATGTCCGAGCACCCGCCGGCGCCGCCGGCTCTCGGCGAGTACTTCACCCACCGGGTCCTCACCACGTTGGCCTCCAACCCGAAGGTCTGGTCGAAGACGGTCCTGTTCCTCTCGTACGACGAGAACGACGGCTTCTTCGACCACGTGGCGCCACCGACCCCGCCGCCGGGCACCCCCGGCGAGTACCTGAGCATCGATCCGCTGCCGGAGGCGGCCGGGGGGGTGGCCGGTCCGGTCGGGCTCGGCATGCGGGTGCCGATGCTGGTGGTGTCCCCGTTCAGCCGGGGGGGCCACGTCGTCTCCGAGACCGCCGACCACACCTCCCAGCTCCGCTTCCTCGAGGCCCGCTTCGGGGTGCCGGTGCCGAACCTCTCCCGCTGGCGGCGGCGGGTGACGGGCGACCTCACCGGGGCCATCCGGCCCACGACCAGGGCGCCGAGGGGCCTGCCCTCCCTGCCGGCCACCCCGGCCCTGCCGTCCGCCGTGGCCCGGGAGTGCGAGGCCCCGCAGCTGGTCGAGGTGGACGTGCCGTCGCCGCCCTACCCCGTGCCGGCCCGCCAGTCGATGCCGGTCCAGGAGCGCCGCGGCGGCGGTCGCTGACGCTCGGCGGCCGAGGTCGGGGCGGCCCGACCCGCCGGGCCGTCGACGTGAGGGGTTGTGGCTAGCCGTGAAGGAGACGCCACATGATGCTCGGCCGCTCGAGCGGGGCATCGGTGACCACGGGGGTCTCGAAGGTGTGCCCGCCGACCTCGACCCTCAGGCGACCCACCGTCGTGCCCTTGGGCAGCTGCCGCCCCGGCACCAGGTGCGAGACGGTCAGCTGCTCGTGGACCGGCGTTCCGGGCACCTCGATCACCGGGATCGACCTGGCCGGCGAGAGGTCGATCGTCGGCTGCCAACGGGCGGTGATCGTGCCGACGGTCTCCCCGGTCCGGGCCACGAGGACGCCGGCCAGGATCCGCCGGACCGCCCGGACCATCGCCACCCCGTCCTGCTCGACCGAGTCGAGGAGGCTGGTGCCGTGCTGTTCGCCGAGGACCACCCCGTAGGCGAGCACCGACTTGCCGAGCAGCGGCACGTCGGCGGCGAACAGGAAGCAGCCGCCGGCGACGGTGTCGTAGCCGGTCTTGATGCCGACGATGCCGTCGACCCCGATGACGTAGTTGTAGTTGGTGGCCGGCTTGGACATGTCGGGCAGCGAGACCGACGGCTGGGCGACGATCGAGGGGATCAGTGGGTCGGCCATCGCCCGCTCGCCGAGCTTCAGGAGGTCGGTGGCGGTGCTGACGCTCTGGGGGCTGAGCCCGCTCGCGTCGGCGAAGTGGGTGTGGTGGAGCCCCCACTGGGCGGCGAGGGCGTTCATCTCGCCGACGAAGGCCGGGATGCTGCCGGCGTCCCATTGGGCCACGACGTCGGCCACGTCGTCGGCCGACGGGATGAGCATCGCCTCGATCGCCTGGAACTCGGTGAGCTGCTCGCCGGAGCTGAACGGGATGACCGAGTCCTGGGCGGCGGCCTCGAGCTTGGAGCTGGCGACGTCGGCGGCGGTGATCGTGATCGACGGGCCCTGGTCGCCGGGGGAGAGCGGATGGTCCCGCAGGAGGACGAGCGTCGTCATCACCTTGGTGATGCTGGCGATCGGGACCGGGGTGTTGCCGCGGACCGGTGGGAACGACAGGACGCCGGGAACCGACAGTGCCGCCTCGTCGCCCTTCGGCCACGGCACCGGCCCGCCTGCGGGTGCCGGCACCACCGAGGTGTGGTCGACCAGGGTGCCAGTCGGCGCCGGGACCGGGCGCGAGAGGCGCCAGCCGGCACCGGCGCCGGCCGCTGCCAGCACGACGAGCGCGATCACCGCCACGACGATCGGCCAGCGGCGCCTCGGGCGGCCGCCGTGGCGCTTCCACTCCCGGTCCCAGGTGGTGCCCGTGCCTCGCTGTGCCGCGTGCCGCGGTCCTCCGCCACTCATCGTCCGGGCATTCCAGCACGGCTGGCCCCCCTCGTCCGTGCACCACCTCGAACCGGCTCCCCCGATGGCCGGCGTCGCCCGCCTCGGGGGGCCAGGGGTGCGGCCTAAGGTGGGCGGCGGCAGCAGCGACCGGGGAGGACCGATGGCAGCCGACACGCCCGCCCCGGGCGTGCTCGTCCACGGGATGGACGGCCGGATGACGGCGGGCGACTGGCCGCCGCTGAACGGCGCCGAGGTCCGCCGGGTGCTGCGTCGTTACGGGCTCGACGATCCCTCGGTGTCGGTGCTCTGGCACAGCCCGCGCCCGTTCTCGGCCGCCGCCGTCCTGTCGCACCCCGGCGGCCGGCTGTTCGTCAAGCGCCACCATCGGTCGGTCCGGACCCCGTCAGCGCTGGCCGCCGAGCACCGCTTCATGGCACACCTCGCCGCCGGCGGCGTCCCGGTGCCCGAGGTGCTCTCGGCGGCGGGCGCCACCGCCGTGGGGGTGGGGGACTGGACCTACGAGCTGCACCGGCCGCCTCCCGGCGAGGACCTCTACCGCTCGACGATGTCCTGGGAGCCGTTCCTCACCGCCGGCCATGCCGCCGCCGCCGGGGCGGCGCTGGCCCGGCTGCACCGGGTCGCCGAGTGCTACGAGGCGCCGGCACGGCCGTCCGGGGTCCTCGTCGCCAACTGGGTGTCGGGCGGCGACGACCTCGTCGGCGCCGTCGAGGACCTCGTCGGCGCCCGGCCGGCGCTGGCCGAGGCCCTCGCCCGCCGGCCGTGGCGCGCCGACCTGGCCCGGGTGCTGTCGCCGTGGCACCGGCCGCTGGCAGCGGTGGCCGGTCGCCTCCGGCCCCAGTGGACCCACAACGACTGGCACGCCTCGAACCTCTTCTGGCGAGCGGTCGGCGGCGGTGCCGAGGTGAGCGGCGTCATCGACTTCGGCCTGAGCAACCGCACGACGGCTGTCTACGACCTCGCCACCGCCGTCGAGCGCCACGTCGTCGGGTGGCTCGAGGGCGACGGCGGTGCCCACCCGGTGCACCTCGACCAGATGGCGGCGCTCGTCGGCGGGTACCGGTCGGTGCGGCCGCTGGAGGCCGTCGAGGCGGAGGCGTTGCCGGCGCTGCTGCCGCTGGTCCACGTCGAGCTGGCGCTCTCCGAGCTCGAGTACTTCGAGGCGGTGGTCGGTTCCCCGGCCAACGCCGATCTCGCCTACGGTGCGTTCCTCCTGGGGCATGCCGCCTGGTTCGCCACCCCGGCCGGCCGGGTGCTGCTCGACGAGCTCCGGGGTGCGGCCGAGGGTGACCCGGCCGGCGAAGGGCCGGGGACGGCAGGGGAGATCGGAGAGCTGGGAGGTCCGTGGCCGAGAACGTGATCGGTGGCGAGCTCGAGCCGTGCGGGACGGACCCGCCCACCGGCTTCTACCGCGACGGCTGCTGCAACACCGGCGCCGACGACGTCGGGGTCCACACCGTCTGCGCCGCCGTGACGGCGGAGTTCCTCGAGTTCTCGAAGGCGGCCGGCAACGACCTGAGCACCCCGCAGCCGGCCCTCGGGTTCACCGGGCTGGCACCGGGTGACCGGTGGTGCCTGTGCGCCGCCCGCTGGAAGGAGGCGTGCGACGCCGGTGTCGCCCCGCCGGTCGTGCTGGCCTCGACCCATGCCGCCACCCTCGAGTGGGTGAGCCTCGAGGAGCTGCGACGTCACGCCGCCGGGTAGCCGCCCGCACCCCGAGCGGTCAGTTGCTGCTGATCGACGTGAGCGTCGTGAGGTCGATCCCGCCTCGACGCAGGATGCGCTCGACCTCCTCGGGCGGCATCGGCCGGGCGAGGAGGAAGCCCTGGGCACGGCGGCACCCGAGGCGCATCAGCTCACGCATGTCCTCGACCGTCTCGACCCCTTCGGCCACCAGGTCGAGGCCGAAGGCCTCACCGAGCCGGATGATCGACTCGACGATCGCCTGATCGGTGGGGTCGCCGGCGATGCCGCTGACGAAGCTCGTGTCGATCTTGAGCGTGTTGACCGGCAGGTGCTTGAGCTGGGTCATCGAGCTGAACCCGGTCCCGAAGTCGTCGATGGCCAGGCTCACGCCGAGCGCCCGGAACTCGTTGAGGATGCCGACGGTGCGGTCGACGTCCGCGATCACTGCGTGCTCGGTGATCTCGAGGCAGACCGCCGAACCGGGGAGACCGGCCTGTTGCAGGCACCGCTCGACGTACTCGACGATCCCCGGCATCGACAGCTGGGCCGGGGACATGTTGATCCGCACGGTGAGCGGCACCCGCGGGTAGCTCGACCGCCAGATGGCGATCTGGCGACACGCCCGCTCCATCACCCAGCGACCGAGGTCGACGATCAGCCCGGTCTCCTCGGCGATCGTGATGAAGCTCCCGGCGGTGAGGAGCCCTCGGACCGGGTGGTCCCAGCGGACGAGCGCCTCCATGGCCACCACCTCGCCGGTGAAGAGGTCGAACTCGGGCTGGTAGAAGAGCCGGAGCCCGTCGGCGGCGATGGCGTCGCGCAGCATCAGCTCGGTGTCCGACCGCTCGTCGACCACCGCCCGGAGCACGTGGTCGAACACCACCGCCCGGTTCCGTCCCTCGGCTTTGGCGGCGTAGAGGGCCACGTCGGACCGGCCGAGCAGCTCCAGGGCAGTCGTCTCGCCGCGACGGGCGACCGCGATCCCGACGCTGCCGGTGTGCGAGATGTGCTGCCCGTCGAAGTCGATCGGCTGCGACACGAGGTCGAGCAGGCGGTTGGCGGTGGCGATCGCGCCGAGATCGCCGTTGGTCTCGCCGAGCAGGATCACGAACTCGTCGCCGCCGAGGCGGGCGGCGAAGTCGGAGGGGCGCATCGACATGCGGATCCGGTCGGCGATCGTGACGAGCACCCGGTCGCCTGCGCCGTGGCCCAAGTAGTCGTTCATCACCTTGAACCGGTCGAGGTCCAAGAACAACAGGGCGGTCTGCGCCTGGCTGCTGTCGAGCCGGCGGTCGATCTCGGCGAGCAGCGCACGTCGGTTCGGGAGGCCGGTCAGGTCGTCGTGGAGCGCGTGGTAGTGCAGCCGCTCCTCGGCGTCGATCCGGAAGTTGAGCTGGACGAGCAGGGAGGCCACCGCCCGCAGGGCGTTGATCTCCGGGCTCGTCCACTCGCGGTCCATGAAGTGCATGAAGCCGAGGCAGCCGGTGGTGACGTCGCCTTGAAGGAGCGGCACCGCCGCCCCCGACCACTCGCCGATCCCCGAGCCCTGCTCGATCCGATCGTTGTAGTCGTCGGGCGACTGGGACTGCCGGACGACCAGCGGCTCCTTGAGGTCACGGGTGGCGGCGAAGATCGGGTCGGCGTCGAAGGGCACGGCACCGAGCGGGTCGGGGTCGGGGACGTTCTCCCGTGCCGGGTACTCGGCGACCAGGTAGCTGAGGCCGGCGGGGTGGTCGTTGCGGCGGAGGAACGCCGTGTCGGCATGGAGGAACTCCGCCAGCATCCGGATCGACCAGTCGAGCGTCTCCTGCAGGTTCTCGCTCGAGGCCGACATCAGCCGTTCGGCCACCCTCACCACCAGCTCGTCGAGGTGTCGCTGGTATGCCGCTCCGGCCTCGACCGAGGCCATGGCCCAGGCGGCGGCGCACATGCCGGTGAACACCCGGACGGCGGCGATCTCCTCCTGGGTCCAGGCGCCGCTGGCCTCGCGGACGACCGCCAGAGCGCCGACCACCTCGTCGGGCCCGCTGCGCGCCGGCTCGACCCAGACGCTCCAGCCGGCGCCGAGGGCGCCTCTCACCGCCCGGAGCTCGCCGTCACCGGTCAGCGCCTCGGTGACGGCGTCGGCCAGTTGGGCGACCGTCGCCTCGTCGCCGTGGGGGCCGAGCCAGCGGGTGGGTTCGGCGCCGGGCGGCGCCAGGTCCGGCGCCGGGATCAAGACGATGCCGGCCGGATGACGGATCAGCCGGGACAGGCCGTCGATGATCAGGTCGGGGTCTCCTGCCCGCAGCAGGGCACGGTCGTCGGGTCGAGCGTTCATCGGGTTACCTCGGCATGTCCGTTGTGATCGGCATCGAAATGGTTCTTGACCTGGCCGTTGGTCTCGCCGCCGTTGGTCGGGGTGCCCGGCGACCGGCGGAGGACTTCGTCGAGCGGGGCGCGCAGGCTGCGGGCCGAGGGGGCGGCCGCCCGGCACAATCGTAGGACCAGGGCGAGGTGCTCCCCGCCTCCGAGACCGACCAGCTCGGTGAAGCGGTCCGCCAGGCCCCGGAGCGTGGCGGCGTGGCGTTCGCCGCCGAGCGTCTCGAAATCGCCGTCCTCGACGGCGTAGACGAACACCGGCGAGACCGGCTGGACGGCCAGGCCGGCCCGGTTGGCGGCCAGCCACATCCGTTCGACCGCCGAGCCGCCGGTGACGAAGTCGGAGGGCTCGGCGCCCTCGACGGTGACGACGGCGAGCGCCGAGGCGGTGGTGACGGCCGTCCGGGCGTTCGCACCGAGGGCCCCGCCGACGTCCCAGTCGGCCAGATGGGCCATCACATCGGGTCGCCGGGCGATGGCGAGGGTCGCCAGGTCGGACGGTGCGAGCTCGAGGGTGCGGACGTCGATGCCGCGCTCGAGGCTGTCGATGCCCGGCCAACGGAGCTCGCCGACCATCTCGGCGTGGAGCCACGGGGTGAGGAAACGGATCCGCTCGGACTCGCCGAGCACCTCCGCCAGCTGGCCGAGGCGGCGTCGGTCGGTCACGAGGTGCAGTCTGGCACCCTCGGCCCGGACCTCCCGCCCGAGCATGGTGGCGGTCGCCGGGTCGATCGGCACCGGCTCGCCCCGGCGGCGGTTGGCGCAGCGCTCGGCGACCATCGGGTAGAGGGCTGCGAGCTCGCCGTCCTCTCCGTCGCCGAGGTGGAGGACGGCCACCCGATCCCCGGCCGGACCGTCGGGGAAGAGGGTGACCGGACCGAGCGAGCCCCGTGCGGCGGCCGCCACCCGGGCGTTGAGCAGGGCGGCGCCGATGGCGAGGTAGCTGCCGCGGTGTGCGAGGTCGAGGGTGCTCGTTCGATGCCGGTCGACGAGGATGGTCAGCTCACCGTCTGACCCCTCGAGCCGCCACGGCTGGGCGTTTCCACCCGACGGCGCCAGGTTGGCGGCGTGTGCCACCGCCCCCACCGGGTCGTCGGGGACCGCCGCGTCGACGAGGCCGGCGGGGGCCGGCGGGGGCGACGGTTCTCGCGACGCCACCGACGACGGCGTCGCCGCCGAGGCGATCGTCTCGTCGAGGTCGACTCGGATCCGACCCGACGGGAGGGGCCGGTCGGTGCCGAGGCGCCGGACGGCGGCGGCGACGGTGGCCGCGCCGAGCGTCACGTCGCCGCCGAGCTGCGGCCAGGTCGCAAGGGTGCGCCCGACCTCGGCGAGGGAGGCCGCACCGCGCGACGAGACCTGGTCGGGCTCGAGGATGCCGAGCACGTAGGGCACCTTGTCCTGGGGTGCCAGACCGGCGATCTCGGCGCTCGAGAGCTCGGGGAGCAGGCCGTGGAACAGCGGCCGCTCCGCCTCGAGGTCGAACCGCTCGACGTCGAAGAGGCCGCGGTCGCTCGTCTCCATCAGCACCGGCAGCCGGCGGCGGCGCGCCACCTCGCGGAGCAGCACTTTGGCGTCGAGGCCGTCGCACTCGTCGATCACCACGTCGAGGCCCTCCACGAAGCGCTCGACGTTCGCCTCGTCGAGGGCCTGGACGAGGATGTCGATCGTCAGGTAGGGGTCGACCTCGGCGATGCGGCGGGCCGCCACCACCGCCTTGTTGAGGCCGAGGTCGAGGACGGTGCTCGGGATCCGGTTCAGGTTGCTCGTGTCGAGCTGGTCGAAGTCGGCCAGCCGCAGCTCGCCGCAGAGACCCTCCATCGCCAGCACGTGGGCGACGGCGTGGCCGACGCTGAGGCCCACCACGCCGACCCGCAGGGATCCCAGGCGCTCCTGCTCCTCCAGGGTGATCTTGTTGCGGTTGCGGTCGAGGCGGAGCCGGCGGTAGGCGCGCGGGCCGAGCATCCGGACGAGCGTCCGCCGCCAGGGGTAGAAGACGAACCGTTCGGATTCGGCCACCAGCTCGCCGGCGACCGGCGGCAACAGCGCCGCCAGCTCGTGGCGTTGGTCGGCCAGACGGTCGACCGTCTGCACCGTCGGGTCGTGTCGGAGGGTGCGGATGATCTCCCGCTCCGACCGGTGCGCCATCTCCAAGACGATCGGCCGCCAGGCGAGGTCGTCGGCCCTCGCCGGCTCCTCGTGGCGAGCGGGGACCGGAGAGTGACGAGCGCCGACGGTGCCGGGCCGCCCGGTCGACGGGTGCCGGCCGGACGCACGATGGGTGTCGGGCCGGCTCGACAGCTGGTGTGCCTCCATCCGGATCAGGGCCGCCTGGTGCGGTTCCGCCAGCGCCATCACCTGGGAGCGCCGCCAGGCCATCAGCACGGTGCGGTAGCGCTCGGAGGGGAACGGCGCGCCGTGCTCGCCGACCATCCGGGCGCCGCAGGCGGCCATCGGCTCCTTGATCCGGTCGGAGACCGCTCCGAGCGCCAGCTCGGAGCGCGTCCAGGCGAGCGAGTGCACGCAGCAGCGGCTGAGCGCCTTGGCGGTGGTCTGCATCCCGTCGGCCCCGAGGCCACCCCAGGCACCTTTCATCTCGACCACCCCGTAGGGAAGGGCGTCGGCGACCACCGACGCCAGGTGGTCGGCCTCGGGCGAGGTTGCCATCTCGACCAGGGCCTGCGAGGCGGTCATGGCGTCGAGGGGGCCGTGGCACCGGACGCCCGCCCGCACCACCCCTTCGTCGTCGATGCCGACGAAGAAGAGCGAGACCCCCTCGGCGGCCTCGAGCTGCGGACGCCCCAGCAGGTTGGCGATGCCGAACTTGCGATAGCGGGCCTCGGCCCCGTCGAGATACTGGTGCCAGAGGTCCGGACGCCCCTGGGGGTGATGGGCTTCGAAACGAAGACCGGTGGTCCGGTCGAGGAACCCGGCGCCGTAGCGGTACGGCCGGCTCGTCAACGTCCCTGCGGTCATCGGCTCCCCGTTCGAAATCGCGTCGGGACGGCCTCGCGGGCGCCCCTGGTAACGCCTACTCACCGAAGTGTAGGTCCCACCAATTGCAGAACTGGGGGACCATCGGGCGATGGTGGCCGCTCCACCAGGGCCAGAAACCAGCGGCGGCGAGGTCGCGCCGGTCCGGCCGGTCCGCCGCCGGCGCTGTGTCAGAGTGGCGAGGAGGTTCGGGCTCCCTGGCCGGCGCACAGGAACCGGTTGAGGGCGGCGAGGGTGGCTCGGGCGGCGGCCTCCTCCTGGGAGGAGCCACGGGCGACGCCGATCCGCTCGCCGAGGGCATCGTGGCCACGGGAGCAGAGCACGACGAGAACGGTCGGCTCCGGTCCCGTGGTCACAGGGCTGCCCGCCGGGCCGGCTGCCTGGAGGTAGAAGGGGACGTCGGCGCCGAGGTCGCTGAGCGCCGCCAGGGTGGCCTCCGCGGCGCCGACCACCGGACCCGACGTGGCCTGACCGGTGCCGCGGCGATCGTGGTGGGCCAACTCGACCTGCACCGTGCCGGTGGCGGCGTCGAATGCGACCCCGAGCAGTGCCACCCGGCCACCGAGAGCGGGGCGACGGTCGGGTGACGACAGGGCGACCACCGACACCGGCACCTCCACCGAGTGCAGCCGAGCGGTGCGGGTTGCCGCCTCGACCAACGAGGGAGTGGGGTCGAGCGCCACGACGGTGACGCCTTCGGCGGTGCTGCCGACGTTGACCACGCCGGGCAGCAGGCGGAGCTCGAGCTCGAGCTCACCGCGCTGGTCCGGTCCGCCGGGAGTCGGGCTCACCGGACCCCAGCCTTTTGCTCGTAGAGCCGGGCGTCGGCGATCCGGACGAGCTCGGCCGGGTCGACCGATTCGACCGGGGCTGCCGCCGCACCGACCGAGACCCCGACAGACGCCGGCTCGGTCGGCAGCTCACGCCGCAGGCGCTCCACGAACGGCGCCAGGGCGTCGAGCCCAGCGTTGCCGAGGAGCACGGCGAACTCGTCGCCGCCCAGCCGTGCCGCGCTGTCGCCGGCGCGCAGCGTCCGCCGCAGCGCCTGTCCGACCTTTCGGAGCACGTCGTCGCCGGCGGGGTGGCCGAACGTGTCGTTGACCTGCTTGAACCCGTCGAGATCCATGAGAACGAGGGTGAACGTCCACCCGTAGCGGGCACTCTGGGCGGCGGCTGCTCGCAGCCGCTCGTCGAAGTCCCGCCGGTTGGCCAGCCCGGTGAGGGCGTCGTGCGCCGCGCCGTGCCGGGCGAGGTCGAGTCCGAGCGCCAGTCGCCCGAGGGTGACGAAGGCATCGGCGACGGCGGCCGGGACGGCGTCGGGTGTGGCATGGAGGCCCACCCCACCGGCGGCCCCCGGGCCGCCGGAGACGAGCGGCCGCCGGCCGAGCCGGAAGGCTTGGGTGCCGAGCGGCTCGACCTCGAGCACGAGCACGGCGTCGGTCAGGCCGAACTGGGAGGCCAACCGCTCGAGGCCCCCGTAGACGAAGTCGATGCCCTCGCCGACGTCGGCCAGGTGGTGGAGCAGATCGAGCACGCCGTCGCCCACGTCACCGCGCACCTGCATTCGCGCCTCCTCGAGCCGACCCGTCGTCTGACCGGGGGGCCCTCCGCGGCGAGCGTACCAACGGCCCTCCGTCCGCGCGCGGTTCTCGGGCGAGCTGGAGCGAAACGGTCACCCGGTCGGCGGCCGGCCGGGTGAGACGGCGAAGGGCGGCCCGTCGAGGCGGTCGACGGTGGCGAACTCCGCTACCTGGCGGCGTCGCAGCCGCTGGATTTGGTGCCGCGGGTGGCCGAGCACGACGAGGCCGGCGACCGCCAGCTCGTCGGGTGCGCCGACGAGCGCCTTCACCTCGGCCTCGCGGCGGACCACCATGGTCGTGAGGACGCCGCCGAGCCCCTCGAGGCGAGCGGCGAGGAGGATGTTCCAGGCGAAGGGGTAGACCGACGCACCGCCCACGAAGGTGTAACGGTCGAGGTCCCGGTCGACGGCGGCCAGCACCCGGAGGTCGGCCAGGAGGAGGAGGAGCGCCGGGGCCCGGTCGAGCTCCTCGGCCATGCCTCCCCCGCCCGCCGCCTGGCGCGCCAGCTCGTCGGCGTCGGCCACCGCCCGCCGCTCCGCCTCGCGATCGGTCACCGGTGCCCACGGGACGAGCCCGGCCCGGTTCTGCGCCAGGTACTCGTACCACCCGGGGAGGTAGAGGTCCCGGAGGGCCCGCCGCGCCGAGCGGTCCTTGACCACGACCACCCGCCACCCCTGGCGGTTGCCGCCGCTCGGCGCGAACCGGGCGACGTCGAGCACCCGTGCGAGGGTGGCGTCGTCGACCGGCTGGCCGGTGAACTCCCGCACCGCGCCGGTCGTCCGGATTGCGTCGGCGAGCTCCATCGCCGCGACGGTAGTGCGCGACACGGTAGACCGCAGTGGTGGCCCGCGAGATCGAGCGGTTCGAATTCGTCCCCGAGGCGCCGGAGCGGGTGCTCGAGTGGATGGACCGGTTGTCGGCGGCGGCCGACGGTTGGATCAACCTGATGCCCGGCGTCGACGAGGCCGAGGCCGAGCAGACGACGGCGCCGGGGGCGTTCGCCGCCCTCTTCGGCCCGTCGCAGGCGTCGGTCACGATGTGCACCTGGTTGGCGGCCCGACGGGGTCGTCGCAGCGGCGAGAGACCGACGGTCGGCATCGTGCACCCCCGCGGGCGGTTCGCCGTCCGCCAGCTCGCCGCCCTCGGCGTGGCGCTGCCCGACGGGTGGGTGGTCTCCCAGGACCACGCCCGCCGTGGCCTGATCGTGGTGGCGCCGCCCGACGCGGCCCACGCCGTCGTGCTCACCTGGGCACTCGACGCCGGGGCGGCCCTGGCGATGGTCCCGCTGACCGGGACCTGGCAGGCCGAGGTCCACCAGCCGGCCGGGTCGCAGCGCCGTCGTTGAGGCGCCGCCCCGGTCAGGTGCCCGGGTCAGGAGACGGCCTTCGACCGGTGGTGCTCAGCAGGTGATCGGGGTTCGCTCGACGAGGGCCTGGTTCCACCCGGCCAGGGTGGCGACCGGGATGGCGGCGAACCCGCGGTAGCCGGCGTTCGGCGGCCACAGCTCCACGGAGCCGGCGTGATGTTCGGCGGCAACCGCCATCGCCTGGCAGTCGACGCCGGCCCCGACGGTCTGGAAGTACACGCTGGGCGGTCGGGGTCCTCGGGCGACGAGGGCGGCGATCTCGGAGTAGACGGGAGCGGGCCCCTTCTCGTTCGGGGCCGCGGCCGACAGGTCGTTGTTGCCGAGCACGCAGTCCGGTCCGCCGGAGGCCTTCGATGCGGCGCACTCCTGCATGATCCGGATGGTGAAGGCGGCGTCGGGGCCCGAAGCGGTGAGCAGCGGGTTGAAGGCGAACGTGACCTCCGTGTGGGTCCAGCCCGAATAGTCCGACAGTGCCCCCTCGAGGCAGCTCTCCTGGCGCTGGACGGTCCATCCGGCGGCTCGCAGCGCCAGGCGGGTGGCCGGCCTGGCGCTGACGACGAAGGGCTCGCCCGTGATCGAGGAGCACGACGACACCGACACCGCACGAATGAGCGGGTTCGTGTCGTAGCGGGCAGCGAGGGCGCGCTGGAACCCGTGCCAGGCCCGGCGGAAGGCCGCGGTCCACCACCGGCCCATGGTCCTCGTGAGCAGGCGGTGGCGTCCCGACTCGATGGTGACCGGAGGTCCGGACTCCCGCACCACCCACAGCGGCGCGCTGTAGCCGGCGAAGATCCGCAGCTTCACGCCCAGGGGCGTGGACGGGTGCTGGGCGTTCCAGGTCCGCACGGCGGCGAGGGACCGGTCGAGCGGTGCCCAGTCCTCCACGCCGAAGGAGGGCTCGAGCTGCGACCATGCCTCGTTGACGACGATCCCGCCAAAGGCGCCGGCGTAGGCATCGAGCGTGCTCGGGTCGGTCGTCGGGAACGGCGCACCCTGCTGATAGGCGTTCTGCACGCCCATGTCGATGAGCCCCGTCAGCGGCGGCTTCCCGGCGTCGTGCCCGGCGGTCGAGTCGGACCGGGACGTTGCTGGTGCCGACGCCCCCGAGGGGGAGGGTGAACGGGTGCCCGAAGGAGCGGCCGCGTCGCTAGAGCCGATGCCGCAGGCACCGAGGAGCACCCCGGTGACCAGTGCGCCGACGAGCCAGCTCGGCCGGCGAAGGCACCGATGGCGTCGCATGCTCCCAGGGTGCCTCATCGACGTCATGGATCGATGATGTGGCGACGAGGGTTCGGTGAGGACTCGGCGGCCCTGCCGGCGGCCCTCCGGTCGGCGTCGGGGGCCGGGTGCCGGCGGTGAGCAGCTCTCGGGCTCTAGAGCCCGAGGATGCTGGCGCGTGCCGCCCGGTCGGCCACCCGTGTCGGGAGCAGGCGGTGCAGCGCCCAGCCGAGCCGGGCCTCGACGCCGACGGTGACGATCGCGCCGCCGGTGACGACGGCCAGCGGCCGGGCTCGGATCACGGGGTCCCGACGGCGGCCGGGGCGGGCGGGGCCGCCGCCGTCACGAGGGTCGGCGGCCGCTCGACGCGATAGGACTCGAGGTCGAACCGGCGCAGCGCCCGGCGGAGGCTCCAGCTCGAGCCCGGCCACACGCCGATGTTGCGGCCGCTCTCGTCGAGGTAATAGCTGGCGCAACCCCCCGACGTCCAGACCGTCTGGTGGCTGCAGCGAGCGATCTCGCCGGACCAGGCGCGCTGCGCCTCGTCGGTCGGCTCCAGGGAGGCGAGACCGAGACGGCGCATCGTCCGCACGGCCTCGATCAGGTAGGCGACCTGCGACTCGATCACGAAGACGATCGATGTGTGCCCGAGCCCGGCGTTCGGGCCCACCATGAGGAACAGGTTGGGGAACCCGGCCACCGTCGTCGACCGGAAGGCGCCGATCCCGCCTCGCCAGGCGTCGGCCAGCGTCCTCGCACCCCTGCCCCAGACCCGGTGCGGCGCGCTGCCGCCGGTAACGTCGAAGCCGGTGCCGAGGACGAGCGTGTCGACCTCTCGCGCCACCCCGTCGGCCGTCACGATGGCGCGCGGTCCCACCTCGGCGATCGGCGCGGTCACCAGCTCGACGTTCGGAGCGCTGAGCGCCGGGTAGAAGTCGTCGGAGATCAGGATCCGCTTACAGCCCATCTGGTAGTCCGGGGTGAGCGCCGCCCGGAGGTCTGGATCGGCCACCTGGCGGCGCAGGTGCCGGCGGGCCACGAGCGCCGGCAGCGCCATCGCCAGCTCCCGGCGCCGAGCCGACCCGACGAAGCCGAGCGTGTAGAGCTCGCGGCTCCAGTAGATGCCGGCCCGCACCGCCAGCTGGAGCGACGGCACCGCCCCGAACGCGGCGCGCTCGCACGCCGTCAAGTGGCGGTCCCTGCGGGGGATGACCCACGGGGCGGTCCGCTGGAACACGTGCAGCCGAGCGGCGAGCGGCTGGATCTGCGGTACGAACTGCACGGCCGAGGCGCCGGTGCCGACGACGGCCACCCGCTCGCCGTCGAGGCGGTGGTCGTGGTCCCAGCGGGCGGAGTGGAAGAGGGTGCCCTCGAAGCGGTCGAGGCCCGGGATGTCAGGGGCCCGAGGCTCGCTCAGCGGCCCCCGGGCCGACACGACGACCGTGGCGGTGCACGAGCCCCCGTCGGTCTCGACCACCCAGTGGCCCATCTCCTCGTCCCAGCGGGTGGCGCGGACCTCGGTGGACAACCGGAGGTGGGGTCGCACGCCGAGCCGGTCGGCACAGCGCCGCAGGTAGGCCTGGATCTCCGGCTGCGGCGAGTAGGTCCTCGACCAGTGCGGGTTCGGCGCGAACGAGAAGGAGTAGAGATGCGAGGGGACGTCGCAGGCCGCACCTGGGTAGGTGTTGTCGCGCCAGGTGCCGCCGACCTCGTGGCCGCGCTCGAAGACGATCACGTCGAGCCCTTCTTGGAGCAGCCGGTGGGCAGCCGCCATCCCGGCGAACCCAGCGCCGATCACCGCCACGTCGTGGTCGGCCGAGCCCGAGCCGAGCCGGGCGGTGGTCACCGGGCGGCGCCGGTTCTCGGGTCCGAGATGCCGAAGAGCCGCCACAGGGCGCGGCTGGCCAAGCTCACCAGGCCGAGGTCGGTGCAGAGCCGCCTGACCTTGCCCACCGAGTCCCGCACCATCGCCCGGCTCTGCTCCGATCGCCTCGCCTCCCGCAGCACCGCCTTGGGCACCCCGGCCACCCGGCCGAAGGAGCTGCCGGGCTCGATCATCTGGCGTGCCATCACGCCGAGCAGCACCGGCGCCGCTACCGACAGCACGACCCGCCGGGCGCGGCCGAGGGCCGGCACCCGAGACGTCAGGTAGTGGCGGGCGAACGAGAGGTGCCGAGCTTCCTCGGTGACGTGGATCCGCATGATCCGCTCGGCCAGCGGATGGGCCTCGCCGTGGCGGAGCCGTGTGCGCTGGACGTGGTCGATCGGGTCTTCGCCGCCGAGCACGAAGAGGAAGAAGAGCTCGGGGAAACGGTGGGCGAGTGGCAGGACGCCGACTTCGGCCGCCAGCTTGAGGGGCCACGAAAGCCCGGCCACCGGGAGGCCGCTGCGGTCGACGAACTCCTGGAACATCAAGGTGTGCTGCGACTCCTCGGTCACCTCGTGGTGGAGGTAGCGGAACTCCGGCCGGTTGTTGGGCAGCCGGAAGGCGAAGGCGAGCAGGCCGCGCTGGAGGATGTTCTCGAACTCCCAGCCGGTGCGCATCGTCGTGGCCATTCGCACGAGCCCGATCCGGGCCCGCACCTCGGGAGGCTGCGACCGGTACCAGGCGGTTGCCCCGAGGGGGTCGAGGTCCCACAGCTCGAACCGCCGGTCGTCGGGGTCGATCCGCCAGTCGTCGGCGTCCCATTCGACGTCGACGAACGCCTCGTAGCGCTTGTCGACCGACTGCCGGCTCAGCCGGCAGACGATGTCCTCGAAGGCGGTCTGTTGCGAGCGTAGGTCGAGTGCCACCACGTCACCTCCCTGGCACGGCCCCTCCCGGAGAAAAACTACCATCGACAACTGAGACAGTCAATGGAGTAGCATTGGGCTGCGGGGCCGAGCGCTCGGGAGGGGACCGGTGGCCGACGAGCAGGAGCTGAGGATCGACGAGCTGGCACGTCGCGCCGGGACGACGGTGCGCAACGTACGGGCCTACCAGGACCGTGGGCTGCTCCCGGGCCCTCGGCGCGAGGGACGGGTCGGCTGGTACTCGGCCGCCCACCTGGCCCGGTTGCGGCTGATCGGCGAGCTGCTCGATCGCGGCTACACGTTGGCCAACATCGGCGAACTGCTCGCCGCCTGGGAGCAGGGCCAGGACATCGGCGCGTTGCTCGGGTTCGAGGCGGCGCTCGGGGCGGCCTGGTCGGAGGACCGGACGGCCGTGGTCTCGCCAGGGGAGCTGGCCGACGTGCTCGGCGGCACCGCACCCGACGAGGAGTCGCTGGCGGCGGCCGTCGGCATGGGCCTGCTCGAGCCGGTCGGCGACGGCTTCCTCGTCCGGAACCCGAGCGCCCTCGAGATAGGCCGGCTGCTCATGGCCGAGGGGGTGCCGCTGGCGGTGGTGCTGGCGGCCGGCCAGCGCCTCCACGACGACATCGACGGGGTCGCCGACAGGCTCGTCGACCTGGTCGACGAGCAGGTGGTGCGGTTGCTGCCCGAGCCTCCCGGGTCAGCCGACCTCGCCCGGCTGACCCGACTGGTCGAACGGCTCCGGCCGTTGGCAAAGCAGGCCGTCGACGACGAGCTGGCAGCGGCGATGGAACGCCACATCCGGGTTCGCTTCGGCGAGCACCTCCGGCGGGTGGCCGAGGGCCGTCCGGCGCCGGCTTCCCGACGCCCGGCAACCGGCGTGCTCGCCCCCGGCAACCGGCGTTCTGACGGCCCCGTCCCGGCGGTCGAGGAATAGCGGGTGGTCGGTTGGGCGTTGCACGATCAGTTCTTCGATCAGTTCTTCAAAGAGCGGAGGCAACGTGACCGCTGAAAACATCACCCTTCCCTTGCTGCCCCTGCAGTCCGGTGTCGTGCTGCCCGGCATGGTCTTCACGATGGCGCTCGAGTCCGAGGAGGCGAAGGCGGCCGCCGAGGCCGCCGGCTCCGCCGGCGGGCGGCGGGTCCCCCTCCCCCCCCACCAGGGCCGGGAGGCCCCCCCCCGGGGGGGGGGGGGGGACGGCGCGGAGGGCGGG
>Ga0080006_1138629_pt1 | contig 18613 bp, 15 predicted proteins | sample RS3BMetagenome_FD_69209 | JGI IMG/M metagenome (GOLD analysis project Ga0080006, IMG submission 69209) | Ferric oxide microbial mat and aquatic microbial communities from Rainbow Spring, Yellowstone National Park, USA - RS3B (SPADES... ... | reverse complement strand
ACCGATCCGCCAGTTCCGGAAGGAAGCGGGTCGGCAAATACCCTTTGAGAAAGTCGAGCAGAAAGACAACCACGAAGAACCGGAAGCCGAGCACCCGGCCAACATTGGTGGCGCCGATGTTGCCAGATCCCACCGTCCGGATGTCGATCTTGCCGAACCACCGGGCGATCAAGAGGCCAAAGGGGATCGATCCCAACAGGTAAGCCGCCAGGATCGCACCAAAGGTCGTGAAGGCCGGCGTCATCGGTCGAATCCAATCCGAGCGGTGGGCTTGTCGCGTCCGACGGGACCCAGGTGGAGGTGATCGCCCGCCGGTGAGCCCGGATCTTGGCGGATCAAGAGGTCGGAAGCCGAAGGCTCGACGAGAAAAGACCGGCGACGAGCCTCGAAAACCTCGTTGGCCGTCGCGTAGTCGTCGTGCCGACCGATGTCGAGCCAGTAACAGGACTCCTTGAAGCAGTGGACCGCTCGACCGGCGTGCCGCATGGTTTCGAGAAGATCGGGCATCTGCAATGGTTGATCGGCCGGGATGAAGTCCCAGGCGGCCGGGCTAAGGATGTAAAGCCCCATGCTGACCTCGAATGAGAATTCCGGCTTTTCACGATAACCAGTCAGGAGATGCGGATCTTCGCCGAATTCGAGGACACCGAAGTCGATCTTCACCTCGCGAGGATACGAGGCAATGGTCGCCGATGCCCCTCGATCCTGATGAAACCGGTACATCGTGGCGAAGTCGAGCGTCGTCAGAATATCGCCATTAATGACCAGGACCGGTTCTCTGGGCCGGTCGATCATCGCCAGTCCTCCCGCCGTTCCTAGCGGTGTGATTTCTCGACAGTATTTGAGTCGGGTGCCAAACTTCCGGCCGTCGCCGAAGAAGGCCTCGATCAACTCGGTCAGGTACCCTGTAATCACCGTCACGTCGCGGAAGCCGAATCGAGCAAGCTGGCGCAGGACGACTTCCATGATCGGCAACGGCTCGATATGGCCGATCGGCATCAGAGGTTTGGGAAGGACCGCCGTGTAAGGGCGGAGTCGGGTCCCTTTACCGCCCGCCAAGAGGATCGCTTGCATGCTTCCAGGCTCCCTTTGCCGAGGCCATCAGGCCGCTGTTCTCGAAGAAATCGCTCGACCCTTCGATCGGGCGACCTGCTCAAAGACCTGGGTCAGGCTGGTCACGTGGCGATCAAATGATTGCTCGATCCCGAGTCGCGTGGCATGAGCGGACATCACTTTTCGAGCGTCATCGACGGCCATTTGATCGAGAGCCCGGGTCAGTTCTTCGAGAGAATCGGGCGACGGGATGACGAAGCCCTCACGACCCTCGGTGATCAACTCGCCCGCACCGTTGCAACTCGTGGTGATCACGGGAAGGCCGCAGGCGAGGGCCTCGAAGACGACCAGGGAGCAAGGATCATAATAAGTTGGCAGCGCGAAGAAGTCGCTGGCATGGAAACAGGGCCGGATATCCTCCTGGAATCCGAGCAGATTCACATAACGCTCCAGGCCCAGATCCCGGACCATCGTCCGGAACGGTCCGGAATTCCCCCCGCCGCACGCGAGCAGGAAGATCGGTCGGGCCGCCGGGTTTCGAAGCCGCTCCCGGAACGCGAGCAGGAGCGGCTTGAGGCCCTTGAGCCAGTAATTATGCCCTACGAAGAGCGCGACCAGGTCATCGGGCTGGAGTCCATGCCGATCGCGAAAATCTCGGCGGATCGCCGATGGGTCACTCACGGCGAGTCGGCTGGCATCAATCGCGTTAGGGATGACGTGGATCCGGTCGCGGGACACACCGTGATGACGTTCCAGGTCGCCGCGCACCATCCGAGAAACCGCCACAACCCGGGCCTGACGCGACGGATCATACTGGCGATGCTCGATCTCGCGGTAGACCCAGGCTTTGGGATTAGCCTGCTTCCCCACAATATAAGCGGGACGTCGCCAACCGACCGGGAAGCGTTTCGAGTTGGCGACCAGGGTCGCGGCCTGAACGCCCCCCTGAGGGATGATCACGTCGTGGTGCCAGGTGTTGATCAATCCGATCGTGCAGTCATAATTAGCTTCCGCCGAGCGTAAAGCCTGCTCGGAATTCGTGGCGAAGCTCCAGGTACGTCCCCACCGCGTCCAACCTGTGACCGGAACGCGGATCGGTCGAAGTTTCGCCGGCAGGGCGTCCGCCTTCCAATCCTCGGCGAAAAGGTCAACGTCGTGACCGGCCATGGTGAGCCGATGGCAGAGGTCGACGACGTAGGTCTCGGCCCCGCCCCTCGCCGGATCGATCTTCTGGAAATTCAGAGCGAGCCGCATGGACGTTCCTTGAGGATCGAGGAGCGACGGAGCGTCATCGGTTATGAGCCAGATAGAGGGCCGCCTTGCCCTTGATGAACCGTTTCTGAAGCCCGGGAAGAAGCATCCGCGACCGCTTGCGGTAATGCTTCCAGAACCGGAGTCGGTCACGGTCGTCGATCCCTTCGACATCAAGGGTCGAAAAGAGCAGCTGACCGAGGTCCTTCCAGCGCCACCTTGGCGAAGTCCAGCGATGGACCGCCAGCCGGTGGAGGTCGATCAGGCAGAGCCTTTTCGGACTCGAAGCATCAGCCGAAAGGTCAAGGAAAAAGTGACAAAGGTAAAGATCTTTATGGAACGCATGAGCCTTGTGGAGCTTGGCAGCGATCTCGGCCATCTCGATCACGAGGACCCGCTTCAGGGCGGAAAATTCCGCCGGGCCGAGCGTCCGGGAAAGTTCGGGCATCGCCTCGTGGAGCGGAGCGTGACCCACCAGCTCGGCGACCATCAGATAACTCTGAAGCGCCCCCCAGGGGCCGACCCACTCCCCGACTGCCACGACCTCGGGCACCGCGATCCCCAGATTCCTGGCTCGCTCCAGGTGAGCCCACTCCGCCGAGGCCGGCGAGTGCCGGCCGCCCGGATGAAAGAGCGCGGCGACCCGATTGCTCCAGGGCAACCGATAATGACGCTTGAGGTAGACCGTGATCGAATGCACGCCCGAGTCGAACCGGACTCGAGCGGTCGACCGACCTTGCTTGGCGTGATGCCGGTCGGTCGATTCGAGGGTCATTACTGTCGAGTCCAGGTCGTTCGGCAGGGCGGAGACGTGCCGATCGGCCCGCCACGACCAGCTCGTCCCCCGGAGCAGGCGGGTCATGAGCGTCCCGTGGCCACTCTTCATGGCGTGATCCCCTCCCACGACTCGGGTGCGTCGAATCGATAAACCTCGACTCCCGACCCTCGACCGTCGCGACGTCCCGAGAATGAAGCGACCGGCTGACCAGCCCGGGCCAGCATGGCTCGCAAGGTCGCGGCCCGCCGACTCTTGGCCTTCAACTCGTCCGAGCCCACCACCACGTAGTGCAGGTTGCGATCCGAAAGCGCCTGACGAACATGCCAGTAGTCATAACCGGGAATGCCCCGGACGAAAGAGGCCCAGCCTCGCGTGTCCAGCACAGCGTCGCCGGGTTTCGCCTTCTCGGCCAGCCAGATCCCCGCCGCCTGATAGCCCCATCGACTCGGATGACCTGCCTTCGCCTGAGCCGTGATTCCTGCGACGGCCAGGATCGTGAGCGAGGCGTAACCGAGCCGGCGAGCCGTCGCCAGACTCAGCCCGCGGCGACTCGCGAATCCCGAGATCCAGGCCCAGGTCCCGGCCGAGGCGAAAGGCACGGAGACCACGATCAAGCTCAGAGCATGACGACCCGACAGGTACCCCAGGGTCGAGGCATGGCGGATCGCGATCATCGCGAAGATCACGGCATAGACCATCAGGAGTCGACGACCATCCCCCGATCCCTCGAACGATCGGGCTCGAATCAGGCCCCAGAGGAAAACGGGAATCAGGGCCAGTGTGATCCCCTCGCCCCACTCGCGAGCCAGTTGAATCGTGGCGCCCAGGGGATGGCCGGCCAGGTTGGGTTGGTCCGACTCCTCCTTGGGAGAAAAGTCGAATCGAGGATTATCGAGGCCCCTGGGCAGGAGCAGCGGTGGCTTCCGGGTGTCAGGGGCATTGGTCCCGACCCGGGTCAACCAACGCAGCAATGATTTTTCCGAAAGTTCACCCTTGATCAGCGCGTAACCACTCACAAAGACGAGGAGCGCCGATGCCATGACCGTCAGCCGACCGAGAACCGCGAGTTCCTCTCGCCAGGTCCGCCAGCGGAGCACGGTGGCGATCGCAACCACGGGGGGCACCAGGGCCACTTCGGGTCGCGTCAGAAATCCCAGACCCGCGAAGATCCCGCAGCCGACCGCCGATCGCCAGGAAAGGGTCCGCAGGGTTGATTCCCCCAGACAGAGCGACGCGACCGTAAAGCTGAGAGCCAGACTATCGGAGAGAGTGTCATGACCGATCGCGGCCGGAAACGGCAGGAGTGCGTAGAAGAGAACGGCCAGATTCGCGGTTCGCTCATCGAAAATCCGGGCTGTCATCCGGTGGAGAGGCCAGAGCAAGGCCAGAGCCGCGATGGCCGAGACCGCTTGCGCGGCGACCCGCCAGGCATCGGGCTTGGATGCGATGACCAGAGAGACAGCAGGCTCGGCCAGAGCCACCAGCGCCGAATAAAGCGGATGCTGGTCCGAGGAGCGCACCACGTCAGACCAGGGCTGCGTCTGAAACTGGCGGGCATAGCGTAGAAATTTCAAGCCGTCCTGCGCCGGGAGTGGGGTCCTGGCCATTCCGATGAGATGCAAGACCGCCGAGAGGCCGACGACCGCGAAGAACCACCGACGGCTGAACATGCCGACCCTCCCTGGTCTGGCGAAGCACGGACCGAGCCCACTCCTCGGGCAGCGTGCGGCATTATACGACGGTTCAAACTCCGGTCAATCCCGAGCGGACCCTCGACAAGGCGTCGTTCCAGAGGTCAGCCAAACTTTGTTCCCAGAAGATTTGAGCCGACCAACCCAGCTCATTCTTGATCTTCCGGATGTCAGCCCGGGAATCGGTCGGACCCGCAGAGCGAAGCCGGGTCGAGTCGACCTTGACCTCGACTTGCCGACCACTGAGCGCAATCAACTGCTCGAGTCCGTCGCCAACTCGATGTGAGTGGCCGGTTCCGACATGGTAGATCCTGCCAGCCTGGCCGGACTGGCCGAGAGCGATCAACGCCCGAGCCACGTCGCGAACATCCACAAAATCTCGACGCGAGTCGAGATCGCCCACGACCAGGCGAACCGGCTCCGAACCTCGGGCCAGTTCCTCGGCGAATCGGCCCAGTGCTTGCGTCACCGGCAGACCGGGTCCGATCGGATTAAAAACCCGGGCGATCACCACTTCCAGAGGAGGCGATGCCGCCAGCCCCGCGCAGGTCGCCAGCCACTTGCTCAGCCCATAGGAGTCGACAGGCTGGCAAGGATAATCCTCGCCGACGGGCAAGTCCGAGACCGGCACCAGACCCAGTTCGGCCGCCGATCCGATCAGGACCACCCGACAAGGATGCCTGGCGATTCGGAGGGCATCGAGGAGATGAACCGTCGCGAGCGTGTTCTCGCGGTAAAACGCTTCAGCGTCCGCAGGCGGTGTCTTCCCCGCCAGGTGATAAACCGTTGAGGGTTGTATCTCGGCGATGATGTCGTTCAGTTGATCGACATTGAGCAAGTCGACTCGCCGAAAGCCATGAGGGTCTGTCCTAGCGTCGCCCCGTCGACCGAGAACGATCACATCGGAGAGTTCGGACTCCGATTTCAGACTAGCCACCAGGTGACTGCCGAGAAAACCAGACCCGCCGGTCACCAAACATCCGGGCATCCAAGCCTCGCCATGATCTCTGGCCCGGATCGATGATCGATCCTTGGACGAAAACCCGAGCTCGCCCTGATCATACGAGGCGAGGACGGGACTTGATTCATTTTAGGAGTTACGCGGTCATGAAATAACGTACAGTGGATTGACGAGATAGGCCCGGATCGCTCCGCGAATGATTTTTGCCTTGGCTTCGTACCAGCTCACCCCGGTGGCGTAGAAATGACGCTCCAGTCGCAGGAATGCCCGGATCGCCAGCCCGATGTGGTTGCGTTGCGCCCGACCGGCTCGCGCCTGGCAGCGTTCGACTCCGCAACATTGCTTCAGGCCCCGATGATAATTCTCGATCGCCCAGGTCCGTTCGGCCAGCTTCAGCCGCGTCAATTCGTCCATCGCCAGATCGTCGGTCGCCCAGTGCTCAGTGTCTCCGTCTTTGGAGACGATCCTGAAGACCCGGATCAGCCCGTAACCCTTCAGATGGACCACAGTCCCGCCGGCCTCGATGGCCGTCTCGCCGACGGCCTTGGCCCCTTGCCGGTTGAGGTTGACTTGTCGATTGATCTTCAGCCGTGTCAACCATCGCCAGCCCAGGCTTCGGATCAGCTTGAGGTTCTCCAGGCTGCTATACCAGCCGTCGAAGGCCACGAAATCCGGGGTGAATCCCCGCTCTTGAGCCATGATGACCATCGCGCGGAAATGGTCGTTCTTGGTCAGCTTGTCTTTGCTCATATCGTAGATGCGATAGTCGCAAGGGACGTGGCGATCGCCATCGGTCCACAGGAGAGTCGTCAGGTTAATGTCCCGGATGATCGCATGGTGCTGGCCGGACCAGTGCCGGGGGACCAGGTCGATCGACTTGGCATAGGGCTTGTCGAGCGTCGAATCGTCGAGGACGAGGATGCCGACCTTGCGATGGACCATGGGCTGGGCCTCCTGCCAGAGGGCTTCGGGATCGGGCTCCAAGCGTATCAAGAGCCGTGTGAAGGCGTCATGGGCAGGAGAATCGGGGATCTCCGGTTGCACCTTGGCGGCCTCCGTGCAGGAAAACAGCTTGGGACTGGCGATAACGAAGTTGATGTAGTCGGTGGCGGTGCATTTCGGCTTTGGCATGTACATAGAGGCCATCATGGGCAGCCGAGTCAGTTGGCGCAACATGGACGTCCGACCATCACCGCGTAACTCCTAAATAAATTTAGTTTTTCCAGGAATATGATTCTCAAGGCTCCGGTTTCATCCGTGGGCCGTTCGATTGCCGCGATTGAACCGGGTTATTCCCATTCTGTCACAGGGCCAGAATGCGTTCCGCTCCAGAACCTTGTCCCTGAAGCATCCCCTGTGCGGCTCGGAAGACGGCGAGGGGACTTAATTCCTTGAGACAGCGATGATGACCTTCGGGACAAACCGGACGCTGACAGGGACCGCACGGCACCGGATGGTGGATGTGAAGGGCTTTCGGATGATAAGTCAACGTCCACTGAATATCCGTCGGTCCGAAAAGTGTCATCACCGGGCGGTCGAAGGCTGTGCCGAAATGTCGAGGTCCCGAATCGGTTGTGATCAATAAGGAAGACCGTCGGATGCTGGCCTTGGTCAAACCGATCCCTAGTGGTTGGTCCGCCAGTGAAACCACCGACGGACGGCTGGCCTGATCCACGATCGACCGGGCCGCGTCGCGCTCGCCGGGTCCACAGACGACCAAAACAGCTACGCCCGACTCGTCGACCAGTCGTCTCGCCAGTTCCGCGAAGTGACTGACCGGCCAGCTCTTGGCCGGTCCATATGCGCCGCCCGTGTTCAGGCAGACAATGGGTCTGGTTTGATTCAGGCCCAGTCGATCCCAGGCCCGATCGGCATCCAACTCGTCGGCCTCGGTCGTATAAAGTTCGAGATTGCCGCCGGCATCGGGACAGCCGAGGATCCGTGGAATCGCTCGATAATAATCGACGATCGGCGTGGGCTGAAATCGACCGAGATGATCCCGAGGAGGAGCCAGGCGATCGGTCAGGAGCCAGCTTCGACCACCTCGGGCATAACCCACTCTTCTCTTCGCCCCGGCTCGCCAGGCGAGAAAGGCCGAGCGAAACGAGTTGGGAAACAGGACGGCGATCTCGGCCTTCTCGTCGCGAAGGCGGCGAAGGACCGACGGAGTTCGCTCCTCGGGTCGCGAGGATTTCGGGTCAAAGCCGATCATCTCGTTGAACCAAGGGGCTCCCGCCAGGGTCGGGGCGACCTTTGGTTTAATGACGGCGACCATCCGGGCTTCGGGAAAGCCTTGACGCAACGACCGGAAAGCCGGTGTGGCCATCACTGTGTCGCCGATCAGGTTCGGGCAGAAGACCAGGAGAGTGCTCATCCTTGGCTCGGCTTCAGGCGGTTCAGGACGCTCGCGTGGAGCAAAGGGATCATCAATTCGTGATGTCCTGTCAAGGCGATCCCGTCGGCGCCGGGACGTTGAAGGACGTTGAGAAGTCCCCGATATTGCTGGTTAAAGTCAAGATTCGCGGTCGTCAGACCGTCGAGCGACCGGCCCAGGTTCCGGGCCATCGCCACGGCCTTGAGGAAGACTTCGGGCAAGACCACGGCGCTGCCGAGATTCAGCCAGACCCCGTCGGCCATCCGGGCGACCAGGTTGGCCAGCGATCGGAAATCATCGAGAGTCGCCTTACCGAGCGATGCGCCGTCGAGGCGAGGCGACATGTGGACGATGTCGGTCCCGATCGCCACATGAACCGTGAGAGGAATCTCGGATCGTCGGGCGGCGACCAGCAAGCTCGAATCGATTCCAGGGCCGCCTTGCTCGATCAGAAGATCTCCGAGGGCCGCGCCCAGCCCGGAACCCGATTCACTGGCCCGATCGCAGGCGAAGGCGAAAAGTTCCGAGGTCTCACGGGCGAATCCGAATGTCCCGGCCATCAGTCGAGGACCGACGTCCTCGCTGGTCCGGCCCGCGATGGCTAGCTCCAGATCATGAATGGCCGCCGACCCGTTGAGTGCCAGACCGTTGAGAACGCCTCGATTCATCCAGTCGATCAGGTAAGGAGCGCACCCGGTCTTGACGACGTGACCGCCGAGAGCCGCGACCACCGGTGCCCCGGCCTGATGCGATCGGAGGATGGCGTCTCGGAGCCGTTTCAGACCCCGGGCCGCCAGAAGGTCGGGCAGGCCATCGAGCCAGTCCTCAAGGGTCACACCCACCCCGGCTGGACGCCCGAGGTCAGACAGGCTCACCTTGCTGGGGCGATCGGCCAGCGGTTCGTATCGCAGGGCGTCGAGATCGAGGTCGGCGTTCGCGAGATCAAGAGGGCTCAAGGGAGATCCTTTCCCGAGGGCAGCAGCGCCTTGAGGGGCTGTTCGAGCGTCTCGGAGCCGTCCATGAGCTCCAGGCCGATCCGGAGAGCGCGGAGCGGCACGTGTCCGAGTCGAGAGGTCCGGAGCTTGACCGAATCTTTCTGGGTGGTCAAGGCCAGCTCGGCATCGACCGATCGGAGCCAGCTGGACAGATCGGCCACGTTGTCGGCCGAGTAAGCATGATGATCCGGAAAGGAGCGGAATCCGACCAGATTCACTTTCAGCTTCTGGAGTGTCTGCCGAAATCCCTCGGGATTCCCGATTCCGCAAAAGGCCGCGACTCGTCCCTCCCCGACTTCCGACAGCGGAGAAGACCGGGCATCGGCATCGATCAGATCGAGCGGAGCATGGCGGGCCAGGACCCATCGGAGCGGGCCGGCTCGTTGCTCGGCCTCTCGTCGGATCGCCTGTCGAGTGGTTTCATCAACCAGGTCGGCCCTGGAAAGAACGACCACGCCGGCTCTTCGAAGTGATCCGACGGGTTCTCGGAGCAAGCCTCGGGGAAAAATCCGACCGATGCCAAACGGTTCTAGCGCGTCGATCAGGACCACGTCAAGATCACGTGCCAGCCGACGATGCTGGAATCCGTCGTCCAGAACCAGGACCTCACTCTCCAGCTCCTCGACCGCCAGTCGGGCCAGGGCGACCCGGTCGGCTCCTTGAAGATGAGGGACGTCGGGCAGGTTCTCTTCGAGGACTCGCCCCTCGTCGTTCATCCCCTGGGTGTCGCCATAACCTCGGCTCAGGATCGCCACGCGAAGACCCTGAGTTCGATACCACTGGGCGATCCATTCGACCATCGGCGTCTTGCCGGTCCCGCCGAGGGTCAGATTTCCGACCGAGATCACCGGAGCTTCGACCCGATGGTTCGACTTCCAGCCCCGGTTGTACGCGAGGTTTCGCGCGGCCACTCCCAGTCGATAAAACCCGGCCAGTCCAGCAAGACCGGTCCGGCTCAAGCTGGGTAGCAAACCTCGCGACTCGCCCCGGACCAATCGAAGAAAAGCAGCCTCGTCGATCCGGATCACGTCGATCATCCTTGAAGGGAATCCGGCGGAACGCACCAGGCTCCCGATCCGATCGAGTCGGAGGGATCGGGAACCTCAGGACGTCGACTGACTGCCTCAAGCCCCCATGGCCTTGGCGATGGCTTTGGCCATTTCCATGGTCCCGACGGCCGAGGGATCATTGCGGTCGGCCTTCATGTCGTAGGTGACATTCTTGCCTTCCTTGATCACCTTGGCAACGGCCGCTTCAAGCTTCTTGGCGGCCTCGACCTCGCCCAGATGTTCGAGCATCAGGGCGCCCGAGAGGATGAGGGCGACGGGGTTCATCTTCCACTGCCCCTTGTACTTCGGGGCCGAGCCGTGGGTGGCCTCGAAGACCGCGCCGCCGTCGCCGATGTTGGCCCCTGGGGCAACGCCCAGACCACCGACGAGCCCGGCGCAGAGATCCGAGAGGATATCGCCGTAGAGGTTCGGCAGGACCAGGACGTCGTAAAGCTCGGGCTTCTGAACGAGCTGCATGCACATGTTGTCGACGATCCGATCCTCGAATTCGATGTCAGGGTAGCGCTTGGCCACCTCTCGGCTGACTTCGAGGAAAAGGCCGTCGGAGAACTTGAGGATGTTCGCCTTGTGAACGCTCGTGACCTTCTTTCGACCGTGCTTGCGAGCGTACTCGAAGGCGTACTTGACGATACGCTCGGTCCCGGTGACGGAGATCGGCTTGATCGAGATCCCTGAATCTTGACGAATCGTCTTGCCGTTGAGCCTCTTGATATCGGCGATCAGTTCGAGGGTCTCGGCCTTGCCCTTCTCGAACTCGCAGCCGAGGTAGAGGTCCTCGGTGTTCTCGCGGACGATCACGAGGTCAACCTTGGCCTTGTCGAAATAGGTCCGGACGCCCTCGTAGTGCTTGCAGGGGCGGACGCAGGCGTAGAGGTCGAGAGCCTGGCGGAGGTAGACATTGACCGAACGGAAGCCGGTACCGACCGGCGTGGTGATCGGCGCCTTGAGCGCCACCTTGGTCCGCCGGCAGGACTCGATGACCGAATCCGGCACCGGCGTGCCGACCTTGGCCATGATGTCTACCCCCGCCTCCTCGACCTCCCACTTAATGTCGACGCCGGTCGCCTCGATGCAGAACTTGGTGGCTTCGGCGAGTTCGGGGCCGACGCCGTCGCCGGGGATCAGGGTCACTTCATGGGCCATGGTCAGAAACCTCTCGATATCGTCCCGGGAACGTGAGACCGACTCGGATCGCCGGCCGAGATTCGTTCCACGGATTGCAAAGTCCGAATGCGATCGTGTATATTCACTTCGGCAGGGATTTCACAACCTAACCGCGAGTCGAGGCGTCGTCAAGCGGCGCCCATACCCATGATCTACCCGCCTCAACCTCCGGCGCCGATGGTCCTGAACTGGATCGAGCGGCATCGCGACCCGAGAAGCTTCGTGCTTCACGTCATCGGCATCCCGGCGACCATCCTGGGCGTCCTCCTGATGCCAATCTATGTGTTCCTGATGTCGGTCATGATCTTCCTGGTGGCGCTGGGTCTGTTTGTGGGCGGATTCCTGGTCCAGTTTCTCGGTCACGCCATCGACGGCACCCAGCCGGGCGAGATCAAGGCGATCCGGAAATGGTGGGCCAGGCGCCGTACTGCTCGTGCGTCGAAGCCAGTCGGGCTCACAAGCTCGACCGAGGTTTTGCCTCATTAAACAGGTATTCCGGGAAGGGAGCGATGTAGGTCGTCCCGTTCCGGTGACGGTTGAAGGATCATATGGGTGCTCTCTTCTGGCCCGCGCTGAAGTCCCAAGGTTGGGCTAGGCATTCGCAGACTAATCCGTAGAATCCGCAAAGTCCGCTCAAGACTCACCTCTTCGATATCCGATAGAAAATGACGAAGTCGATCGTTCGGCTTACCGATCCGGAGCGAATGGATTCGCCCGGTCTGGTCTCGGTCCGTCGGTCGTGGTGCGGCGGGGCAACTGACCCAAGGACGGGGAGGCGTGGTCATCGTGAGCTTCCAAGAACCGACGTGGACCGAGGCGACCGGAGTCGCCCGGCCGACAACCGGTGGAGGGTCGGCCGGTCTGGGCCGCCCGGGGCGGTGCGATCGAGCCTTACGACCTCGCCCCCAGAGGCTCATGGCGACCAAAGTCAAGGATGGACTGGCCATGCGATTGTCCAAGCTGGCGAATCGATACACTCTGGCGGCGGCCTTGGCTATGGGCGGAGCCGCCGGCTGCCAGCGTCTGCCTTATATTGACCAGTCCAAGCCGGTGCCTCGCGATAGCCTCGGCAAGATTGAGGCTGAGGATCAGGCCGTCAAACAGGCGAACTTCGAGGTCAACCTTCCGGCCGCCCTGCCCAAGATGCGCCTGCCCCGGACGCCCGACAACCCCGAGGCCGACGAAATCTGGCACATGACGCTTCCCGAAGCGATCCGGATCGGTCTGGATAACTCGGAGGTCGTCCGGGTGATCTCGCTCGGTGCCCAGGGCATTCCGCTCGGCGGCTTCGAGCCCACTCCGCTCAATACCGGGGCCGGGGCTGGTGTCGCCAGCTCGCTCGGTGCCGGAACGCTGTCATCGGTCTATGACCCGGCGATCCAGGAAACCCAGATCGCCACCGCTCTGGCTGTTTTCGACGCCAACTTCACGACCAGCATCCTCTGGGGTCATAGCACGACCCCGGTCAATAACTCGATCTCCGCCGGTGTCATCAACATCGGGGCGAAGTATCCGCTCGAATTCATCCAGGACACCGCGACCTTCCAGTCCACCTTGCAGAAGCGGACGGCGACCGGTGCCGTGCTTCAGTTGCAGCACAACGTCAGCTATCTCTACTCGAATAGCCCGGCCAACGTCTACCCGTCGGCTTATACGACGAACACGCAGCTCTCGATCACCCAGCCCTTGCTCGGCGGCACGGCCCAGAACCCCAGCGGCCTCGAAGCCAACCGGGCGAACATCGTCATCGCACGGCTCAATGCCGACGCATCGGTCTGGAACTTCAAAGCCGCGATCATGGCTCACGTTCGGTCGATCGAGCAGCAGTACTGGTCGCTCTCGCAGCAGCAGATCGCCCTCTGGAGCCGTGAGACCGCCGTGAAGCTCGGCGAGGAAATCCTCAGGCGTGAGCTGGCCGAGCTGGAAGTCGGCCGGGCCACCCAGGCCGACGTTGCCGAAGCCGAGCAGCAGCTCGAAAACTTTCAGCTCAACCTCGTCAGCGCCACTTCGGACGTGATCACGACCGAGCGACAGCTCAGGAACATTCTCGGCCTCCCGCCCGCGGACAACCGCCGGATCGTTCCCGACACCGCGCCGACCGAGGCCCGACTCCAGCCCGACTGGGAGACCAGCGTCGCCCAGATGCTCGCCTTCCAGCCCGACATCGTCCAGCAACAGCTCCTGGTCCGGCTGACCGAGCTTCAGCTCTTGCTCGCCCGGAACCAGTTGCTTCCGCAGTTGAACCTGAACGCCCTGTATCAGCTCAACGGGCTCGGTCACCAGCTCGATAACGCCGAGGGTGTGATGACAGGAGCGGGGCTCCTCGCCAACAACCCGATCATCTCCCGCAAGAATACGCAAGCGGGCGTCAACACCCAGCCCACTCCCTACAAGGACTTCAATTCCTGGCAGGTTGGCCTGACGTTTTCGATGCCAATCGGCTTCCGGGCTCCGCTGGCGAACACCCGGCAGGCTCAGTACCAGTTGCTCCGGCAACGAGCCTTCCTCCAGCAGATCGTCCACCAGACAACCCACTCCCTGGCTCGATTCTTCCTCGAAGTGGACGCCAACTACAAGCAGTTCCGGACCGCCCAGAAACTCCGGAATGCCGCCCAGTTGCGGCTCGAAGCTCAGCGAGCCTTCTACGAGGAAGGCCGGATCACGATAGACCGGCTGCTCGACGCCGTCAGCCAGTACGCCAACGCGATCGCCAGCGAAGCCCAGTACAAGACCAGCTACAACACGTCGATCGCGGCTCTCGAAGAAGCCAAGGGAACCTTGCTGGCCTACGACAACATCGCGGTTGCCGAAGGGCCTTCGCCGAGGAAGGCCTATCTCCAGGCCAAGGATCAGCGAGCCGGCCACGGTCAATTCCATGTCCCACTCGATGGCTCGTATCGCCCGCAGCCGATCAACGGGCCGCCCCAGTCGGATACCTTGATCGAGAACCCGCCGCCTAACGTCCCGCAAGAAGGAAGACCCTTGTTCCCGCAGCCGGTGGGACCGCTCGGTCCCAACCCGACCCCGACGGCCCCCACGGTCCCGGCCGGCGAGCCGAACTTCCTCTCGCAGAATCGCGGCCTCCCCCGGTTTGGCGCCGATCCCGGTGTCAGCCGGGCGGCGGGAACCATGCCGATCCCCGCGGGCTCGCCACCCGCCGAGGAACTCAAGGCCCTCCCGGCCATGGATCTACCCCCACTACCCGCCGATCCGCCCTTGCCCAAGCTGCCGGGGAACTGAACTTCGGCCGTCAGATCAGAAGATCCGAAGCTGGCCCCGAAACCCCCGGGGCCGGCTTCGTTGCATCTTCAACCCGCCAGGCTGGAACAGTCTCCGGGGTTGGGGGTATCATCGGGCTCGCCCGCGATCTCGTCTGTCGGGCCGACCTCTCGAACGATGGAATCATCCATGCTCGCCCCCAAGCCTATTCGGGTTGCCGCCGTTCAGATGGAACCGAAAATTGGTGAGGTAGACGCCAACCTCAGCCTGATCCTGGCGAGATTTCGTGAGGCCGTCGGAGGCGGAGCCCGCCTTGTCGTCTTTCCCGAGTGCGCCCTGACCGGCTATGGCTTCGACTCTCGCGAGGAGGCCCTGCCCTTTGCCGAGCCGATCCCAGGGCTCTCCTCGAAAGAGGTCGCGGCGGTCTGCTCCGAACTCAACGCCTATGCGATCTATGGACTACTGGAACGCGATGGCGAGCGACTTTACAACGTCACGGTCCTGGTCGGTCCTCCAGGCGTGGTCGGGACTTATCGCAAGGTTCACCTGCCGTTCCTGGGAATCGACCGCTTTGTCGATCACGGCAATCGACCATTCGAAGTCTTCGAGATCGAAGGCCTCCGGGTGGGAATGCATATCTGCTACGACGGGACCTTTCCCGAGACCGGCCGGGTCCTGACTCTCCTGGGGGCGGACGTTCTGGTCCTGCCGACCAACTGGCCTATCCAGTCTCTCACCACCGCCGAGCACCTCCCGGCCACCCGGGCGATCGAGAATGTCGTCTACGTGATGGCCGTCGATCGGATCGGTGAGGAACGAGGCTGCCGATTCGCGGGGACAAGCTCGATCGCTGGTCCTGGCGGAGAGATCCTCGCCAAAGCGGGGCTCGATTCGGAGGAGATCCTTTACGCCGAGGTCGACCCGGCCATTTCCCGCAAAAAACGATTGGTCCGAGTTCCGGGGCTCTACGAACTCGACCGGATCGCCGATCGTCGTCCTGGTTTTTACGGGCCGATCGTCGCTCCCAACAGCAAGGATTGATCCGGAGAGAGCATGAGGCATCGGAGTTGCTCTCTATTTCCCGGATGGCCACCATTCGTGGCCTCGATCCGCCCGGGAGATTGCAACGATGACGCGCAACCACCTCTTCCATCTCACTCTGGCTTCGATCGTTGCCATCGGAGCCTCGGCCTTTGCCGATGAAAAGCCCAAGCCCAGGTCAAGCGGCGCTCCGGACGAGTTGATCGGCGGTTATACCATCGTCGCCGGGGAGAAATATGGCGAGAAGGAACCCGCCGAGCGAATCGAAGGAACGACCGTTCGGATTGCCGAGGATGCCATCGTCGTCCTCGACAAGGAGAAAAAAGAAGTCTACGCCCAGACTTACAAGATCGACACCAAGTCGACCCCATGGAAGATCACCCTCAAAAGCAAGATCACCCCGTACAAGCAGGACGAAAAGAAGGGCGACAGCGGCGATCAGGTGTCTCAGGGCCTGATCGAGAAGGACGGCGATACCGTCAAGCTCATTTATGCGTTGCCCGGCACCCCCGCCCCGACCGAATTCAAGACCAAATCGAAGCAGCTCATGTTCGTCATGAAGAACGAGAAAAAAGAGAAGAAATAAGAAAGCAGCTCCGACGCCCGGCATTCAAACGGATGGAACACGAACCGAATCGATCGGTCCGCGTTCCATCCGTCTTTGTTTTCTTGCTAGAATCGGGTCATCAAGAAGTCACTCATTCCTGACGTCTGGTGAACCGTATGGAAAACGAACCGGGGCAAGCCTTCCGGACTCGGCTCGACTCGCTGAAACTGGAAGGACCGAGGGCGGCCGTGGATCTGGTCGACCTCATCCTGGTCGAGTCGCGTCGGGCTTCGGCCAGCGACGTCCATCTTCAACCGACGCCCGACGGGCTAGAGATGCGCTGGCGGATCGATGGCGTGCTCCAGAAAACCGGCCTCTTGCCGCCGGGAATCTCGGGGAATGTGGTGGCCCGTCTCAAGGTCCTGGCGGAACTGCTGACTTATCGGACCGACGTCCCGCAGGAAGGCCGGATTCGAGGGGCGACCGGAGAGGGAGAAGTCCGGGTCAGCACCTTCCCGACGCTCCACGGCGAAAAGGCGGTGATCCGTCTCTTTGCTCACTCAGCCCGACTGATGAAACTGGATGACCTGGGCTTGCCCGACGAGGTCCGCCATCGATTGTCCGAGGCGCTCCAGGAAACTTCGGGAGCAATCCTCCTGACCGGACCGGCCGGAAGTGGCAAGACGACCACAATTTACGCTTGCCTTCGCGAACTGGTCGAGACCAACCAGGGATGTCGGAGTCTTTCGACCCTCGAAGATCCGATCGAAGTGTCAGTTCCCGGCGTGACCCAGTCGCAGGTCAATCCCTCGGCGGGTTTCGACCTGGCGACCGGCCTCCGATCTTTGCTCCGACAAGATCCCGAGGTAATCGTCGTCGGCGAGATTCGCGATCAGACCACCGCCGAGGTCGCCTTTCAGGCTTCGCTCACCGGTCACCTGGTCCTCACCACCTTTCACGCCGGGAATGCTTCGGGTGCGATCGGCCGACTGGCCGACATGGGAATCGAGCCCTACCTGCTCCGCAGCGGCCTTCTGGCCATCGTCTCGCAACGCCTGGTCCGGACCCTCTGCGACTGCTCTCGAGAAGAAGGTGACCCTCGGGCCCGGCTTGGCCTGCCGGTCGCTCGGGTCCGGGGCCCCGTCGGTTGCGACGTCTGCGGCGGCTCCGGTTATCGGGGCCGGATGATTCTGGCCGAACTACTCGACCCGGAGAAACTCGGGCTCGGCCCCGCCATTCTCGCCAGAGCCGATGTCCGAGTCCTCGAGGCTGAGGCCCTCCGAGGTGGGATGATCAGCCGATGGTCGCGCGCCTGCCAGGCCATCGAGGAAGGCAAGACCTCGCCAGCCGAAGTTCGTCGCGTCCTCGGGTTTTCTGATGGTCCGGAACGATGGCCGCTTCCTGATCACCCGGCTAACTGATGAGGTCTGACAAGATTCCGAGGAGCCCTCTCGACATTCGCTCGCTCGCTCCGTATGATCGGGTACGACAACCGTAAAAGGTAGGACGAGCGAGGAACGACCGTTGTCCAGGAGCGAGTCGGAACAATCAGGCGGCGCGATCACGCTGGACCAGTTCATCGCGTTGAACGATGAGCTGGCCGCCCTGGTTCGCGCCGGGGTTCCGCTCGAACGAGGTCTGATCGACGCAGGTCGGGATCTTCGAGGGCGGATCGGAGCGGTCTCGACCGAGCTGGGTGAGAAGATGGGGCAAGGCCTGCTTTTGCCCGACGCCATCTCGGCTTCGACGAGCGGGATGCCGGACCTTTATCGAGCGGTGGTCGAGGCCGGGGTTCGCTCGGGTCGGCTTTCGGAAGCTCTGGAAGGGATGACCGCAATCGCCCGAGGCTATGATGAGGCCCGTCGAGCCGTCGGGATGGCTTTACTCTATCCGCTGATTGTCTTGTGTCTGGCGTACTCGCTGGCTCTGGTCTTTTTGACCCAGATCACGCCTCGATTCGTCGTGACCTTCCAGAGCCTTCAGCTGGCGCCGATCCAGTCGCTGGACTTTCTGAACCGAGCTGGTGAGACCGCAATTTACTGGGCACCCATTCCTCCGATCTTGCTCGCTCTTTTCATTGTGCGGTGGCTCTGGACCGGCCGATCGTCGGTTCTGGATTCCAGGGGGTTTGGTCCGCTCCTGAACCGGGTTCCCCTGGTCGGGTCGATGGTGGCCAGCTATCGGGCCTCGAGCTTCGCCGGGCTCCTCGCGCTGCTGATCGAGCATCAGGTTCCGATGGATCAGGCGGTTCGGCTGGCCGGGCAGGCTTCGGCCGATCGCGATTTTCAGTCGGCTGCGACTCGATTCGCGGATGCAATCCGCCAGGGAGGAACGCCCGATCCGCAACCTGGTCGATCGCGGGATGCTTTCCCTCCTTTGCTTTCCTGGATCTTGACAGCCGGACACCGTCAGGGAAATCTCCCCCAGGCGCTGAGACAGCTCGCGCAGACTTATCGTCGAAAAGCCCGA
>Ga0080006_1082469_pt1 | contig 18617 bp, 16 predicted proteins | sample RS3BMetagenome_FD_69209 | JGI IMG/M metagenome (GOLD analysis project Ga0080006, IMG submission 69209) | Ferric oxide microbial mat and aquatic microbial communities from Rainbow Spring, Yellowstone National Park, USA - RS3B (SPADES... ... | reverse complement strand
ACGGATGCTCCGGCTCGGCTGGCTTTCGAATCTGCCGGATGTCGAGACCATGTCCCGGGCTGACCTGGTCCAGGCTCTCGAAGGTCGAGGGGTCTCGCCCGAGGGTGATTCGCCGGTCTCGGTCGAATCGCTCCTGCCGATCTCGGTCGAGACCGATGCCCAATGGCTGATCCGTCGAGCCGCCACGGAGGTTCTCAACGACCCGGGCGGTCGCTTGCTCCGGTATCAAGGAATGGTCCTGCCCGAGCCGGCGGCGGGCGAGGCCCCTCCCGCCGCCGCGAGTCTGAACGCGGCGCTCGGGTCGATCAAGGAACTTCTCGGCGGCGAGGCCCCGGTCGACCCTTTGCCGGGAAAGCTTCGAGAACTGGCGGGGCAGGGGGGGGGGGGGGTCGTCGTGACCCGGCTCGAAATGGCTCCCGACTTCTCGCAGGCCTCGGGCGAGTCCACGCTCTGGGTCCGAGGGGGAGACCGCTGGGTTCCGGCCGTCGTCCGATCCGCCACGGTCCGACCCGACGACCTGCCGGCGAACGCGGGGGCCCGCCTGGGCGATGATCCGCAAGTCAAGGCGGCATTTGGCCTGGTGGAGTCGCTCGGGCTGGGCGAAGTTCCGCCCGACTTGAAACGGCGAAGTCTGAACATGGGGGCGGCGACGAGTCAAGCCCTCGGGCAGGCCAGGGGGGCTCTCAGCCAGGAGTTGAACCAGCTCAGCCTGTCGCTCGAAGCTCCTCGGACGACCCGCTGACGCGATCCCCGACCGGAGTGAGGTTGAGGGATCGTCGAGCGGTCGCTATCCTCTGGCGGGACGCGGGGTGTCGAACCTCGGGCCGGGAAACATCTTGGATCGAGCCCGCACGGGCCGGGAAGGAGCGGGTCGATGGGCTTGTTCACTGGGAAAAAAGGGATCGTTCTCGGGGTCGCCAACGACTTCAGCATCGCCTGGGCGATCACCCGTAAATTGCTCGATGAAGGCGCCGAGGTCGGCTTCACCCACCTGCCGGGCGACAAGATGGAGCGACGGGTCCGCAAGCTCGCCGAGCCGATCGGGGCGAAGCTGATCACCTCCTGCGATGTCCAGAAGGACGAGGACGTCGCCCGGGTCTTCGAGGAAGCCGGGGCCACTTATGGCTCGATCGACTTCGTGCTCCACTCGATCGCCTTCGCGCCTCTGGAAGACTTGAAAAAGTCATTTGTCGATTCGAGCCGCGAGGGGTTCAAGACGGCGATGGATATCAGCGTCTACTCGCTGGCGATCGTCGCCCACCACGCGGCGAAGGTCATGCCGAATGGCGGTTCGATCGCGACCTTGACCTATTACGGCGGCGAGAAGGTTGTCCCCGGCTACAACCTGATGGGCGTCTGCAAGGCCGCGCTCGATGCGTCGGTCAAGTACCTGGCTTATGACCTCGGGCCGAAGAAGATCCGGGTCAACGCGGTCTCGGCCGGTTACGTCAAGACGCTGGCGTCGTCGGCGGTGGGGGATTCGGACAAGCTCGCCGGGCTTTATGAAGCGGTCTCGCCTCTGGGCCGGGCGATCGATCGCGAGGAGGTCGGCTCGGCCGGGATGTTCCTCCTCTCGGATCTCTCCAGCGGGATCACCGGCGAGATCATGCACGTCGATTGCGGCTATAATGCCATGGGCTCGCCGGGCCGGGCGCTCGAGGCGGCCAAGGGTTGACGATCGGGAAGGGAGGTCGCGAACGATGGCACCGATGGAACCTGATCCCGAACAACGCGCCGCGATGGATCGGCATGAGGCCGAGTTCCAGGCTTACCTCGAGAGTTCCAGGAAACTGCGTTTCCCGTTCCGGCTCAAGTTCGACGAGGATGGCCACGCCATCCGGCCCACCGAGGCCGAGAACGCCGCGGCCACCGAAGCTTTGTTGAGGTCGATCGCGGAGATGGCGGCCATCCCCGATGATCCTCTGGAACCCGACGAGGTCTTCTGGCGAGCGATGGACGAAGGGCGTCCGGACTGCCCACTCTTCAAGGAATACTACGAGCCGTGATCGACGACGTACCGCTCGATGCTGGCGTGGTCGGGCTCTTGTGCTCGTCGCCCGGATATCCCAATGTCATGGCTTGTGAGGCATGGCGTGCCGGCTTGAAGTCGAAAGGAACGACTCTCGTTGTCGCGGATTTGACCCAGTATGAAGTTCGTCGAGAACTTCTCCGGGTGAAGGCCAAGGCCAAACTCCGACGACTCGATGCCCTTCTCGCGGGCGTTACCGTCGCGGAAGTCTCTTCCGACGCCTGGATCAAGGCCGCCGAATTCTGGGCGATCGTCCGCCAGGCCGGGCGGCCGACCGCCGCTCCTAACGCCCTCGATGGCGACGCGATCCTGGCCGGAGTGGCCGCGACTCTCGGCCGACCGGGCGATCAGGTCATCATCGCGACGACGAACGTCCGGCATCTGTCGTGGTTCCCTGGAATCGACGCCCGACGATGGGAAGTGATCCCCTGACTTCAGGACGCCCATGCCGATCGTCGAGGAAGTTCCCATTGGCGTCGGGATCGGCTTGGTTGGCCGGGCGGGGTCGTACCTGATCCGCCAGCGGCCTCCCGGTTCGGCCATGGCGGGGCGCTGGGAGTTCCCCGGCGGCAAGTGCGAGCCGGGCGAGTCGCCCGAGGCGGCGACGGCCCGCGAGTGCCTGGAGGAAGTCGGGGTCGAGGTCGTTGTCGGTGCTTTGTTTCATCAGGTCGTTCAGCGCTACCCTCACGGCCTGATCGAGTTACACTATTATCGGTGCTCGACCGACGGCGAGCCGGCTCCGGATTCGGGATTCATCTGGGTACCGGCGAGCGAGCTGGCGAATTATCATTTCCCCGAGGCGAACGACGCGGTCGTCGCCTCTCTGGCCCGTCCCTGGCGACCCGACATCGGGCCGGCCACGAGATGATTCAATCATGACCATCGCGACGCAGATTGCCCTGACGGCCACGCCGCTCGCGTTTTACTTTTACGCGCTGAGCCTCTTTCACGGTGGCAAGCGCCCCAGGATGGTCGGCGGGCCGGTCGATTTCGGTCTCCTCGCCTTCGGGCTGGGCGGGCTGGTGGCGTTCGGACCGTTTGGTCGAGCGGTGCTCGGCCGGTTGGTCGGTGACCCGGCCGGGCTGCCCGCCTGGTCGATCTGGGTGAGCCTGATCGTTCTCTGGTCGCTGGTCCTCGCCGCCTCGGCCTCGCTCCGGGTGACGATCTACCACATCTCGCCCGAGGAACTGGACCAGGCGGTCCGCGAGGCTCTGGGGACCCTCGAAGGCCAGTTCTCGCCGACCCTGACGGGATTCGAGGACCCGGCCCGGAAGGCAGGCGTGACTGTCAAGCCGTCCCGGTTCCTCCGATCGGGAACCGTGGAAGCTTACGGCCACTCGCCCAACGTCTTGATCCGGGAATTGAAGCCGAAACTTCGAGCCACCCTCGACCGGTTCCCTCAGCGGTCCATCGGCGTCTCGATCGCGATGTTCGGGCTCTCCTGCGCGACCATCTTTATGCCGATCACGATCTTCCTCCTGGCCAATCCCAGGACCAAGGAGGCCTTGCGATCCTGGATGCAATCGCTCCGGTGGTGGTGAGCCTGCCGATCCCTCGATGGGGCCATCCCTATCGAATCGACCCGGAGTTGACTAGAATCCAGAAACGCGGGGACGACCATTCCGAGTACCGAATTGAGAGCAGCGATGAGATGCGCGGCGGCCCTTTCGACGGTCCGGAACAGCCAGGCGGCGGTTCGAGAGGTCTCGGACCGACTCGCCGACGCGTTCCAGGGTGAGCCGGCCGACCTGGCCCTGGTCTTCGCCTCGATGCACCACGCCGACACCCTCGGCCAGGTGGGAGTCGAGCTGACCAGCCGGGGACTGGGCCGTCACGTGCTCGGCTGCACCGGTGAGACCATCATCGGCGAGGGGAGCGAGGTCGAGGGCGAGCCCGCCCTGAGCGTCTGGGCGATCCAGCTTCCCGGAGCCGACCTGAACCCGATCCGGATCGACCCGGGCAGTGATGGGCTCGACCTCGTCGTCGGGTCGAAGGCTCAGGCGGCCTTGATCCTGGGCGACCCGTTCACCTTCGCCCCCGACCCCTGGCTCCAGAAGCTCCAGACCGTCGCCCCGGGTCTCAAGGTGATGGGCGGGATGGCCAGCGGGAGTCAGGTCCCTCGCGAAAACCGCCTGGTTCTCGACGGCCAGGTTTTCGAGGAAGGCGCGGTCGCGATGGCCCTCGGCGGTCGGCTCAACGTCCGGACCCTGGTCAGCCAGGGATGCCGCCCGATCGGCCGGCCGATGATCATCACCCGGGCCGACCGCAACCTGATCCGCGAGCTGGGCCGACGTCCTAGCCTCGAAGTCCTCCGCGAACTCTTCGACGAGCTTCCCGAGAACGACCAGGAACTCGTCCAGTCGGGCCTGCACATCGGCCGGGTGATCAACGAATACCAGGAAGATTTCCGGCGGGGCGACTTCCTCGTCCGGAACGTGATGGGGGCCGACGACACCGGCGCCATCGCGATCACCGACCTCGTCCGGGTCGGCCAGACCGTCCAGTTCCACGTCCGGGACGCCGAGACCGCCGACGAGGACCTCCGGAGCCTGGTCGAGACCGAGCGAATCGACCACCCCCGGGCCAGGGTCCTGGGGGCTCTCCTGTTCAGTTGCAACGGCCGAGGGACCCGCCTCTTCAGCGAGCCCGACCACGACGTCGGGGTCCTCCGCGAAGGCTTCGGGCCGATCCCGGTCGCCGGCTTCTTCGCCATGGGAGAAATCGGCCCGATCGGCGGCCAGAACTTCGTCCACGGCTATACCGCGAGCGTCGTCCTGTTCGAAGACGATGCAAAGTACGAAGAAGGTGATAGAACAGGTGGGCGCGCGGGTTCATAGGTTTCGCGAAGACATGGCATTTTGATCATGAAAGCACATACACTCTCCATGGTTTCGGATAGCAAAGCTCGCCGATGGAAGTGCACGACCAAGGCTCGAGGAACCTGCCCTCAACAGTGCCAAGGAATTTTCTCGGGTTTCGGCTCGACCAGGGACGAAGCCAAGGTTGCCGCGGAAGGGGCTTGCCAGGCCGCTGGTTGCAACACGCCAGGCAGCAGGCCTCACAATTGCCAATGCGCTCACACCGCGTGCTTTACTATCACTTGAAGGTCATGTTCATGAAGCGCCATTCATTCAAGTTTCTCGACGATAGCCTCAATCGAGAACTGATCGATTCGCTCAAGGGGGCGGGGCTTGATCATTCCATCGACGATGACGGAGTTATCCATTACTCGGAAGTCGATCGAGGGATCGTCGAGGACGAGTTGATCTGCGCGATTCGACAGAAGGTCTTCGCCGCCTGGCAAATCGTGACCTGTCCATCTGACTGGACGACTCGATACCTCGATTACATGCGGCTGCATGAGATCCCGCTCAAGGAAGAATTAAGCGATGGCGAATTGTGGTTCCTGATCCCTCGCAAATATCGGCCGCACTCCTGGAAGCTAGACGCCTCATCGAAGCCTCGACGTCTGGCGGAGAACAGGGCTTCCTGAAAGCCTTTTCACAAATAACCCGGCCGGGCCGCGAATCGCCTTTTTCAGACGCCCGAGAGGAATTGACCGTTGCTGGAGCAGCCCTGATGTCCGACGCTTCCATCCTTCCCGCCCTTCTCGCCTTGATCGCCGACCGCAAGGCCAACCCTCCGACCGAGCGGTCTTATGTCGTCTCGTTGTTGAAAGGCGGGACCGCGAAGATCGGCGGCAAGATCACCGAGGAGGCCGGCGAGGTCGTCGAGGCGGCCGACGAGCCCGGCCAGCCGGGTCGTGAGCACCTCGTTCACGAGGTCGCCGACCTGCTCTTTCACACCCTGGTCCTGCTCGGCCTCAAGGAGATCCCCTGGACCGAGGTCGAGGCCGAACTCGCCCGGCGGTTCGGGGTCAGCGGGATCGTTGAGAAGGAGTCGCGTCCGAAGTCGTGACCGATCTTCACTCGACCGGGTCGTGCTTCCGGAACGGCCGCTCGATGATCAGGGGTTCGTCGGTCCGGGTCAGGATTCGCTTGCTCAGGCCCATCTCGTCCTCGAACTCGGCCACCTTGATCAGCTTGGGCCACCCTTTGGACCAGTTCAGGTATTCGGCGTATTCCGAGTCCTGAAGCAGGATGAACTTCGACCCCTTGGTGGGCTGAAAGTCGATGTTGTGCGGCGCCGGAAGCTGGCGGAACGGCCGGTTCGTGGCGAAGGCCAGGTCGGCGGGCCAGGCGTGGAGGACGTGGATCGGGTGCTTCTCGGGAACCCACTGGCCGATCGCCCGGCCCCAGGGACCGGCGCCGGTTCGATAGTTCGATTCCGGCACGTAATAGCCCCAGTGGGCCAGCTTCAAGGCCACCGAGACCGCGACCATCGCGCCGAGCGCCCACCTGACCTCGCCCAGGCGACTGGCCCGGATCGCCATCAGGAAGCCCGCCAGGCTGACCAGGCCGACGGCGATCATCGTCGATCGATAATAGGCGATCGCGAATCCGACATAGCCGCCCCAGCCCAGAACCAGGATCAGCCAGAGTCCGGCGATCAGGAGCGCGATCCGCCTCGCCCGACGCCCGACCGTCGCCGGCAATTCCCCGGCATCGGCCAGGAGCCGGTCCCAGCAGGAGGCCGCCACGACCGCCAGGCCCGCCATCGCCGGGACCAGGGCGGCCGAGCCCAGGCCGGGGACCATCATCCCCACGATCAGGGTCGCCCCGAGCACCTTGAGCCAGCCCAGAATCATCCCCCGGCTCTCCTTCGACCACCCTTCACGAAGCGGCCGACTCGTCGACAGGATCGCGAATGGCGTCCAGGGCAGGCCCAGGCAAACCGCCGCGATCGCCAGACCCCAACTCGAAGGCTGGGTGATTGGCAAGGCCAGCGCCGACGCCCAGGCCTCGGCCCGAGCCTGACTCAGAGCCCAGGCCGACCAGGCGGCGACCGTGACCGCGACCGGGCAGGTCGTCGACCAGGACCAGGTTGCCCCCGACCGGCCAAGGACCACCGTCGCCAGTCCCAGGACCGCCAGGGGTGGCCATCCCGCCGCCAGAAACGCCAGAGAGGCCCAGAGGCCGACGACCCAGCCCGACCCCTTCGCCAGGAGCCGGTCGAGCGCCGCGACCGTGCCGAGTCCGGCGATCAGGTCGAGCCCACTGACGGACGAGCGATCCATCAGGGCGAACGATCCGAACCAGGCCAGGGCGACCAGGACCCCGGCGCGTCGATCGATCGTCAGTCGGGCCCGCCTGGCCAGGATGAATCCAATCAGGACGCCCGCGATCGCCGCCGGCCATCGGACCGCGTTCTGGGTCGGCCCGAGTTCCTCGAAATAAGACCAGACCTGCCCGAACGCCACGGGAAGCGGCCAGACCGAGGGGTCCCAGTAGCCGAAGACCCGGCCGAACGGCCCGACCCCTTCGCCCGAGGCCATCCCGACCCGGGCCTCGCCTGGAGAAAGTTCGAGCCCGGCGGCTCCGAAGAGCACGAACCCGACCGCCAGGGCGATCATCATCGGGCGGGTGGGCCAGTCGGCTCGAGTCGCGGCCAGATCCGGCAGGTCGGCCCGGAGCCGGAGCGACGGTCGGGTGGCCACGGTCTTGTCCGCGAGCATCAGTCGGTTCCTTCCTGGGAGGGCTTCTCGGTCGGAGGCGTGACCGGCGGGATCAGGTTGCGGTCCAGGGTGATCGCGGGATCAGGCAGCGGGAACCCCTGGCGATTCTTGATCATCTGGTAGACATAGCCCGGCAGCCAGCCATCGCGATACGACTGGCGGCGCATCTCGTTGGCGACGTCCGCGATGGTCCAGCCGTCCCGCTCGAACCGATAGAGCGCCACCGAGGCCCCGGTCCGGCAGGTCCCCCGGGCGCAATGGACCAGGACCGGCCGGCGGTCGGGGTCGTCGCAGGCCTTGAGGACCTCGCGAAACTGAAGCTCCTGGCCGAAACCGTCGCCGGTCATCGGCAGGTTGAGGAAGTCGATCCCGAGCGACTTCGCCAGCGCCCGCTCGGCCTCGACCCCCGGCCCGGGCCTCTGGAAGTTGACCAGGGTTCGCAGGCCATACCGCTTGACGGCCTCGGTGAGCTGATCGGGGTTGAGCTGCCCGCTCCGGTAGAGGATGTCCGGCTTGACCACGTCGAAGTGGTCCCAGACCAGGCGGTTCTTGCGAGTCTCGATCCCGAGGTAGGTCGACACCCCCGCCGCGACGAGGACGACCAGGACGATCCCGATCCGCATGGTCAGCGTCCTGTGAAATCGTGTGAGGAGACCGATCGAAGGCTTCGACCAGTCGGCGCGTGAGGGACGGAGGCGTGGCTTCGAAGTGCGAGAAGGGCACGGCCCCGTCCGTCGCGACGGGCCGGAGGATAGGAGACATCGCCGGGACGGTCAACCCGAATCCGATCGGGGCGGGTCGGACCCAGTCGGCAGTTTTTTTGACCTCCGACTTGCATTCTCGGGCAGGCTCCTTATACTGACTCTTACCCGAGCGACATCGGGGTTCGAGACTTACTTTGCCCGAATCGGACCTCACGGTCGATTCGGCTTCAGGGCGGGAGTAGCTCAGGGGTAGAGCGCCACGTTGCCAACGTGGTTGTCGAGGGTTCGAATCCCTTCTCCCGCTCCATTTTTTTCTTGCTTGCAAACCGGTCTGGCGGTCTTCGCTCGAAACGCGACGGGTGCGTGGTGGCGATTTGGGCCATCCCGGCCGGTTGCGATGAAGGACCGCCGTCGATGAGCACCGGGGAAGACCTCGAAACGCCCGCCATTTCCGACGAAGACGCTTCCTCCGTAGCGGTCGAGACCAAGACTCGTCTCGACCTCGACGTGCAGATCAGCGACGTCGGCCCTTGCAAGAAACACCTCAAGGTGACGATCCCCCACACTGACGTCGAGCGTCAGTTCAAAGAATCCCTCGGGGAAATGTCCAAGGAAGCCGTCATTCCCGGCTTCCGGCCGGGTCGCGCCCCCCGGCAACTGGTCGAAAAGCGGTTTCGCAAGCAGGTCGCCGGACAGGTCAAGTCGACCCTCCTGATGGCCTGCCTCGAACAGCTCGACGAGGAACACAAGCTCAACCCGATCTCGCAACCCGAGCTCGACGTGGAAGCGATTGAGCTGCCCGAGAACGGTCCGATGACCTTCGAGATGGATGTCGAGGTCCGCCCCGACTTCCCGCTCCCGGCCTACAAGGCGCTTTCGCTCAAGAGCCCGGTCAAGAAGGTCGAGGAAGCCGACATCGACGCTCAGGTCAAGGCGTTCCAGGAACGATACGCCCAGCTCGTTCCCAAGTTCGAGGGCTCGGCCGAGGTCGGTGACTTCGTCACGGCCGATCTCGCCTTCTCGATGCACGGCAAGCCGCTCAACGAGGCCAAGGAAATCCAGTTCCGGCTCCAGTCGGAGCTTCGGTTCCAGGACGGCACCGTCCCCGAACTCGACAAGGTCCTGGTCGGAGTCAAGCCGGGCGAAACCCGCGAGGCCGACGCCAAGATCGGCTCGTCCTCGCCCGACCCCAATCTTCGAGGTCAGACGATCCAGGTCGCGTTCAATATCCTCGATCTCAAGACCTTGAGGCTTCCCGAACTCGACGCCGCGTTCTACAACAGAACTGGCTTTGACGACGAGGCCGATCTGCGTGAGGCTCTCCAAGGCGTGCTCGAGCGGCGCTACGAGACCCAGAGGCAGCAGGCTGTCCGGACCGAGTTGCTCGGCAAGCTGATCGCGGAAACGCCTTTTGACCTGCCCGCCGACCTCGTGTCGAAGCAGGAAAAATCGACGCTCCGTCGCCTGGCGATGGACCTTCGCCAGGGTGGCCTGAGCGATACAGACATCAGGGCCCGGGAGGCCGAGCTTCGGGCCAACGCCCACGAGATGACTCTCCGGAGCCTCAAGGAATTCTTCATCCTGGCGAAGATCGCCGAGGTCGAGAATATCAAGGTCGAGGACGAGGACATGGAGATCGAGATCGAGGCGATCGCCGCCCGATCCGACGAGAGCCCCCGGAGAGTCCGAGCCCGCGTCGAGAAGGAAGGGCTGGCCGACACGCTGGCCTCGCAGATTCTCGAGCGGAAGACGATCGACCGGATTCTCGAATTCGTCAAGCTGGAAGAAGTCCCGATGGTCGAGGACAAGGAAGTCGAGACGCTCGACCAGGCCGCGACCACGGCCCCCGAAGGTCTCGTCGAGGATTCGACAACCGACTCGACCGGGTCGGTCTGAGTCGCCGACTCGACCCGACTTGATTGCCTGGCTCGAACCGGCTCATCCTTTTGGCTTCGCACTCGAACGCACTTCCTCGGCCCGGCCCGGCCCGCCACTCCTGAGTGAGATCGCCCAGGGTGGGGCGGGCCGCGTCCCCTCAAGGATCGACCGATGACTTACGACCACCCGCTCGACCCAGCCCGGCTTCAACGCTATCGCGACATGTCCCGCCAGCGGCAAATGACGCTGGGGGACATGCTTCTGGAAAACCGGATCCTGTTTCTCGAAGGCGTGATCAACGACGCCTCGGCGAACATGGCCGTCATGAAGCTGCTCTACCTCCAGTTCGAGAACAAGTCGCAAGGCATCAGCTTTTACATCAACAGCCCGGGCGGCAGCGTCTACAGCACGCTGGCCATCTACGACACGATGCAGTTCATCGATTGCCCGATCGCGACCTACTGCATCGGCATGGCGGCCTCGGGTGCCGCGGTCCTTCTGGCCGCCGGGGCCAAGGGGCGTCGGTTCTCGTTGCCGCACTCGAAGATCATGATCCACCAGCCTTACGGGCAGGTCAGCGGCCAGATCTCGGATATCGAGATCCAGGCGGAGGAGATCATGGCCAACAAGCGCGACATCAACGAGATCCTGGCCAGGCACTGCGGCCAGCCGATCGAGCGAGTCACTCGCGACATCGAGCGCGACCGTTACATGACGGCCATCCAGGCCAAGGAATATGGCCTCGTCGACGAGGTCGTCGGCCACATCCCCACGGCCGAGGCCGCCAAGGGCGCCCAGGCTTGACCGTCCTTTGCCCATTCAATCGAGCTGGATACCGACCGCCTCTCAATCGGGGATACACGCATGCCATACACGCCGATCGTCATCGAGCGGAACGGTCGCGAAGAGCGGGCGATGGACATCTACTCGCGCCTGCTCCAGGACCGGATCATTCTTCTGGGCTCAGCCATCGATGACAACGTCGCCAACGTCGTCGTCGCGCAGTTGCTCGTCCTCGCCCATCAGGACAGCAAGGCCGATATCCACCTCTACATCAACAGTCCGGGCGGCAGCGTCACCGCCGGGATGGCCATCTACGACACCATGCAGTTCGTCCCCTGCGACGTCGCCACCTACTGCATGGGCCAGTGCGCCAGCATGGGCTCGCTCCTCCTGGCCGCCGGGGCCAAAGGGAAGCGCAACGCCTTGCCCCACGGCCGGATCATGATCCACCAGCCGCTCGCGGGCATGGAAGGCACGGCCACCGATATCCTCATCCACGCCGAAGAATTCCTTCGGATGAAGAAGCAGCTCAACGGGATCTACCGGAAGCACACCGGCCAGACCCTCGAACGGCTTCAAGAAGACACCGACCGCGACCGATTCATGTCGCCCGAAGAGGCCCGCGAATACGGCCTGATCGACAACGTGATCGAGCGAGAGCCCGCCATCCCGCTCAACCCGAACCCGATCCCCTGATCGGTTCGCAGATCGGCCTCAAATCAACGGCTCGGTGATCCGCCTCCCAGTTCCTCCTGGGTTGTCGATCACCGAGTCGTTTCGTTGTTTCTTGGACTGTACCTGCGTATAATAAGGACTGGGAATACGGTCTCGAATCGGGGAGGAATCAAGGATGCCGGGCCTGGCCTCTTACCGGCTTGACCTGACGATCGGCCGGACCACTTACGCGATTCAACCGCTTGCCGAGAAGCCCTGTCCGGGCTCCCGGGCGTTCCGGCTGGTCAAGGGAGACGGGACGATCTACGACGTGGCCTCGACCTCGCATGGGCCGATCTGCGACTGCCCGGATTATATCTTCCGGCGCGACGGCCTCGACCCCACCGGCTGCAAGCACATCAAGGCGCTGGTGGGGTCGGGCCTGATAGATCAAAAGATCACGAGCCCGGTTTCGGGGCGTCGTTAGCCGCGGTTTTCTGAGTCTCCGCGGCCTTCAGCTCGACCGCCAGAGCCTCGACCTCGGCCTTGAGTTCGTTGGCCTTCGCGGCGAGGGCGTCGGCGGCGGGCCGCTTATCGGCGAGAGTCTTCTCGACCGAGGCCCTGGCAGCCAGCGCGGCGTCGAGTTCCTTCTTGCGAGCGTCGGCAATGCCTTTGGCAGCGTTCGCCGCGTTCCGGGCATCGGCCAGTTTCTTCGAGACCTCGGCGCGATCGGCCCCGGCCTTTTCGACGGCGACCTGGGCGGGCTTGACCGCTTCGAGGGCGAGTCGGGCCTTCTCGGTCGCGGCGGCGAGCAAGCCGGTCGCGGCGGCCCTGGCCGCGACCGCTCGATCCCAGGCGGCGAGCGCCTGGACCTGGGTTCTGGCGGCTTTGACCACCTGGGCGGTCAGCTCGGTCGATCGGGCGAGAGCCTGGTCGAGAGCCGCGCCAGCCTGGTCGGCGAGCGTCTTGGTGCTCGACGACTTGAGGGCTTCGACCGCCGAGGCCAGGGCCTGGTCATGGGCCACCTTGTCGTTGAACGACTTCTCGACCGCCGATCGGGCGACGGGGATCGCCTCGGCGGTCGATTTCTCGGCCGTCGTGGTCTCGATCACGGCTTTCTCGGCCGCGGCCTTTTCGGCGTTCGCCTTCTCGATGCTGGCCTGGGCGAGCTTCAAGACTTCTTGCGCCGAGGCTAGAAGTTTCGTCTTCTCCGCTTCGAGCTTTTCGAGCCCGGCCACGGCTTCGGCTTGCCTCTGGGCATCCTGGTTGGACTGGCCGAGCGATTCCTGGGCCTTTGTGGCCAGATTCGTCTTGTCGATCACGGCTCCCTGGAACGGGGCGAGTTCTTTGGCCGCTTGATCGGCGGCGAGCCGGGCGGCCTGGGCGAGCGACTTCGCCTGTTCAAGCCGGGTCGCGATCGGCGACGGGTTGGCCAGGAGGTTGGCGATCCGCTTGCCTTCCTTGCCGTCGATCACCCGGACCTCGCCCGACCAGTCGCCGGCGACAATCTTGGTGTCATCGTCGGCGAAGACCGCTCGAAGGGCGAGGTCGGAGAAGGGCTCGAATTCCTTCTGTTTGCCGCCGTTCTGGTCCCAGACCCGGACGATCCGGTCGCGACCGGTGGTCACGAGCCGGCCGTCCTTGGCGAACCGGACCGACGCCGTGCCCCCGCCATGGGCACCCCACGACTTGATCTGGGCGCCGTTTTCCATCTCCCAGAGCTTGACCGAGCCGTCCTCGGCGGACGAGGCGACCACGTTCGAGTCGAGCCGCCAGGAGACGTCGGTGATGCTCGCGGTATGGCCTCGGAGGTCGAAGAACTCACGAGCGGTCTGGGCTTCCCAGACGATCAGGCCGTTGTTGCGGTCGCCGGTGGCGAGCAGGACGCCGTCGGGGCTGAACTCGATCGCGGTGACCCACTCGGTATGCTTTTTCATCTCGAACTGAAGCTGGCCGTCGCTCGTGTTATAAATCCGGACAACCTTGCTCGGGCCGCCGAGGGCGACCTGGCCGTGGTCGGGGCTGATGTCGGCGGCGAGGACGATGTCGTATTCCTTGCCGATCTCGAAGACCCGCTTCCCTGTCTTCACGTCAAAGACGACCGCCAGGCCCGACTGGCCCCCACGGCCCCCTCCCGCGAGCAGGAGTGAGCCGTTCCGGCTGAATTTGAGGACGTGGATCGTCCCCTCCGGGAACGGCAAGACGCCGACGAGCCGGTTCTTCTGAGCCTGATAGAGCAGGACCTGTTTATGACCGGCAATCGCGACGAGGGGGGCCCAGGGGCTGGCGGCCATCGCGACGATGGCGTTGGCTCGGGGGCTGACGACCACCGGCTCGGTCGAGATTCCTTCGGGCATCGCGGGAGGGCCAACTGGCTTGCCCATGCTCGAAGGGTCGAGCTTGAACTCGAACTTCGGCTTGGCCTTCATCGCCACCACACTGCCCGAGGTCTCCGGCGCCCCGGCCTCGATCCAGGCCTTGATCACCGCGAGTTCGGCATCCGGAATCCGGGGCGACTTCGGCGGCATCTTCGGTTCTTCGGTCTGAGCCACGAGCTTCCAGAGGTGCGACCCCTCGACGTCGCCAGGCTCGATCACCTTGCCCGAGCCGCCTCCCTCCATCGCTCCCGCGAAGGTCTCCAGCGCCAGCCCGCCCTTGGCCTTGTCCGCGTTGTGGCACGAGTTGCACCGCGACTGGAAGATTGCCAGGACATTATCCTGGAAGTTCACCTTGGGCTTGGCCTTGTCGTCGGCCGCCGAGGCGGAGGCGGCGAGTCCGCAGGTCAGGACCATCCCGAAGGCGATGGATCGATGGAAAGGCATGTGCTCGGACCTCGGTGGGCGGGATAACAGGTGGCGGGATCTCGGGTTGGGAGGGACTTGCCGACGGCGAATCCCTCCCTCGCTATTAATGGTTGAAGAGGAACTCGCGGCTGTTGAGCAAGGCCCAGAAGACGTCGCTGAGGGCCTGTTCCTGGTTCGATCCCTCGGCGAAGAGGGGCATCAGCTTGTCGAGTTCGCCCCGGGTGGGCATCCGGCAGAGGGTCCGGAGGTAGAGTTCGGCCAGCCGTTCCTCGGGGAACTTGCGGGTCTCGATCAGCTTCTTGACGACTCCGCCCTGCTGGATCTTCTGGTTCGTGGTGTTGCCGTTGAGCAGGTGGAGGGCCTGCGAGAGCGTGGGCTCCATCTTGACCTCGCACGAGCAGACCGTCTCGCGAGTGGCCCGGCCGAACGTCGTCAGGAAGTAGGTCGAGGTGCTCCCGTCGGCGATCTGGGTGGCCCGGGCTCCGAGGGGAAGCCCCTTGAACTTGTCCTTGGTCTCGGTCACGAGCGTGATCGCGTCGAGGAGGTTCTCGGCCTTGATCCGCCGGAGGTTGGCGTGGGCGAAGTTCCGCTCGTCGGTCAGGTTCGACTCGTTGCGCTGGGTCGATCGCTGATAGGTCCGCGAGTTGCAGATGTCGCGGACGAGAGATTTCAGGTCATACTTCGAGTCGGTGAACCGCTTGCCCAGGGCTTCGAGCAACTCGGGGTTCGTCGCGGGGTTGGAAACCCGGAAGTCATCGACCGGCTCGACGATCCCCGATCCGAAGAAGTGCGCCCAGACCCGGTTAGCGAACGAGGTCGCGAACCAGGGGTTCTCGGGCGAGGCGAGCCACTTGGCCAGGACGACCCGTCGGTCCTTGCCTGCGACCTCGGGGGCGGCGCCGCCGAGGAACTTGGGGGCCATCCGGCGGTTGCCGACCGGGTGGTTCACCTCGCCGCCACCGGAGTTAAAGATGATGATCTCGCGCTGGTCTTCGGCCTGCTTGCGGCCGATCTGCGAGAAGAAGGCCGCGAAGCCGTAATAGTCGTCCTGGGTCCAGCGGTCGAACGGATGGTTGTGGCACTGGGCACACTGGATCCGCATCCCCATGAAGACCTGGGCGACGTTCTCTGTCATCTCCAGGGTGACGTTCGTGGACTGGTAGAAGTTGGTCGAAGGGTTCTTGAAGGTTCCGCCGTTGGCTCCCAGAAGCTCCTGGACCATCTGGTCCATCGGCGTGTTCTTCGAGAGCTTCTCGACCAGCCAGTTGTAATACAGGAACATCGCCTTGTAGCTGACCTGCTGCGACGACTTGACCTGGAGGATCTCGGCCCACTTGTTGACCCAGAGTTCGGAGAACTCCTTGCGATCGACCAGTTCATCGATCAGCTTCGACCGCTTGTCAGGCGCGGTCGAGTTCATGAACCGGCCGTATTCCTCGACGGTCGGCGGCACTCCGACGACGTCGATATAGGCCCGGCGGAGGAAGGTCTCGTCGGAGCAGATCTCCGACGGGGCGATCCGGAGCTTCTTGAGCTTGGCGGCGACGAGGGCATCGACGTAGTTGACCTCGGGCTCGCTCGGATACTCGAACTTCAGGCCCTTGGGCAGGACCAGGACCTGCGAGCCGACGGTGTGGGTCTCGAACCGGGCCATGACGAAGGCTTCGCCCCGGGCGCCGGCGGTGACCAGGCCGTTGGGGCTGATCGCGGCCGAGGTCTCGTTGTTGGTCAGGAAGACGGCGAGCGAGGTGACGTCGCGGTCGGTCCCGTCCGAGTACTTGGCCCGGACGGTCATCTGCTGGGTGGCCTTCTCGCCATCCAGAACGGCCGTCCTGGGATAAAGCTCGACGCCGACCACCTTGGGAAGTTTCGAGACGTCGTCCTTGGGGACGCCCGCCTCGATCCAACTTTTCAGGGTGTTGTAATATTCGTCCCCTTTTTCCATCCGCTTGCCGCCGGTGTGGGTGACGGCGCCGATGGATTTCTCCAGGAGCGTGCTGTCGTCGGGGACGGCCAGGTTGACCCGTCGGCCGACCATCTCGCGGGTCAGCCGGAAGTGGTCGCCGTCGGGGTCAAAGCCGAAGAGGGAGAGGCGGAAGCCGTCCTTGCCCCGGGCCGCGCCGTGACAGGAGCCGGTGTTGCAACCGGCCCTCATGAAGACTGGCATGATGTCGATCCGGAAGCTGAGCGTCGGCATCGCCGAGGCCTGGGTGACCTTGACCGGGACCTGGACCGTCTGCCCTTCGAAGACGACGGCCAGAGTCGTCTCACCGTCGGCCACGGGCAGGAGGACAAACCCATCGCGGCGGATCAGGGCCGGGTTGGCCGGGGTATAACTGGCCTGCGCGGTGACGTCTCGGGTGATCCCGTCGGTATAAGTCGCCTGAACCACCACGGACTGGCGGTCGCGAGCCGTCGAGAGATTCACATCCTTCGGGAAGACTTCGAGCCTGGCGATCGAGCTTTCGCCCGCTTGACAGACCGAAGCCCATCCCAGGGCGATTAAAGCGATCAGAAAACGGGACGGATTCATCTCAGGATATCCTCAGGGGATCGAAGTTTCTCGATGGATTCAGTTGCCCTTCGGCGATGATTCCGCGGCGGCGGCCTTGGCTCGCTCGGCGGCTTCGAGGCGGAGCTTTTCGAGCCGGGTCAGTCGTTTCTCGGGGGCCGGCGCGGCGGGCTTGGGAGCGGTCGGCGAGGCGGCCACAGGAGCCGGTGCGGCGGGCTTGGCCTTGGGGGGCAGGGGGACGTCGATCCGGAGGGAACCCGACCCGAGGTTGTGGATGATCGGCTCGCCGTCCTGGGTCACGATCACCTGGCAGAACAGGTTCTGGTGATTGCCCGCCGGCGAAACCTTGTCGGTCTTGACCCGGAAGATGATTTCCTTGGTGTCCTTGGTGATCTTCTTGACGTCGGTCGTGACCTTGTTGGGCAGACCGATCAAGGTCACCTGGGCCTCGCCCGGGAAGTCGACCGCCTTGTTCACGGCGACGACCAGGTCGGTCTCCTGCCCCTGCTCGACGGTACTCGGCTGATAGCTCAGGCCGAGGAACGGGGCGGCGATCGAGAGCTTTGCCAGTTGCGACGACACCATGATCGGCCCGCTCGGGATGTTGCTCGTGCCGTTGACGACGATCTTCCAGGTCTGGAGGGCGGCGCCGCCGTCGGCGTTCATCGGGATCGACGCCTCGTCGGCCTTCTCGGGGATCGAGACGCCGCCCGAGGAACTGACGCCCGGCGGGTTCCAGGGCAACGAGATCGCGATCGGCGCCGTGAATCCCGGCTTGCGGATCGCCCGGACCTTGAGGCCCATCGAACCCCCTCGGACCAGCGGAACCTTGGGCTCGACAATTTCGATCGAGAACGGCGATTCCTCGGTCACCGCGACCGCCAGGCGGTCGACGCTCCGGCCCCAGTACTGGACGTTATTTTGACCCAGGACCAGCTCCGAGTTCTGGCGGAACTCGACGGGGACGTCGAGCTTGGGGTCGGTCGACCGGGCATCCACCTTGACCAGGACCCCCGAGAGCGGCGCGTCGGCCTTCGCCTCGATCAGGACCGGCAGGGTCGGCTGGTTGGCGGTCATGTCGTCCGAGGTGGCCATGGTCCCACCTGGCAGCCCTTCCAGAGTCACCTGGATCGGGTTATTGCCGGTCTCGGAGCGTCGGGCGCTGATCAGGACGGCCTGGCGGTTCCCTCGAGGAACCGACACGGCGGTCGGGCCGATTCCGCGCTGGAGGGTCTCCTCGGCGGCGCTGAGAGTGATCAAGGGCAGGGCCGAGGTCACCTCGATCCGGTAGAAATAATCGGGGCCGCCCTTCTTGAGGTGGTCGGTGATCGAAAGGACGTACTCGGCCTCTTCGGGAGCGGTGAACCGGAGCATGCTATCGGGCGAGTTCCTCGCGTCGTCATTGTTGGCGCTGGCCCCGGCGCCTTTCTTGGCGATCGAGATCACCGAGTCGAGCGGCGATCGAAGCTGGCGGGCATAGACCCGGATGTTGAAATTCTGCCCCTTCTTGGCCGGGAAGACGAAGTGATCGACATCCTCGGGCTTGTCGATCACGCCGTTCAGGCCCATCGACCCCTCGAACCGGTTGGCCGTTTTCTGGTCGTTGTTGGGCTCGGCCTGGATCACGTTGCCAAAGGGGGAGAGGCGGAAGACGTTAGGCTGCGGGGAGGTCCCCTTG
>Ga0080006_1147536_pt1 | contig 18634 bp, 30 predicted proteins | sample RS3BMetagenome_FD_69209 | JGI IMG/M metagenome (GOLD analysis project Ga0080006, IMG submission 69209) | Ferric oxide microbial mat and aquatic microbial communities from Rainbow Spring, Yellowstone National Park, USA - RS3B (SPADES... ... | reverse complement strand
TTTGATAAAGAAAATGAAGTAGAGTTATTTTGTGTTTTAAATGGTGTGGTACCATATGATTATATTGATGAGTTAAAAAAAGATTTGAGAAAATACAAAGGAATAAAAGTAGATGCATCAGTTTGGTATCTTGAAAGAGACCCTGATGAGGTTTTTGAAATTGATGATGAAGAAGAAGGTGAGTAAATGAGTTTTTATGAAGATATGGATATGTGGAGGTTAGAAGAAGTTGAAAAAGAAGGAATAGAATATGAACGTATAGCAGTATGGTTTGATAAAAAATATGCAAATAACACTCAAAAAGAGATAATACAGAAAGCCTTTAGTGTAATAAAGCGAAAGTTTAATAATTATAGAATAGGAGTGTATGTTGATTATGTCCATGATGAAAAAAAACTTTTTATAGATGATATTAAAGATGACTTTCTATTAGTTTTTTGTATTGAAATTAAAAATAAAAAAAGAAATTTAGTTGTAAAATATCATGGTAAAGATTATTACATTGAAGAGAATATTTTACCTGAAGTAGAGAATGAATTTTTTAGTTTTTAAAAAGGGTGATAAAATGAAAGTTAAAAAATCATTAAAAAAAATAAAAACATATGATGAGTTAGGTACTGACCAACAATTATTATGTGAACGATTATTACCTTACTTAGATAAAGAATTTAATAGTAAAGAATATTGGATAGATTTTTATAGGAGAGGTAATATTTACCTTACTTATGAAGATTTTGATGAAGATAATACTGCAGATGCTATAGTATATTTAGATGAAGATTTAAATATAGTTTTGGAATTTAGATGTAGTAAAAACAAGTATATTATTGCATCTAACGATGAGATTATGTCAGATGATTTTGAAATAAATTTAGATGAATTATTTTATTATGAATAAAAAGAGGTGATTAAATGATACATGAATTAAAAATATTACCTGAGTATTTTGATGATATTATGAATTGTAAAAAAAGGTTTGAAGTTAGAAAAAACGATAGAAACTACCAAGTAGGGGATATGTTAGTCTTGCATAAATTTTATCCAGAAACTAATTTTTATGATATAAATGGTAGTTTTATCCAATGTATTGTGACTTATATTGCAGACCTTTCAAAAATCGGAATACCTGGTTATGTAGCAATGCAGATTTCAGTTATTGATGCAAAGGATTATAGAAAAGGAGTGGATAGAAAAGGAATGGATAATATAGAAATGGAAATTTAAAAAAGGTGAGTAAATGAATAAAAAAGAAAGTTTAAAAAAGAAAAAACGATTTAAAGAAATTTTTGATAACCAACTTATCCATGAGAGAAAGAACGGTAATTGGCATTTATTTAATATATTTAGTACATTTGAAACTATGCAAAGAAAAGGTGTTTTAGCGAACTATTTAGTTAAAGCTTTAAATGAAGGATATAAAATAGTTTGTTATGATGAAGGGTTTGGTTCTTTTATAATTGGTTATTATGAAGATGATTAAAAATGAGTGAAGATGATAGAAATGAAATAATAGTTACAGTGATATGGGGATTAGTATGGTTTATTATCTATGGTTTTCTTTATAAATGGTGGTAAAAAAGAGGTGAAAATATGAATAAAAAAGAATTTGAAAAAAAATGGAATAAAAGTAAACGTGAAGTAAAAGTGATTTATATTGATAATGGGTCTAAAGATAAAGCAACAGTATATGCAGATAGTTATATATATGAATGGTTTAGTAATGGTTTGCGATTAATTTATGCTTTTAGAGATGAAAATTTAATAGCGGAAATTCCATTAAAAAATATTTGTTTTGTTATATAAGGTAGATAAATATGAATAAAACAGGAATTTCATGGACGGATTTAACTTGGAACCCGATTACAGGTTGCAATAAAGTTAGTGAAGGTTGTAAGAATTGCTATGCAGAAGCATGGTCTAAAAGGTTTGGCAGGTCATTTGAAGTCCAAGAGCATTATGATAGGTTAAGGCAAATTGATAAAGTGCCAACTGGAAGTAAAGTATTTGTAAATTCAATGTCAGACTTATTTCATGAAAAAGTATCTGAACATATGAAAGATGTAATATTCCTTGCAATGATGAGTAGAAAAGATGTAATATTCCAAGTATTAACAAAGAGACCTGAAAATATGCAAACTTATTTAAATAAGTTTATTGAATATTCATTAAGAAATATTTGGTTTGGAGTTAGTATAGAATTACCAAAGTACCTATATAGAATGGACATCTTAAAAGAAACTAAAGCTTATGTGAAATTTATATCATTTGAACCACTGTTAGGTGATATTGGTAATATTGACCTAACTGGAATTGATTGGGTAATTATAGGAGGTGAGTCTGGTTTACATTATAGACCTATGAATATAGAATGGGCAAGAAATATAGTTAAACAAGCAAAAGAGCAAGGTATTGCAATTTGGGTAAAGCAACTTGGTGGGTTAAGACCTGGTACTGATATTAAAGATTTACCTGAAGATTTACGGATAAGAGAATTCCCAAAAGTAAAACTTATTAATAAAGATTAAATATTAAATAATAATTATTGGTAAATAGAAAAAGGTGAAAAAATGGATGAAATGGTTGATAATAAACGTGTTATAGAAATTTCTTTTCCTACTGGGGCATATAGTAATACATTTAAACATAATTTATTATATTCTATAATCCGTAATAAATGGATAAAAGGTAATGCACATGCTGGTTTAAATTGGGCAGTTGATTATAGAGTTTTAGAGGGAGAATATTTATTATTTTCAATGCATGGATATTATGATAGTCGTGGGGTTATTTTTTCAATAGAAAAAATAAAGATTGAACCAGGAGGATATGATGTTATTGATACATTACTACATGTTGATGTTAATTATAGTGAGTTTAAAAAACAAGTAAAAAATGATACCAATGCACCTGAAATATTAAAAGATTTTATTGATGCATTACCAAGTGGTTATCATTCTGTAGGTAGTATTCCAAATACAGATAAAGTTTATCCAGAAAATGCCGTCAATAATTTAGTGAAATATGTTAAAGATTATATTTATAATACCGCAGAATATTAAAGGCGATTTAAATGAATGAAGAAATAGAAAATATTAATGAAAAAATACCTGTTAAATATACATTACATTCTAGGCGTATTAGTACTTTTTATATACACCAACTTTTTTATTCGCCTAGGAAGTTATCATGGGTAAAGGGAACTATATATGATAATGAAATCCATTATAATATACTTACTGGGAATTATTTCCTCTTCTCATCATTTGGTGATGAGGATATAACTTCTTTTTATATTGATGAGGTAGAAATTAATGGAAATTATAAAGGTAGAACTATTAGAGTTTTATATCAAAAAGGTAATGCAGAATCTTATACTTTTTTCTCATTGCCTGGTTACTCACAAATACCAAAATTACTTAAAGATTATATTTTATCAATACCAGAAAAATTAAGTAAGGCTGGTTATATACCTGAAGGGACATATAGTCAAGATGCAATAGAAGAAACAGTAAGTTTCCTTGAAAAAACATTATAAGGTGATAAAATGATTGAAACAAATTTAAACCACAAACTAAAAAACAAAATGAAAAGGTTTTCAAGAAAGTACAAAATTGAAAATGTAAATTTAAATAATTTATAAATTCTAAATTTAAAAGATGGTGATTAAATGAAAAAAGAAGTTAAAGAATATAAAAATTCTATAGATGGAGAATTAAAATATACTTTTAAAGAACAATGTAGTGAATGTAATAATATAGCCAGATATTTAGTGTTTTTTAAAGATGGTCATGGATTTTTTTGTTATGACCATTATAACAAATATTTTAAAAATAAGAAGTCAGGTTCTATTTATTATCAACAAATAAATGCTTTTGAAGTTATATATGAAAAAGAAGATTATAATGATATATTTGAGTTTTAGAGAAAAATATATATAGATAGAATGCATTACATATTATAGGGATTAAAATGAATGAAAAAGATGTGATATTTATTGATACTGGTGTATATGGAACAGGCATTTGGTATACTGGAATGTTGTTAAATGAAGTTTATAATCCAGATAATATGTTTTATTATTATGGGGGTTATAACTTATATCAAACGAATAGAGAAAATTATAACAACAAAGAAGTTATAAAAACAATATCGTTTGATACTGAAGAGAATTTATTATCTTTATATGATTTTGTTAAGCAAAGAAAAGAGTTTGTATATGATAAAAATCTTTATAATGTAGGTTATTTATTACAGAATTTCTTTAAGGGTAAAATATTGCATTATTCTTGTCCTTTTGTCAATTATAATATAAATGAAAATGTAATAGTAACTTTACACGATGATTATTTTAGTTTGAATGATTTAGATAAAGTTCTATCATTTAAAAAAGCAAAATATAAAATAGCAATAACTGAAGTAACTAAAAAGAGATTTGAATTATTTGGATTTGAGAATATGGAAGTTATACATTTGGGTGTATTTAAAAGCATTAAAAAATTAGATATTGATAAGTTAGAAAGGACTGATTTAGTTAATGAGTTAATGAATATAAAAAGCAAATATAAAATAGTTTTAACAGTAGGTGTGGGAATGTATAAAAACAATGAATTAGTATGCAAAGCATTAATGGATGAGAAATATTATCATATCCATATTGGCAATGATATACCACTATTTAAATGCCCAAGTAAGTTATTTAAAAATTATATTAATTTAACTTTAGATGAAATGAATATAGTATATAATTTTGCAGATGTATATGTAAGACCTACAAAGCAAGAAGGGTTTGGATTGCCTTCTATTGAACTTGGAACTTTAGGAATACCAGTGATTTTATCTGATATAGAAACTAACCATGAAGTAATGGGTGATTCAGCAATATACATTAAGAAATATTTTGATGTACCATCAATAAGAAAAGGAATAGAAGAAGGTTTATCTGATAACCAAACTATAAAAAAGTTTAATAAAGAGTATTACTCTTATAATGCATATAAACAAAGAATGCTTAATTACATTCATAAAATAAATTAAAAAAGGTGAAATAATGAAAGAAAGAGAATATAAATTCAAAAATTTATTAAGGTATGAAAGAAAACCATTTAAAGAATTTTTTATACGAAAAAAGAGGTGATAAAATGAGTGATATAAAAAAATTTGAGAATAAAATAAAAGATATGATTTTAGATAAATATTCAAGTTGGGAAATATTTAAAAAGATAACAAAGGAAGGATATAAAGGAAATTATGATAATTTTATTGATATTTATTTATATTATAAGTACCAAGTTAGAAATGAAGTGCTTTTAAATTTACATAAAGAAATGAATAATTATAAGGTGAAATAATGAATAAAAAAAGAATAATATTAAGAAGTGAATATTCTTTACAGAAAAAACAACGTAAAGTATTACCAATAATAAGAGATGTAATTAAATTAAATGGATTAGGTGGTACTTATTGGATAGTGTTTTTTAGAGATAAGGTATTGATACAAAAACCCAAAGGAAATTTAATTATGACAATAGATATAGATTATTAATTTAAAAAAGGTGATAAAATGAGTGAAATAGATGATGTAAAGGATGAAATAAAAGAAATGGTTAAAAAAGGATATACAATAGGTGATATATATGCGGAATTAAAAATGAATGGATATAAGGATAGTTTTTTTAAGGTAGCTATTGAAGTAAATAAAATTAAAGGTAGATTATAAAGGTGAGAAAATGAATTACCTTAAAAAAGAAGTATTTAAAACAGGTATATTATACAATGCCGATAGTTTAAACCTATTAAAAGATAAAGAAGAGATTAAGGACAAATCAGTTAACTTAGTAGTGACTTCACCACCATACGCTGATGTAAAAGACAAAGTGAATAATAAAGACTACATAGGTAAATCAGTAGAAGAATTTGTAGATTGGTTTGTTGAAATATCAAAAGGAATATCAAGAGTATTAACTGATGACGGTTCTTTTGTACTTAATATTGATATGTTTTATAATTCCGATGGTAGTAGGAATACATATGTATATGAGTTGATTTTAGAAATAAATAAAAAAACTGATTTGAAATTAATACAAGATTTATACTGGATAAAAAGTAATCCATTGCCAAACGGGTTAGCAACTAAATATTTAAGATTTAAAAGTGCAGTGGAACAATTATTATGGTTTGCAAAAAGTCCAGAAAAAGTAAAAATTGATACTAAAAAAGTACTTAATAAGTTAAGTAAAAAACAAATAGAAAATATAAAAAATGCATTAAAGAAAACTGAAAATGTTAGAAAAATAATGCCGTCAGGTAATTCAATGAATAGATATGTTGTATATAATACTATGTTAGAAAATGGTGGAACTATGCCTTTAAATTACTTATATGGTGCTAGTGTATCAAGTGATAATTTTTCAAAAAAGATGGCAATTGAAATGGGTGTTAAACATCCTGCTAAGTACCCTTTATATTTACCTGAATTTTTCATCCTTGCAATGACAAATAATAATGATGTTGTTTTAGACCCTTTTTTGGGTAGTGGTACTACAGCTGAAGCAAGTATAAAAAATAATAGGAGGTGGATTGGAATAGAACTATCAGAAAAATATTATGATGCATATGTAAAATATAGAAAACATCAAGAAAAAAACATTTTAGATAACTTTTTAGAAAATAAAGAAGGTGAAGTTAATGAACAAAAAGTTGAAATTGAAAGATTTTGAAATATTTAAGGGTGTAATAACCAAAGCGGAAATGGAACAAAGAAAGGGAATGTACTTAATACATTTAGAAATAGAACCAATGGACTTTAAAGTAAAAGGTAAAACGGGTAAATTGCATTCGTGGTATAAGTTTGATGAATTTGATAATGACAATCTTAGTGTAAATACATGGACAAAGTTTATGGAAGGCATGTATGAAAATTATTACAATGTTTCACATGATTTGACTAAATGGGATTATGAGAAATTAATAAATATAACAATATACTTTGAACGAAAAGAATATGTATATGGAGTTTTAGATAAAAATCATAATTTAGAATACCGTACTCAATATTGTTATATACCTGTTAGAGGTGAGTGAAGATGAGTGCTTGGATGTGGAACCATATTAATCCAGTTGAAATATATCGTACAAGGATTAAGAAAATAGATGATGAAAATAATATATTTATAGAATGGGCAGTAACTCATAGACATAGTGGATTATTTGGTAGGAATAGATATATTTCATTGTATTATAAATATAATGATAACAATTTTGAACAATTTTTATCTCTATTTGATAAAAATGTTAGCCATAGAGAATTAAAAGGTTCAAATCTAAGGCATTTTATAAAGTATGGATTACAAGAAAGGTATATGAATAGTATATGTAAAATTGAACCAAGAGATATTTATAAAATGAATATATACCAAACATACCTTACTAAACATAAGTATAATATATTAGTTATAAACTTATTGGATACAAATAAAGATATGAAAATTACAACAAGAATGAATTTAAATAGTGAAGAACTTGATAAATTCAGATATAATTTACATACTAATGAATATTTTAGTAGAACAAGTGATACTAGTAGAGGTAAAAAACATTATAAATTTATTGTGGATGGTAACTTTTTAATAAACAATTTAATAACATTTGGAATGATAGATGAAGGTGAATAAAATGGAAAATAAAAAAGAAATTAAAAAGAGAAAAATAGTATTAAGTAAAGAAGAGCAAGACCCATATTGGAATGAAGAACCATATCTTCTGGGGTGGTATAAATGAATGAAATGGATAAAATAGGTAAAGTTTTAGAAAAGTATAAGAAAAAATCAAATGAGCTAAGCGATTTCTTAAATGGCAATATAAAAGAATTTATAAAATTGAAACCTAAAGATTTTAATGAATTGAAATTACCAATAAAAGAAAAAATAGTATTTGAATATTTGAGAAGTATTGTAGATGAACTATTTAATCCTAATAATATGTTAGTTACAATACAACGAGAATTAGATTTGATTAATTTAGAGTTTATATTGCTAAACCGTGAATTATATATAGATTATAATGATTTTAAAAAGTTTTATGATATGATAATAAAAGCATATGAAATAAGGCAATATAAAGATATAGATGAATACTTTATAAAAAATGAAACCATGTTGAAAATCGGTTATAAAGATGATGCAATAGTAATATCGTTTAGTTCTAAAATTAACCATGAAATTAATTTTGATTTGGCTTTTAAATATAATATTAATTTACATGGTGATAATAGAATACTATATTATATGTTTTTAAATACTTTATTAGCAAGTTATAAACATTATAAAGAATATGTAAAGCAAAAAGAAGAAGGAGTATATGTAATAGGTAAAATGAAAGGAGGTGACGGATATGCCTAAAGAGTTGAAAAATGTAAAATTAGAAAGAGATGTATATTTAAAAGTATATGAAATAAAGTTGAATAAAGGAATGAAAACAGTAAGTGATGCAGTTAAATATCTATTGGAAAATAATAAAGGTGAGTGAAACGAGTTGCATTACAGGGGAATTAAGTGCATTCTTAATAGGTGGACTAATTGGATTAATGTTGTCATTTGAACTATTTAAAAGGCTAGTCCATAAATGGTATTTAATCCTATTAAATGCAAATAATGACCCTGAAAAAATAAAATATTTATTAGAGGATATGAAAAAAATAAAAAAATAGAGGTGTTAATATGGAAAATAATAAAATAACTAAAGTATCTGAGTTTGATAAACAACAAAATGCAAGACCATATAAAGGAAGTATATTAAGTGCAAAGTGGGAAGAGAAAATAACAGAATGGGGCAAAATAGAGCAACTACATTTAGAAATTAAACCACTGGATTTTGAAGTGAGAGGACAAACTGGTGTTATGCATGAGTGGTATAAGTACTCTCCATCTAAAAATTCAGTATGGTATCTATTTATAAAAGCTCTATTTGATTGTGGTATAGAAATAGATACAGTAGACCAGTTGCAAGGAAAAATATTATATTGGACTAATGCAGAATATAAATATAAGGATAAAAACGGTGTAGAACAAGTTAAAGTAATTAGGTTACCTACTCCTCCACCTGAAAATGAAGAAGAGATTGTAGAAGAAATTGAAGAGAAAAGTATAGAACAAAAACCAATAGGGAAACCTATTGAAAGTACTGGTTTTACTGAAGCGTTACAAAAACAATTTATTCACGAGTTAAGAGGTGGATTAAATAAAGCACAAATGAAAGAATTTTGTGATACTTATAATATAAGTTATAAGGAACTATCTATCTTTATGACTGAACATATAAACAAAGGTGAAATCCAACATGTAGGTGATATATATACTTGGGTATTGGGGTGATATAAATGGTAAATGAAAACTATATAGAAAAAATAAACCAAACTAAAACTATGTTAGAAACATTCCAAAAAGCAAAAGCATCTATACTATCAAAAAACGATATTGCCATAATGAAGAACAATATGGTTGCTATTAAGAGGTCTGGATGGAGAAAAATAGCAATGGTGTTTGGGTTATCTCTTGAAATAGTAAGTATAGAAAGGACTTATCAAGGTAAAGAAATAGATAACCATTTAACAGTAGAAGCAAGAGTAAGGGCAAGAGATAACCTTGGTAGGCAACAAGAGGAAATTGGTGTATGCGACTGGACAGAATTTGCTAATTCTAAACTAAAAGGAACTATACATAATATAACTACTAAAGCAGTAACCAGAGCATATAATAGGGCGATATCAAATATGGTTGGTGGTGGTGAAGTATCTGCAGAAGAAATAGATGTGACTATAGAAGATACCGTTGGTGATATTAACGAAGTAATAGAAGAACCACCTAAACAAACCTCTGAAACTAATATAAAGAAAGATAAGAAAGAAGAAAAAGATGATATTATTGATAATAGTAGTAACCAAAAAGGCATGGATATAGAAGAAATGAATAAATACATGGAATCGTTTTAAATATGAACTAAAAAGGTGTGCCTATGAATATATCTTTAATAAACCATTATAAAAAACAGTTAAATAATGAAACTTGGTTATCGGATATTTATCAAGAATACGGTGTGTTATCAATAATATCATCTATACTTAATAGAAGAGTCGCAGTGAAATACAGTAAAAGTACTTATTACCCAAACCTTTACCTTTTATTTGTAGGTGATTCAACTAGTGGAAAGGGAACTATTATTAATAATGTAGTAGAGAAAGATATATTATCAGTAATGAGTAATATGCTATTACCTAAAAGATTTACACCTGAAGGACTATTTAGTATATTAAGTGATAGAAGTAGTATGGAAGAAACTAATGAAGAATCTCGTGGTATTATTTGTAATGATGAACTAACATCAATATTATCAAAAAAGGATTATATGAGTGACTTAAGTAATGATTTAATAGAACTTTATAATTGTCCTGATATTTATATGAAAAGACTTGCTAAAAAATCTTATACATTGCATAATGTATTTTTAAACGCTTTATTTGGAGTTCAACCTTTTAATTTGCCTGAAATTGTTAATAAGGCAAATATTACATCTGGATTTTTACCAAGGTTTATAATTATAACTCATACTCCTAGTAAAAGAAAATTTACAAATACTGATAAAATTAATTCAATTTATAATAAAATTATGATTGAACAGTTATATGATATTTTTAATAATAAAATTCATTATAACCAAAATGATTTAATGGAAAATAATAATATAGAAAATAGAGTTATTATGGGAATAGACCCATTATCTATCACATATATTTTTAGTATAATGGATATAATTAATAAAATAATGGACGCATCAATTTCAGCTTATTTTAATAGGATTTTAGATAATATTATTAAATTAGCAATGTTATATAAAATAGACGAATTAATTCAGTCTATTATGCCTATATATAATGAAATTAAATTTATTAATAGTAATGTTAATATAATTAAATTTAAAAATTATTATGAAAATATAGATGATATATTTGATAGTATTACAGATAGTTATTTAATTAGAGAATATAATGAGTTATATTTTAGTGTTAATGAAACTATTAAAGCGATTAATGAATATATAAAAACTAAAAATTGGCATTTAAGTTTATATAATACAAATGTTAATGATATTGTTAAAATGAATATTATAACTAAATCTATGGTTTCAGTTGCTAATTCATTTTTAAAATTAGATATACCTAATATTGATTATATGAAAATTAATGATAATGATGTTTTAGAATATAATCAATCTAATTTAATGGTTTATACAAAAGCAAGTAATACTATACCGACTTATACATTTGATTTCAATATACATTTACACCATGTTATAAGAGCAAGTTATACTATATTACATGAAATTCATAAAAAGAAAATGTTATTATATTCAATAGCGGGTACTGATATAGGTAAATTATATATGAATATATTAAATGTTATTATAGATAAATATAAAAATAAGAAATATGAAATATATAACGATAATATATGTATTAATACAAAAGATATGCAAATATCAGTAAATTATAAATCTGTAGGTCAGTATCATCAAGTTATAGACATGTTAATTGATGAAGGAATAATAACAGAAATATTATCAGGTGTTAAACCTTATCCTTACCATTTAAAGAAATATTATGTGATTAACGATACGTTTTTGAAGTATATTTGAGGTGTTTAAATGAGTACATTATTAGATTATGGTGAAAATACAAAAATAGTAAAGAAAGAAAGTTTTTGGGGGTTTGAACTCAATGATTTACAAAAGAATGTATATACAAATAAAGCGTTTAATAACCATGAAAATATACTTATATCTGCACCTACTGGTTCAGGCAAAACTTTAATTAGTTATATGGCTATGCAAAAATCAGTAGAACAACATAAACAAACTGCTTATATATCTCCTTTTAAAGCAATTACTAATGAACGTATAAAAGATATCCAAGAAAAATTCCCAGGTGCATCTGTTATAGCAATTACAAGTGATTATAAGTCAGACCTTGAGAAAAATATTGATTTAACTAAATATGATATTTTATTATTTACATCAGAAGCATTTAATAATAAAGTTATTAAAGCATATAAGAATGAAAAGTCTTTTATATTTAACTTAGATACATTGATAATAGATGAAGTACATTTAATATCTGATAAATCAAGAGGTCATGTTGTAGAAATGGTATTAACTGAATTTACTAAACTTAATCCAAACTGCCAAATAGTTATGATGTCAGGAACTACTGGTAATATAGAAATATTTAAACAATGGATTGAAAAAATAACCAATAAACATTTAGAAGTTATATTATCTGATTATAGACCAGTGCCTGTTAAATATGATATTATAAAAACTGATGATAGAGATAATGCATTAATTCAGTTATTAAAAGAGTATAATAAAGATAAGTTTATAGTATTCTGTATGACTTTTAACCAAATTAAAAAAGTATCTACTTTACTTAAAAATAATGATATTAAATTTGATACACACAGTTCTAAAATATCAAAACAAAAGCGTGAGGAAGTAGTAAATAAGTTTATTAAAGGTGAAATCCGAGTAATTGTTGCAACTACTACTTTATCTGCAGGTGTTAATTTACCTTCTAAACATATTGTAATATATAGTATAAAAAGAGGATTTGAATATGAAAGCAAAGTGAATATATTGCAAATGTGTGGAAGGGCTGGTAGAGCTGGATATGATAAAGAAGGGTTTGCACATATAATATTAGAAGATAATGATACAATGCAATTTGAAAAAACTATGAAAACACCAATGGAGTTAACTTCTACTTTAACTGATGATATTGAAATGTTTGCATTCCATATAAATAATTATATTTATGCTAAAGATGGTAAAATAACTAAACAAGAATTATATGAATGGTATAATAGAACATTAGCATATATGTATAATAGTAATGCTAAAGTATTGATAGAAGAAACATTATCTAAGTTAATTGATTATTATATGATAGAGCTAAAAGAAGGCATTATAGTACAAACTAAGTTAGGCAAAATATCTTCAATAATGTATGAATACCCAATTGATGTCCATAGTTGGTATATAAAATTAAAATATCAATTTAATATTGAACATTTAAATGATGCTATGATGTGTAATTTATTATCTATGGAAAGTGAAGTGTCTAATATAAGAAATGATGATATAAAGAATGCAGAAACGTATATACAAGAACATGAAAACTTTAATGATTTTGTAAATAATTATAAATTAGATAGGTATAATATGACTTTAATGGTGAATAATGCATATGTGCTTTATAATAATACTGAATTTGAATATATTATTGAACCTATACGTGCTGATATAGATAGAAGATTTTTAACTATTGAATTTATATCTAAAATGATATTATCAATACAGTTGAATGATAAATTTACTATGTATAAATATAGGTTTCTTTATGGTGTTAAAGAACAGTTACTACCTTTAGTTAGAATTAAAGATATAGGAAATAAAAGAGCTGAAGAGTTATATAATTTAAATATTAAAAATGAAGATGATATACTAAATAATATAGATAAGTTAAAACAACTATTAGGGGATAAATTAGCAGAGAAAATATATTTAAATATTAAGAATAAATATTATAAATGGTAAAGGGTGAAAACAAATTGAAGGAATTGTTAAAAAGCATTAAAAATCAATTAGAGGCATATGAGAATTGGAAGGTTAAATGTTTAGATGATAAAATATATAGCAATGAAAAGAAAAACTTCTTATAAATTAAAATAAGAGTTTTGAATAAAAATGGTGATGAAAATATGATAGGAATATGTGAAATATGTGATAATTTCATAAAAGAAAATAAAGGGCATGTAATATATTTGGAAAATAAAAAAAAATATGTAAATATATGTAATAGATGTTATTTCTATTATAATAGTGGAAGAGGTTATGAAGATGAACAATGAAAAAATTAGTGTTATAGTAAGTTGTTGGGATAGAAAAGAGTATATTTTAGATGCATTAAAAAGCGTAGTAGACCAGAGTTTAAGTAGAGATAAATATGAAATAATATTAGTAATAGGTTATGAGAACCCAGAGGTTAATAAATTCTGTATTGACTATGATATAAAAAATATACTTTATAATGAAACTAATTTTTTCACTAAGTTCTTATATACTGGTATATTAAGTGCTAAATATAATATAATATCATTTTTAGAAGATGATGATATGTTTATGCATAATAAGTTAGAAGTGATATATAATGAGTTTAACCAAAATGAAAAGTTAGGTTATTACCATAATATAACGCAAGAAGAAAGGTTTGATAGAAATAGAATATTTAGTAATGTGTCCAGTATATCAATAAGAAAAGGCATTATAAATCCAGATAAGTTCCTACAAATAGATGCTATACCTGACGTTGCACTTTATTTATCTGCATTGGATTCTAATTATGAAATAGTTGATAGTAAAGAAATATTAACTTACTATAGAATACATGATAAAAACCAGTCGTTACATGTTAAAGAATGGATAGAACGTAGAAATAATTCACTAATGGTTTTACCTAAACTATACCCAGAAGGTAAAGCAAATACATTTGTAATTCAGTTGCTTAAAGAAAATGGTATATGGTGAAGTTATGGAAAAACATGAACGATTAGTTGCAAAAGCATTTAAAGAAAATAATATAATATACCAACAGGCTATAACATCAAGTAGATTTATTAATAAGAAATTTTTTTCTAATAGAAATGATATATTTGGTGTATTTGATTTCATAATATTAAACCATAACCGTATAATATTTTTTCAAGTAACTAGTTTGCCTAATGTATCCCATAAAAAAAATAAAATTCAAACTGAGTTTTTAAGTAAATTAGAAAAAGATAAACAAAGAGAATTTGATATCTATATAATTACATATAAAAAAGAAAAAGGAAGGATATTATGGAAAATGATTAAGTATATAAATGATGATTTATGGGTTGATGTAATAATATTAACTGAAAATTGGTATGATTTAAAGAAAATAATATCGTATTTGAGGTGATATTGTGGGATATACATTAATGAAAGATAGTAGAGCATATTTTACAAAAGAAGAAGTTGAAAAAATGTTAGTACTAATAAAAAAATATAATTATATAAGAGATTATTTTCTTTATAAATTATTATGGGAAACTGGTGCAAGAGTAACTGAAATATTATATTTACGTTTTAATGATATTGATTTTAATAGGCAATTAGTTAGATTAGTAACATTAAAAAGGCGTTATAAAGATGAAAGTAATGGTAAAAAAATATATAAACATGATTTAAATCAAATGCCCGACCCTAATAAATATCCTTATAGAAATATACCTCTTACTAAAAGTACTTGTGATGAACTTTTAAAATTTAAAAAAGATTATAAACGTGATGGTAATAGTAGGGTTATAAATTTAAGTTACCAAGGTGTTATTACTGTATTTAATGGATTAAAACGTCTTTTTTATGTAAATGGTATTTTAGAAAAAAGTAGATTGAAGTTAGTGCATCCACATACATTAAGGCATTCTTTTGCTATAAATTATATTTTAAAAGGTGGTAATGTAGTTAATTTACAACGTATTCTAGGTCATAGTACACTTAATACAACTATGATATATTTAAATATAGCCGGAGTTGATTTAAAAGAAGAATTTGATAAAGTTATGAGTAAGTAGGTGAGTATATGAGTAAAATAGAAAAAATTAAAAATGTTTATATTGGAATTAAATTTTTATCACGAGCTTATAAAATTTTAAATATGTTAGCACAAAGTAGTAACCAATCATCTTTAAAATATATTTATACAGATAATAATTTAAATTCAACTAAAGTTGATTTTATTGAGATGTTTATTGAAGAAACATATAGATTCCACTTTTTTATGGAATATGAAATACCAGTAGGTGATAAAATATTTAGATTTCCACTTTTTGTTTTAACTCCTGTAAAAGCAAAAGGAGAAACTCTTGTAGATGTTAAAATTATTAATAAAGTTGATATAACTTTATATTTTGATATAATAAGAAGAAAACCAGTAATTGCAGATATAGATAGTTCTTTACCTTTTATTATAAATAATAAAAAATTTAAAATGCAAATATTAGAATATAATAGTTTTGATATAAAACCTAAGTTACAAGGATTTAGTAGAACTACAGATTTAGTAAATAAACAAGTTATAAAATTTGGATTTGAAGTTGATTTAGAAGAATTAAAAAATGTTATAAATCAAATTTATAGTAATAAAAAAATGTTTAAAGAATTTGAAGAAGTAGGTTATAATTTATCTGAATTTAAAGTAAATGATGTAATAAATGCTATTGATAATATAATTACAACTATTGATAGTAATACTGATACTGCTGAACTTGATTTAAATATATTTATTATAGGTAACTATGAAGTGCATATAATTAAAGAACTTACTAATTATTTTAATGATTTGGAAAGAATTGCAAGACAAATATCTGAAAATAATACTATAGCATATAGAAAGTATAGAAAATTAAAATATAGTATACCTGTATTTATAAGGTACTATTTATATGCATTTAATAAACTTGTACCTACATTAGGTAGCTATATTAATTTATTAAATGCAGAAGAAAAACAATATTTTAATGAACTATTTAATGAAAGTACTTTAGATTTAAATGCACCTATAAAATTTGATAGTCCATATCATATATATAAAATGAGGCAAATATTCTTAATGAATAAAGAAGAAAATGAAAGTAAAAAAAGAAAAAGTAAAGGTAAGACTTTACCATCATCTTTTTATCGTATAATATATGCACTAAGGTCATTAGGATTAATTAAAATTATAACACCAGAAGATGACGAATATAAACAGATACCAGAGATTATGAAAATTAAAACTTATGAAAATACAATGGATAAATCATTTATTGAACTGGTTAATGAAGAAAATATAGATAATGAAACAGATAAAGAGAAAATAGAAAGTATTGATAAGTGGTTAGACCCAATTACTAAACAACGTGAGCTATCTAAAAAAATTTAGTTAAAAGTTTATTTCTTTTTTCTTTTATTATCATTATTAAATTCTTTAAACGTTTCTGTTAAATCAGCCCAAAATATATATGAATCACACATAATTACACCTATTTAATATAATAGGTTTCTTATTACTTATTCTTTTTGGTTTTACCTTCTTGTGATAATATAGCAGTATCTACTGCATCGTCGGTTAAACTTGATGTTATTAATGATGATATAGTAGCTCTTTCAACACCATTTTCTATATTAGCTTTGTTATCATCCACTAAGTTCTCTACTATTCTACCATCATCTTGTTTAAGCCTTTGCATTTCTGTGGTTGGATGTATTGTTTCTGGATATGTTGTAGTAGGATGTGCTGTAGAAGTATATGTTACTGGTTTTGATGTTGGAGATGTAATTGGGCTTATTCGTGATACACTAGTTGCATGTGGTTTACCTGTAGGTGAAGTTGTAGAACTGCTACTTGAAGAACTTGTTTTAAATTTAAATTCGTAAGCCATTTGACCTGGTATTGATATATTTATAGTTTGAGTTTGTAATTGCTCTTTTTGATTATTAGGAGGACTATACCAACTAATGGCTTTATAATTTCCTGCTGGTAGATTTATAATTATTGGTTTATACGTATTTACATACCTTCCTGCCATTATAGTTTCACTTGAACTTCCAATTATGTTATTATTACTATCACGTATTTGAACATGCCAAATATCAGCGTTAGGTACACCAGTTTCATTAAAAGTAACTGTATATGTAGAAGGAGGTGGTGGTGAAGTTGGTGCAGTTGATACTTTAATTTGGCATGGTTTCTCTATTGATTTAACGGAATTAACTATTTTAGTTATTTCTTTATCTGAATCTTGATATATTTCATTGCCATGTTTATATATACTGGATTCGTATTTAGTAAATTCATTACCTAAGTTAGATGCATAACCACTTACAACAGATAATGCAGTTGTAATATCTTTTGGCAATTCATCAGCTAAACCAATTGTTGTACTATATATACCTTTGATTTCATCAACAAACAATAATTTTATTTTTTCTAATACTTCTGATGCAGTATGACTTAACATATGAGTAGTAAGAGACACTACCCAATCTCTATATTCTATAACTGAAACTGAAAAATTAGGTTCATCAGCTGGTATTGCACCAACATAGAAGAAATCTGGATTATTACCAATACTATAATTTGGTATATTACTTCCTATTGCAGTATTAATAATACCACTACTATCATAATAAACCATAAACGCATCTCTTTGACCTTTTGCTTCTTGATGTATTACTTTTTCCATCATATTTAAAGCATGATGTATTGAAGAACATTGATATGATATAACAGCATGTTTTCCTGTTGGAAAAGTGTCTTCTTCCCAATAGGTAACCATTACACTTGAAGCGTCTTTAAACTTATCATCTATTTTAGTATATTCTTTTTTTATATCTGAAAAGTATTTATTTAAACTATCTGTTATTATATTAATAACATTACTAATATCTTTAGATGTTGTATTTTCTAAATTGTTAATTCCTTTAGTTAATGAACTAATATCTGTTTTTACAGTTCCTATATATT
>Ga0080006_1146446_pt1 | contig 18645 bp, 20 predicted proteins | sample RS3BMetagenome_FD_69209 | JGI IMG/M metagenome (GOLD analysis project Ga0080006, IMG submission 69209) | Ferric oxide microbial mat and aquatic microbial communities from Rainbow Spring, Yellowstone National Park, USA - RS3B (SPADES... ... | reverse complement strand
AATTTTTAATTTTATTGTTATGTACAAAAAATTAATTAGCTGTAAAAATTATATTAAAGAAACGTTGAAACTATCTATACAAAAATTGATATCATAGAAACAAAGGTGATTATAAATGACAACCATAATTAAGCAAATATTAAAATCAATGCTTTATAAAAAATCATTTATATTACTTTTATTATCTATATCTATACCATTGGCATTATCCGGTTCACTGCTTTCTATACCAAATTCAATAAATACAATTGAAATTAACTCAACAAGTAATTTTATAACTATTAATATATCATTAGCTACATTAAAGAATGATAACAAATCAATTCAAGTAAATGTATTGTCTAGCAATAACGAATCATATATTTTAAATTATTTTAATATTAATTTATTATATGGGAAGGAAGGTGTTTTAGTGAGTAATTCCTTAAATATATCTAAAAACAGTAAGATAATATTATGTTCTTCAGGCTCATGTAATTCTTATCAAGTAACAGGTATAATAAATACTCCCAATAATTTAAATTTAGTAATATTGCCTAGCTATAATCAATCTACCCGCATAACAGTTGGTGGAGGGCTAAAAAATATCATGTCATCTATGCTGTCTTCTTTACGATATTTATCAATTATATTATCGTTTATATTAATTACTTTATCATTTCCAGCTCAATACTTTTCATATAAAAAAATCTACTTAAGTTTATCCGATGCTTTCAATAACTTAAAATATATTGGTATCTCTCATAATATAATAAAATTAAATTATTTAATTGTATCATTGATAATTTCTACATTATTTACTTTATACGGACTTTCTTTTGGTATAATAATTTTTCAATTAGGAATATCCGTTTTATATCATTTAAACTATGCTAATTTTATTATTAATACCCCAGGTCTTTATTCATTGATAATTGTATCTTTGTATTCAATAGTTGTTTCAACAATATCTTCTTTCTTTCAGGTGCTAAATCATGATTAGAGCATTTAAAGGATTTAGAAAATATACTATAATTTTATTAGTATTAATTTTTGTTGCTATAGAAACCTCTTCTCTTATTATATCATCAGAGGTTATTGGACTCTATAATATTTACAACGAAATTAATTCTTTAGGAAATAATGGAATTATTATAACTAGTTATTCATTATCTCCTTTTACTTCATTAATAAACAAGGAAAATTTATTGACTAAACTTAATAATGTTTCTGGAATAAAAAATATTCAATTTATTATATTATCTTTAGGAAATGTAAATGGTAAAGACATTGCATTCATAGGATATAAAGATTATAATAATTATTGTGCGTATCCAAGCATTACTGTTAAAAAAATGATGAATCTAAAAATTAATCAAACGCTTATAGTTTATCCTGCATTTTCTAATTTACCTATAGAATTGATTATATGTGGTTTTGAAAAAAATTTATCTTTTGGAATAGAGGTTAGTAATAATATAGCGTATCAAATCCATGGAAATGGAATTAATAATAATTTAGCTTCAATCGCTATAATAAATTTAGTTAACAATTCATATAAAATAAATGTTATGAAAGCATTACAAATGCCAAGCGAAGAAACCAGCTTATTAGAAAAGGCTACATTAATAGTAGAAAATTTAAATAATCAAAAATTACAACAAGAACTAAATCAAATATCAGAAGTTTATTATAACAAGTTAGGAATTCCAAAGATTGCTTTTACATCTCTAGCTATAGCCTCTATAATAATTCTCTCGATAGGCTCTTATATAAATGGGGAAGTGCTGGTTTTAACTGAAAAAGATACCTTAGAGTTGCTACATTTTTATGGAATCTCAAAGGTTAATTTGGCAGTAATTTCGATAATTATCAATCTTTTATCTTTTATTGCATCAATTCCTATTTCAATATTATTATATTATTGTTTTAGTAAATTTGTAATTGTAAATATCTTGGGTTTATATTTAATACCACAAATTAATGAAGAAATAGTAATCTCTACTCTCTCAATATTTATTATATCTTCAATAAGTACTTTTATAAATATAAGGTGGTCCCTATGAATAAAAAATCAATGTTAATAATTCTCATTATATCAATGGCAATAGCTTTAAGGTTAATCCCATTTATTTTTTTAAGAGAACCATTATCAACCGATGTATGGCCATTAATTCATGAAGGGAATTTGTTAATTAATAACGTAAAAATATGGAACAACACAGCATTAGGGGGTTATAATAATAGAATTCCAGGCGTTTTACTATTTTCTCAAATAGTATCTATTTCAACTGGGATTTCACCTTATTACATTTTCTCTTTATTTTCATTTTTAATAATACCTGAAACTATGCTATTATTTTATATATTAGTAGAAAAATTAGGAGGAAATGGAATTATATCTATTGCCTTCTCATTTTTTATAGGGTCATTTTTAATTTTTACCTCATCACTATTAAAAGAGGTTTACGCTTATCCAATATTTTTCCTAATTTTGTTTTTATCTTATTTTTCAAATAAACCAAAAGACCTTATACCAATTATAATTTCTATACCATCGTTAATTTTAACCCATCCTTTACCAACAGTTCTAATAATTGGAATAACATTATTAATCCCCATAATAAAAAGAGGAGTAAATTATGTATCACATATCAATTATGATTACAAAAACGATAAATATCTTATTATAACGGGTATTTTTACATTAATGTCATATTTAATTTATTACTATACATACGGTATAAATGCTATTAAAGGATATTATCTAAATTCCTTTAATTTTACGTTTTTTATTTATTTATTTTTTATTACTTTTACATATGTTATTTTTTCTCCGAAAAATAGAAACTTAAATAAATTTACTTATATGCTAACCATATTATTAGGAATAATTCTTTTGCTGTTGTCTAGTTTCCAAAATATTTCCTTATTTTATGATAAGGAATACTATTGGCAAATAATTATTTTAGGCATCCCCCTTGTATTTCTCGTTCCTTCTGGCTTTAAGCTTGAATTCTCAAAAACTAAAAATCATTTAATCCCTAGCTCATTATTTATATTAACCATTACCTCTATTTTATATACAATTTTTTCAAATCCTATACTTCAAATTGTAACAATACGTCTTACTAATTATTTAATATTTTGGGGAGGAATAACTATAGGATTAATATCAGGATTTAACAAAAAAATAAAGAAATTTACAACTTTAATATCATTAATATCATTGTTAACCGGGGGGTTAACAATAACTATATTATCAACGAACCTCATTTATCAACTTCATTGGTTTTTATCATCTAATTGGAGGTATTCATTTGGATTTGTTAATAGTGCAATAACAGCATATAAATTGAATGGATTAAACCTAACTATGTATGGAGATATTAAAGTTAGCTATTTCTTTTCAAATTTAGCTAATATAAATGTAAATCAACCGTTATTGGGAAACTTGAACGGTTTGTTGTTATTATATAAGGGCAATTATTATTTGGGTTATTATTTGCAGGACGGAATTATTAACTTGAAAAGCCTACCCCTATCTTATAATAATCTCGTTTTATCTTCCCCTTATCTAAGTGTTTTTTATTATGGGTGAAATTATATGATGGTTTTAGAAAATGTTTTTTATGAAAGAAACGGAAAAATCGTGTTAAAAAATATTAACTTAAAGCTAGAAGAAGGTAGCTTAATAGAAATATATGGAAAGAATGGATCTGGAAAATCAACTCTTCTGAAAATTATTTCATTAATAGAGAAAGCAACTAGAGGAAAAATAATATTTAACAACATCGATATAAGTTCATTTAATGATTCAAAACTAGCAAAGATTAGATTAAACTATATAGGATATGTTGAGCAAGATTACAGGCTAATAAAAGGTAACAACGTTATAGAAAGCATTATGTTACCGTTAATCCTTAAGAAAGTTGACAAAAAAATAGCATTTAATAAAGCAATTAAACTAATTAAAGATTTCGGACTTGAAGGCTTAGAATATGAGGATATAGACAAATTAAGTGGGGGAGAAAGACAAAGGGTGTGCATAGCCTCTTCCATAATTAAGGATCCAAAATTATTAGTCTTGGATGAGCCATTTTCCAGTCAAGATGAAACAGGAGAAGAAATAATCAGAAAATTCATCAGAAAATTTAAAGAAGAAAATAAAATTATTATTTTTTCATCTCCTTATTTAATAGAGGATTTACCAGATAAATTATATTATATAAAAGATGGAACTGTAATAACTAAATAAAATTTATTTAATAAAATGTACAAATAAAATTTCGGTATTGCGTTATTTATAAATCTAAAAATTTATAATATAAAGAAAAAATACTAAAAGGGGGTATGCATGAACAAAAAAATACTTCAAATAATACTTATATTTCTTATATTGTTCATATCAATTAAGGCAAATGCATTAACAATTACTTGCAATCAAAGTTTAATGGAAGTTGAAAACTCATATAACTATTTAGCAAAAGCCTCATCACTTGGCTATAGTTCTGACTATATAATTAATCTTAAGGAATCTATCAATTATTTAAATACAGGCATAAATTATAATAATGAAACTTCTTGTATGAACTCCTACATTATATCTAAAAATATATCATTAAATGGACAGAAGATCTTAAATGAAGCAGAGACGCAATATTACATAAAATTAATAGAGAATATTTTTATCATTATTGTATTTTTAGTTTTTTCATATTTATCATATAAATACTTAACTTCAATCTATTGGTGGTTATGGCTTAAAACTCATGAAAACTATGAGGTGAAGAAAAATGATTGACAAAAAGATAAGGAATTTCACTACAGGATTTTTTATTATTATAGCTGTAATAATTTCAATAAATTTTGCCATGAGTTATTGGAAACCTGGTCCATATAGTTTATTAGCTTTACTAAACGATAATAAAGAGCTTGGCGGATATCCAAGTAAAGTTCCAGTTAATTCTTCAACAAGTCTATATGTATACATAGAAAACCATGAAAACAAAATAGCATTATACCAAATAAAGATTTATATAGTTAATTCTTCTTTTATAGTTAATTCAACGCATTATCCTAATTGGAAACCTTATTATGTATTTTACGATCTAATAAACAATAACCAAAATGATACTATTCCTTTTAATGTAACTTTTAACAAACAAGGAGATTATAAAATAGTTATTTTGCTATATATGTTTAATGGTACAAATTTTGTTTTTACTGGATTATATAATCAATTATATATAAACTCTACGGTGGCATAAAATTGTCTTTTGAAGAAGATATTTTGAATTATTTGAACAAAAATTTGGAAAAAACAAGGATAAAAGAAATATTAAAGTATTTAGAAGAAAAACATGGAAAAATTAATAAAGTTGAATTCTCAAGACAAATTTATTATTTAATACAAGAGAATAAAATTAAGCTGGTGGAAAATAAAAAAAGGAGTTTTATCTCTTATTTCTTTTCTATAGAAAATTCTTGGTATTTGTTTTCTATTATAGTAATAACTCTATCATTAATTTCATCGATCTTAATGAGCAATAAATATATATTAATAAAAGGCATAGTTGTTTCACCTTTGTTGTTTTTTTATCCTGGTTATGGAATTATTGAAAGCATCTATCCTAAAAAAGAAGAATGGAGCGAACTGGAAAGAGGTGCATTATCAATAGGCATGAGTTTAGCTATTTTACCACTATTGGGTTTAATTTTAAATTTACTACCAATAGGATTAAATGTATATAGTGTTTCTATATCAATTTATATTTTTACGCTTGCAATTTTGTTTATAGCTAAGTATAGAAAATACCAATATGAAAAAATTAGATGGGTAATAAAAAATGAAAGTTAAAGAACTTGGATTAATATTAATAATTATATCTATTCCATTATCAGTCTTTTCCATATTTATCCTAAACTATATGGAAATGTTTTACGTATCATTAGGTATATTAGTTATTGGTCTATCATCTTTTAGTATCGATGATAACAATATATTACCATATACTTTAAGAAAAATGATAGAATCATCTGTATTAAATATAGAAGCATTATTGGAAGAATATAATACTTTAGGTAAGGCTATATACACGGAAAAAGATGATAGAAATATAGCATTTATTCCATATAAGGAAGATGAAAATTATTATTATTTAGTTGATTATATAAAGAAGATACCTCTAAGGGTTTCAAATGATTTAGGCATAATTATTTTCCCTCCTTTTCATAAGGTTGAATATAATTATAAAGTAAGTGATGAATCATGGATAAACAGCATAATTGTTGATGATTTAAATTTGGCTAGCAATGTAAAAATATTAAAGGAAAATAATTTAATAACAGTTAATATAAATGAACCTAAAGGACGTTATTTAAACATTCCTAGATATTATAAATGTCTAGGGTCTTTAGAAACAAGTATAACTTTAAGTGCTCTCTCCACCTATTATAAGAAACCAGTAAGATTAATAGAAGAAATAAAGTCAGATCAAGGAATTATTGTTAGAGCGGAGGTTATTAAAATTGAATAAACAAAAGAAATTTGTTATAATTCTATCAATTTTAATTTCACTAGGTTTCATATCATTAACACTTTTAAATATAGAAGTTTTAGGTCCATATTTAGGATTATATGCAATTTCTTATTTTTTATCATATAGAGTATTAACATCAAAAATTAAAATAACTTTGTTAGGCTTCACCTTACTTTTATTATTTTTGTTTATAGCTGCACTTGAGGTGTTAAATTCAATTGGTTTCAACTTACCAAAAATATAATATTTTAATTTCATTGTTTTTACTATTTATTATAGGTATAAGCATCGCTTTACCAGCTATTTATTTTTATAATTATAAAAACTTATTTAACATTAATGTTCATGTTAGTCAACAAAATATATTGTTCTCACTAGCTTACTATAAAGTTATGCATGAGGCTTATTTGCAAAATTATTCTTATTCAAAATTAATTCTAAAAAGCATTAATAATTCTGTATTAATAAATCAAAACATAGAAAATTTAATTAATAGGGTTAATATATTTCTTGATTTAATTATAAATCAATTAAACGAAACAAAGGAAAACATAAGTTTAGGCTATTATTACTTAAATATAGGTAATGTATCCTATGCATATAATTTATCTAAAAAAGCTTTTAAATCAATTGAAAATGCAAATTACTCTACTATATGGTTATCTGATCTTTATTCTGAAATATATAATAGCATAGGTCCTTACAATTATTTGCAAAAAGGACTAAATGAAATTGAAATTTCTGAAGGTAATCTAACATATCAAATAAACCAACTAATGGAAAAAATTAATTCGTATAAAGGTAATGTAACTGTTAATTTATACTCAAACCTAACTGAAGCATGGGTTGGTAATGTAACAAGAATTTATGGTAATGTAACATATTTACATAACTATATAAGTAATGCAACTGTAGAATTGATTTTTCCAGATTATTCCATAAATGTAACAACAAATTCGTATGGACAATTTTCATATAATTACAAAATACCTTATATCTATGATAATAAAACTTGCATTTATGCAATATTTATACCTAACAAATTATATAATTATTTGCATGAAAATTCTTCAATTATATGCATAAAAAATCTGTTTATTGATCCTAAAATTGAAATTCATATAAATAAGACTAAGATTTTACCCAATACATATTTAAAAATATATGGGATATTGCTCAACATAAGTCCTTATATTAATAAATCTATAATAATTTACATTAGACAAATTAATTTAATAAAAGTGATAAATATAAGTAATAATAATTTTTCAACAAATTTGTTAATACCAGATATACCTAATGGCAATTATACTTTAATATTTATTTTACCGTCAAATAGGATATACAATAAAGCACAGTTTGTAACTAATATTAACGTTTACAGACTTATACCAAAAATTAACTTTACTATGGCTAAAACAGCACTTTCTGGAGAAACAATAACAATAAAGGGCGTGGCTTATTTTAATAATACTTATTTAAATAATTCAGTGATAAAAATAAGCTATTTAGGAAATAATATTATTACAAAAACTAATTCAAAAGGGGAATTTCAAGCTAAAATTACTATTCCTCCAACATATATGAATTCCCATATAAACGTTACATTACTATTAATCCCCAATGAAAGTTATTTTTCTCAAATTTCAGAAAGCAGAGAGGTTTTTATTATAAATCCAATAGCATTGGTTTTAGGGACTGCAATTTTATTATCTTCTCTGAAGTATATTTATGATAAAGAAAGAAAAAAGGAAAGTAAGAATATAAGTAATGAGGTAGAGAAGAATAACAAAACCCCTGAGATATTATCAACTAGAAAGAAAATATTAAGTGATGCATTTTCAAAATTTGTCAGCAATATTTACTTTAATTACGGGTTAATTTTGGAAGATTCAATGACTCTTAGAGAGTATTTTAAAATTTTAAATACAAAAATTATTTCTAAAGAAAAAATATCGAGATTATTAAGTTTACTTGAAAGGGAAATTTATGGTTTTGGGTTAAATTATAACGAATTCGATGAATTAATTACTCTTTTATTGGGTGATTTTAAATGATCTCAAAAATTAATATAGGGTTAATTATGTTTATTTTTGTTATGTTGATTTTAATTTCTTATTTTCCAAATACTCAACCCTTTTCACCATTTAATAATGGATGGAATGGTATTTCTTCATTGTATAAAAATTCTTCTGGACTGATAACTTCAAGCTCGATGCTTAATTTTAATGGAGTATTAGTAATAGTAAATCCAGAGAAAATGCCTACAAATAAGGATATACAAAATCTTAATAACTTTTTAAAAAATGGGAATGAAATTATTATATTTGGTGATGGAAATTTAGTTAATGGGTTAATTAAATTACTTGGGGGAAATATTATTACAAATAATGAAATTGTTTATGATGATATATTTAACTATAAGTCAAATATTTTCCCTTTAGCATTAACTAGCAATAAGGAGAAATTAGTTTTATTTTATACATCGTATTTAAACAACGGAACTCCAATAGCTAATACTTCTTTTTTCAGTTACATAAAAAATGGATCAAATTTAATATATGGACCATTTACTGTTTCTTCTGAAGAATACATAAACAAGGGTAAAATAATTGTTATATCAGACCCTTATTTTATATTAAATTATGTATTTAATTTAGGAAATAACCAAAAATTCTTCTTTAACTTAACAAATGGAGAAAAATATTATATTGCAACTTTTCTTCAAAACGAAACACCATATCTTTTTTTAAAAATACAAATTAATAATTTATCAAAATTTATTTCTCAACTTTACATGCAAATAATTTTATTATCAGCATTTTTCATTGCTTCAATTTTTGTTTATAGCTTAAAAGAAGAGGCAAAAGTTAATAATTCCTATAATATAAATAAAATAATGAAAGAACACCCCGATTGGGATAAGAATCTTATAAATGAAATTTTAGAGGAGAAAAATAATGAATCCAAATAAGGCTTTAAATATTAAAGAAAAAATAGTAAATGAAATATCTAAGTATTATATAGGTGGTGAGGATTCTATAGAAATTCTATTGGCTAATCTTATATCAGAAGGCCATGTTATTCTTGAAGGAACGCAAGGATTAGGTAAAACAACACTAGCCAAGTTATTTTCTCAAGCTATTGGAGTTGATTTTAAAAGAATTCAGATGACTTCAGATTTATTACCATCAGATATATTAGGCACATTAGTTTGGGATCTAGAAAAAAAAGAGTTCAGAATAAGAAAAGGACCAATATTTAGCAACATAATATTAATAGATGAAATTAATAGGGCACCTCCTAGAACCCAATCTGCATTATTAGAAGCAATGCAAGAAAAACAGGTAACAATTGATATTAACACTCTATCGCTTCCAGATCCATTTTTTATAATAGCCACTGAAGTGCCTAACGATACTGGAGGTATATTTCCTTTAACCATTACTGAATTAGATAGGTTTTCATCAAAAATCATTATTAAAATGCCAGATAGAGACAAAGAATTGGAAATACTAAGAAAAATTGATAGTATTGATAAACCTATAGTAGAAAAAATAGTTTCAATTGAAGATTTAAGAATTATGAGAGAAGAGGTTAAAAGTGTTAAAGTTAATGATAATGTAGCAAACTATATGCTAGATATCCTAAATGAACTAAGGAAAAATGATATAAACGATGCGATAAGCGTTAGATCTTCTATTTGGTTTTATAAAATTTCTAGAGCAATTGCTTATCTTAATGGAAGAGACTTTGTTATTCCAGATGATGTGAAAAAAGCTGCATTTCCTGTATTAAGGCATAGAATATTTAGTCAGGAATTAAATGCAGATTCCTTAATAGAAATAGTATTGAAAAAGATAAAGGTGCCTAAAATTTGAGATATGAATTATTTTTATTTTTTTCCTTAATTGTATTAGGAACTGGAGTCGCATTTAAAATTTATGATTTTATATACGTTTCTTTAGCATTTCTTTTGTTTATATTAATAGACTATACTTTTTTATTTTTCATGAAACCAAGATTTTATTTTGAATCGCCCATAAACAATGTTGAGTTATTTAGGGGTGAAGAAGTAGAAATTCCACTATATTATAGCTATAATAAAAAAATTAAAATTATTTCTCCATACAATTTTGTTAGTTTAATAATTAATACAAAAAGTGATTTTAATAAATTTAGAATAAATTTAAAAATAAGGGGTCTAAGATCTGGTATCTATGAAATTAATAAACTTCATGTATTATATAGGTCTATTTTATTCGAGAAAAAGATAGAAGTGTTAATAAGGCCTAAAATAAGATTAACAGTATATCCCAAGTCTTTTTTACTATTTAAAGAATTGCAAACTTATTTTTCCAAAGGATTTACATCACAATCAAATATAATAGGTAGAGGAGAAGAATTTGCATATACTGATAAATTTAGTAATAATGATGATTTTAGGAGAATAGATTGGAAAAAAACAGCAAAATATAATGACATAATGGTTAAGAGATACTATTGGGATCTTTACGGTAATATAGGAATTATAATAGATTTAGAATCTACCGATGAAAATTCAGCTGATGATCTAGCAACAGAAGCATTAAATTTGATTAAGTATTCAAACTTGTTCCAGGGAAATATTTATGTTTACGATGGCCAAAATATTAAAAATCTTAGAAAAGATGTTTATTCCGCTTTCATATACATAGTTGATATGATGAAAAAGTATTATCCAGAAATAAATAGAGTATTAGATTTTAAAGATATCTATGATTATTTGAAAAATAAAAAGAAAGATAATTTTAATACAAATAGCATAGAAGACAGGTATATTATTCTAACTCAAATTTTAAGCGAACTAGCCTTTAAATATCCAAAAGCTTATATAATTCAACCCACTAAACCTTGGGTTTACATAGATGATATAGAAACATCTTACAATATAAGGAAAATGTATGAAAAAAACTTGAACAAAATCAAAGAATTAGGGTCAAAAGTTTTTAGTTCTTTCAATGAAATTGCAGGTGGTGTTATTGAATTTAAATAAAAAAGGATTCTTACTATACCTTTTTATTATTTTGGGTACATTATTTGGTATATTATATGCTTATTATATGTTTGAATCTGGGTTAAAGGGTGTTTACGGAGTTTATGATATATACGGCCCTCTATCAAGAGAGCCAATGTCAGGTATATTTTTAATACTATAGGAATCAACATTATTTATTGCATCTTTACTTGCATTAAACGAAAACAAAAAATACTATCATATAATAATTTATTCTATTTCATTAATAATATTTCTCAGATATTTCTGGCCCGACTTTTCTAATTATTATTATATGACTGATTTTGAGGATTCTTTTAACCATAATTTTCAGTCAACTTATATAACAACTTATGGGCATATAGAACCAAATACTTATTCTTCTCTTCAACCGGGATTCTGGCTAACATTAGCTGAAATAATATTATTAATATTTGGTAAAACTAATAGCATAACTTCTCAGCCATTTTATTTCATATTAAAGTGGTATACAGCAATCTTTATAATTATATCTATACCAATAGTTTATATAACTATGAAACTGTACGGATTTGATGATAGGAAATCTTCTTTAGCATTAATAGTTTATTTAATAATTTCATCTGAATACTCTTATGTTGTTTCAAATGATTATGCATTATTACCATATGCGTTAGCATCTGGATTCTTCATTAAAGCAATAAAATCGCAAGAAAAAAAGGATTATTTAACATTTTTTATTTTGTCTTTATTTGCTATGTTTAATCATCAACTCATATCTTTATGGCTTTCCTTTGGGGTTCTAGGGATTTCTTTAATTTTACTAATATTTCCTCAAAAGATAGTAACAAAGTCTAATGTTTTTTATTTGTTATCAACTTTTATTATTGCATATTTATTAAGAATAATATATGCATCAGGAAATTTATTACAGTCTAATATCACGAATGTATTATCTAGTATATCTAGCGGCATCAATTCATTATTTGCTCTACTAAGAAAGCCTAGTTCAAGTAGCTTAATAACTGAATCAATAAGAGCTCTACCATCTTATGCATTAGCAGTTAGAATTAAGGAAATTGATTATATATATTTGTTAACAGTCCCATTTTTTACACTTTTTATTTTAAGTTTTAACAGTAAAAAGATAGAATATAAGATAATCTTTCTTTTATTAATATTTAGTGGAGCTATAGCAGCATTTCAAGTAATCGGGATGGGTGGAGTTGGATGGGCTGATAGGTTGCCAAAAGATTTACTTCCATTGCTTGCATTTTCATTTTCGTCTATTATTTTTTATGATAAAGAAAACCTAAATAAAAAGAAAATTAAAAATATTATAAAAGGATTTGGAATCATTTTTATAATAGTTGGCTCAGTATTATCTTTATTTGCTACATTTGCAGGTTATTCTACGGTAGCATTTCCTTATAGTGAACCTTTTGGAGAAGCTGGTATTGGAATTGGAATAACTAACTATACTGCTCCAAACTTTAATTTTTATTATTATGTAGACTGTCGTTCAATTTTAACGGAAAATTCATCTCCTAGTTATTATGAATATGCCTTATCAGATTTTATCTATGGTGTCTATTCAATAAATCCAAATGTTACATATTTATTAAATAATCTAAATATGGTAACTTCTCAATCAAACGTAATTTTGATGACACCAACAGATTATATATTTGATAAATTTAAATAGTTTATCATTTTTCTTTTAAATAATTCTTTATCCTGTATTCCATTCTCCTTAAATACGTGCTTAACACAGCTAGCATCAAACTTTGGAATCCTGTTGCGGTTAAAATCAAGGCAATTATGGCTTTAACAAAATGATCTATGTGTAAATACACATAATCTATAACTGTGTATATGCCTAATATTATTCCTGGAATCATTAATAATGATCCAACTAAAAAGAAAACCATCACCGGATTATAACGCCAAGACAGTCTTACCATATCAATTGCTATTGATAATCCATGTCTTATTCCTAACTTTTTTCTTCCTTTTCTCTCTCTATATTCAATATCAACTTCTCCTATTTTATTTCCAACAGAAGATATATGTGCTGCTATTTCACTTTCAACGCTAAATCCCTTCATCTCAAAAATAGCTCCTTCTAAAGCTTTTCTTTTTACTAAATACATCCCACTTAAAACATCTCTTAAATGAACCCCAAATAATATATCAAAAAATTTTGTTAAAAACCAATTTCCGAATCTATATATGATGTTTTGGTTTTTTCTATTTCTTACACCTATTACTTCATCATATTCATCATTTTTGATTAATTTATGCATATCAATTAAATATTTAGCTGGGTAAGTATAATCACCATCAATGATTAAAATATAATCTTTCTTTACATGCATTAATGCCTCTTTTATGGCATTTGCCTTCCCTTTCTGACTTTGCGTAAATACGAAAACACCTCTTTTTTCTACTTCATTTCTTGTATTATCAATGCTATTCCCATCAACTACTATAATGTCATCTTTTTCAACATAATTTAAAATATCATCTATTGTTGGGCCTATTCCATCTTCTTCGTTTAATGTAGGAATAATAACATTTATATCGTTTAATTTACACAAACTTTCACCATTTTAATAATTAAAAAAGCATTATATAAACCTTATTTCTCTTCTTTTTCCCAAATAATCTCTTTATTGTATAAATTTTTTATTTGGGCAATTATTAAAAATATTTGCGTTAAAATCCAAGTTCTTACGGTTTTAGATATTAATGAAACTAAAAATATTATAAATAATATTATTGAAATTAGATTGTGTAATAGCAGTAAATAAATCCCTATAAATATAGAAAGTAAAAGTAACCATGGATTAATCAAATGTAAAAAATATTCTACCAATATTATTTTTTTATAATCTTTATTTCTAATTTTTTTATAATCTTTTATTGCAACACTAAAATATTGGACTAAATGCTGGGCTCTCCTAACTCTCCAATGAAAATAGCCCTTTTTCGGAACTAACTCATTACAAATAATTTCTTTAACTGCTAAAGACCTTAAATTATTAAGAGTAATTTTATGAGACGCATAGCTATCATCGGCTCCCATATTTTCATCGAAGTTAGTTAGATATTCCTTTTTAAATGCAAAGAATTCTCCATGAGCAATTGAAGTTGAAAATATAGAGCTTTCACCTAGTCTAATAACATTATATAAGTCTCTATAAGACTTTTCTATTTTTTCATCATATTGTTTCTTAATGCATGTTACTGCACCTATTTTTTTGTTGTTTAAAAAATTAACAGAGATTTTTATTGCATCCTTATTAACCCATTTAGAGTCTGCATCAGTTATAATTATAATTTCTCCTTTTGCATTTGCTAAGGCATAGTTTAAAGCATTTGCTTTTCCCATCCTCTTCTCTTGCTTTAATATTTTTACATTATATTTACTTGCTATTTCTACCGTTTTATCAGTACTATTTGAATCAACCAATATTATTTCAATCTTATCTTTTGGATAATTTTGAGATAATATGTCATCAATCTTATCCTTTATATTTTTTTCTTCATTATATGTTGGAATTATAATTGAAACTAATGGATAGCTTATTTCATTATTAATATATTTTTCAAAATCTTCTTCTTTATTTTTCATGTATAAATAGTAAAAAATCGGTAGCCCAATATGTAATGTAATTAGCGTTATTAACGTTATAAGCAGTATTACAATTAATGTTGATATCATTTTTAAATATCCTCCTTATTTTCTCAATATTAATAATATAAATTTAAATGTTTTATATAATTATTGAGGAGTGAAGTTTGTTTTATTATATTTATAATGTTCTATTATTCTATTGCTTTCAATGCTCATGCAAAGGGCTTATAAATTCTTATTATTATAATGCTTTATATAAATCTATTGGTTAGAGATAATTGATTAATGAATATACTTGTAACAATTATTGAAGATATTATTAAAACAGACTTAAGAGTATACATGAAAGACACGAAAGCTAAGCAATAACATTAGGAAATCAAGTATTGCTAAACATATCACTTAATCCATTGGAATTACTTTTGCTTAATTGTTAAACTAGGCTAGGTAAATTATTCAAAACTGTTTACCCCAGACTATAATCTAAAATACCACGAAAAGAGCAACTGTATGATGTATCTTAGATATTAAATAAGCAATATTATTTAGAAAATAAGCTGATATTAAACCATAACATAAAGCTCCAGCAATTTTGCTTCTAAAGCAAAAGCAATAATGAAAAATGCAAATTAATGCTTATAACATTTGCTATATTTGCCATTACTGCTCTCATAACTAATACAATCCCCCTATGATTTGGTAGTACAGAATTCATTATAGATGGCGTATTTGAGTAAACAAAGAATCCATTACCAACACATGCTAAAAATAAGAATAATGCAAATTCTGGATAGGGAAAATTAAAGTTTAAAGTCATCATCAATAAAAATGATATAATACCAATATCATACCTCTAGTAGATAACCTCCTAACTCTTTGTTCTCTATTAATTGCCATAAGTTAGAAAACTCACTTAAACTAATAGAACTACATTTAATCCACTTGGCAAAATTTTATAAAAAGCCCTTCAGTATAGTGCCTTAATCTAATTCCAGCAAAAAACCAATACAATAAATTACCCAATTAATCTAGAATGCCTTAGCAATTATGCCTTCTTAAAGAGATTACTAGCTTTTTATAAGTAGTTAACTACTAAAAATTTATAGGAGTAATAGTACATTTTTATTAGGGGCATTGATTAAAAAATCTTTAGCAATAATCTAAAGAGCACTTTTAATAGATTTGTCCACAAGAGTTTCACAAGCTTACGTTCACATCTAGGGATAATAGAATTATCTGTTATTACTTTTAAACCCAAATTTACCTCAACTTATGTAGAGTTTAATCTTGACATCAATACAATAAGACTCTAGAGAGATGTAAGCAAACAAGACATTTTAAACTTATACATGTTTTCTGCAAAATATGGCGTTAAGTGGGGATCTGATTGGAAGTTAGACCCTGAAAACAATATAATAATTACTCCAGATGGAATAAAATTTCTAATCAATGGTTTTGATTTTTTAATTTTCGCTGAGACATTCCTCTATGATATCCATTTCATAGACTTTGACTTAACGGGGAGAACCGTTATTACAGCAGGCGCGTATGTTGGAGATACGCCATTATATTTTGCTAAGAAAGGGGCTAAGGTCTATGCCTTCGAACCTCAAGCTTCCTGCTTTAGTATAGCCAAAAGAAATTTAGAATTAAACCCTGATCTATCGAAGAACATAGTTTTAGAAAACTATGCCATAGGTATAGATGGTAGTGTGGAGTTTCCAGATACTCCATGTTCTGGTGGTGCCTCAATATCTATGAAAAATGTTAATAAGAGCACAGTCAGGAGCATCAGCATATCTAATATAGTTAAAGAATACGGCGTAGAGCCGGATATACTTGATCTTGATATAAAGGGGGAGGAGTTCACGGTAATCAAAGATAAAATCTTAAACAGATTTAATGTGGTGAGGATAGAGTATAATCGCATTGAGGGTTTAGAGGATAGAAACACTATCATAAATAAGTTGAAGGAATACGGCTTCAGTAAAATAAGAGTGTATAAACATAATGAGTTAAAGCTTAGCCTATTAGATCATGGCACTATCTTAGCGGTAAAGTAGTAAGTAATTAACGTTTACAATCAAGAAAAGTAACCTCTTTAACATTTGATCAAATAACGTTATGCACATCAGTTGAGTACATGTTTAATTATAAATCTAATAAATTTAATTATTTTAATATTCTCCTTAAATTCATGAATTAGGTTAATTCTACACCATTTTATATATTAAAATAGTTTTGTTAAAATTAATAATATAATGTTAGAGTTTTAAAATTAATAATAGCTGAATTATTATTTTCCAATTAAAATCTTTAAAGTAGTTAAAGTAGGTTATAAGCTCAGTAAACAAAAAAGTTATAAACAAAATTATCAAGCATAAAAATTTTTACATTTGCTTTCTTTATATTTATGTGAGAAAATGATTAAAATAAAAAGAGTCTATGAAAAAGCCGAAGAATCGGATGGAATTAGGATATTAGTTGATAGATTATGGCCAAGAGGAATTAAAAAAGAAGAAGCAAAAGTAGATTATTGGTTAAAAGAAATTTCCCCTAGCAATGAATTAAGAAAGTGGTTTTCTCATGATTTTAATAAATGGGAAGAATTTAAAAATAAATATTTTAATGAATTGAATAGCAAAAAAGAATTGATTAATTTTCTATTGGAGCTTATTAAGAAAAATTCAAATGTAACTTTATTATATTCAGCAAAAGAAGAGAAATATAATAATGCAGTTGCTTTAAAGGAGTATTTACAAGATCTTTTAGATAAACAATATTAACACTTTAAAAATTAATATTTTTATTTATTGATAAAGTAATGTTAAAATTATAAATTATTTATTTAGAGAATAATTTATCTAATCAATACTCAAAGAATTTAAAGTTGAAATATAGGATAAAAAATAATTGCTATTTAATGATGCTAAAATTAACGACATAAAAATTAAATTTATATATTTAAAATGTAATATAAAAATGATAGTGAAAACTTGGCCTCACTAAGTCTATATATAAAAGCTGCATTCGCTTTAAGAGATGTAATAGAAGATAGATGGTTTCTTTCATTAATTGATTTTGCTAGAGGAAAAGAAACTATAAGAGTTAAATTAAAAGGTTTAGGCTATGTTAATTTATCTTGGAATGAATAGAAAGAGGGCTTATAGATAAAATACCAGAGTTCGAGTTGGTATAAAGGACGAGTAGCATCGTTTATTTTAGATCTATCTGACCTCCTCCCCGTCCCAAAGGGCGAGGCTTTAAGTTGTAAAGATTTTTAAATTCTAATAAATTTAATAAAAAGTGTCCCCCCTGGGCTGAATCCTTTCTCATGTTAATAGAAATCTTTTTTTACCTATTTATTATCAACTAATCTTGTGAAGAGATTGCTGAGACATAAGGATGGACAAAGATTGCTTATCAACCCGATGGGGGCAATGCCCCAAGGGTTGGTGTTTGCGAAAGGG
>Ga0080006_1269109_pt1 | contig 18649 bp, 14 predicted proteins | sample RS3BMetagenome_FD_69209 | JGI IMG/M metagenome (GOLD analysis project Ga0080006, IMG submission 69209) | Ferric oxide microbial mat and aquatic microbial communities from Rainbow Spring, Yellowstone National Park, USA - RS3B (SPADES... ... | reverse complement strand
TAATAGGCATACAGAGCGATAGGGGCTGGGTCTCGACCCCACTATTCAATAGTAGTCTCGTCGTAATTAAGAATAAAATAATGGCAATAGCAGATGAATTTGGGGCCAAGGTGACTAATTCAGATGAGTATTTCATAGTGAGAATAACATCGCCAATATATAGAAATGGTTAGGCTTGCTGCGGAATTCACAGGTAACTACGCCAATGAATTTAATTAACTTAACGGGGATTAAAGAGCTGAAAGTTATCTTACGCCAGGGCGCGATCCACAACCCAATCCGCGCGGGGCGGTTCCGCTTGATGAATCCGCTGCGGGCCGAGGGGAATCGGCTCTCCGAGAGGGGATCCGCGCCACGAGGCGAGGAAGGGTATAATGAGGGATGATGTTTTGCTCCGCCCATGATGGAAGCCCTAGGCTTGATGAAGTTATTAGGGAATTCGGTTAAAGATATGTGTTGTATGATGAGAGGAGCAATGGCATTGAGGTGAGGAATGGAGTGATTTATATTAAATTCGCTCTATCCCAACTCGGTAACAATGAAGTACCTAAGAGAAATTGTATATTGAGAGGTTTACCATTGAGTGACTACCGGATCGTTCCTTAGGGCTGAATCGATATCCCTAAAAATTAAAAACATGTAGTTGCAAGCATTAATGGTTTATGAGTTGGTCTTTATTGGAGGAAATAAGGCGGAGACCGGACTCGGTTAAGAGAATGCTTCAATCCAGGGGCTATGATGCCTCGCTAGTTGACGAGTTTGCCTCATTGGATCAAGAATGGAAGAAAATCAAGGCGGAGGTAGATGAATTGAGGCATAGACATAACGTTATGACGAGGGAAGTAAGCAAGGCATCTCCAGACAAGAGAGGCGAATTAATAAATAATGCAAAACAATTGCTTGAGGAAATAAGGAGAAAAGAGAATGAGCTTAATGCTATTGAGGATAAAAGAAACTCATTGCTTATGCGATTGCCTAATTTGATTCATGAATCGGTGTATGAGGCATGTAAGGGCGGCGGCGAATCGACTCCAATAACGTATCATGGTCGTCCAAAGGTATGGCGGGATCTAGTGAATCAATTCCAGTCGCAGTACGTGGGTGTGGATTATGAAGTAATAGATTGGAAGCCGGTGGGTCACGCTGATTTGCTTGAGAATATTCTGAGGCTTGGAGACACCCAGAAGGCGGGTGAAGTTGCTGGAAGCAGGTTTTATTATGTATTTAATGATATAGTATGGTTGGACTTCGCATTAATAATGTATGCATTAGACTTCTTGTCTCGGAAGGGTTTTCAATTAGTGGTTCCACCCTACATGCTGAAGCATGAAGTGATAAGCTCAGTGATAGACTTGGAGGCCTTTAAGGACTCCATTTATAAGATAGAGAACGAGGACCTCTACCTAATAGGGACAGCGGAGCACCCAATAGCGGCTTATCTCCGCGATAGGGAATTACTGGAGAGCGATTTACCTATACTGATGGCGGGCTTCTCCCCAGCATTCAGGAGAGAGGCGGGCGCGGTTAATAGGGATCTGAAGGGGATATTCAGGGTGCATCAGTTCCATAAGGTCGAGCAGTTCGTATTCTCCCTCCCCGAGGATAGCTGGAAGTGGCATGAGTCTCTCCTAAGCAATGCCAAGGAGATATGGGAGGGCTTGGAAATACCGTTCAGGGTAGTGCTGGTGTGCCCCAGCGACATGGGGAGGGCCGCGGCTAAGCAGTACGACTTAGAGGCATGGATGCCGGCCCAAGGAACATATAGGGAAATGGTTTCCTGCAGCAACGTCCTTGATTGGCAATCCGTTAAGCTTAGGATAAGGGTATTGAGGAAAGGAATGAATAGGGAATACGTTCACACATTAAATAGTACGGCTATAGCCAGCACTAGAACAATAACGGCTATACTGGAGAATAATCAGCAGCCCGACGGCACAATAATAATACCGAGAGTGCTTAGAAAGTACTTAGAGCCATTCCAAGCAGCTCCAAAGGACGTGATTCATCCTAGGGGCAAGTAATTAGACTGAATCATCACACAAGAGGACTAGAATAGCTCCTTCTAGGGAGGCGGGGCATCAGTGTACTGAAGTGCTATAGGGCTATGTTAATCCATTTATTATTGCCCTAATGGCGTATTTAGGCATCCTCATCGAAATGAACTTAATGACGCCTCCATACCAAGTATTGCCGCTTATCAGCTTGATAAGGAGTTCCTTAACATCACTGCTTGCGTATCCAGTGGTGCCTAGGAACCTACTGAAGAATTGCGTATCTAATCCATACACGAAAAGCGATAATGCGTTGGCTAATCTATTATTGCTCAGTAAATTGCTTACTAATCGCCTATAAATCACCGGTTCCTCTCCACGCTTAAGTGACGCGTAGGCAGCATATGCCGCAGCTATTCCAGTGTACATGGATTGATAAATTCCCTCTCCCGTTGTTGGATCGGCCACTCCAAGCGCGTCCCCAGCGAACATTGTTCTCCCAATTACAGGCTCTATATTGGTAAATGGTATTAAGTGGCCAAGCACTTTACCATTCTTAAGGCCCCATCTAGTCGCATACTCATCTAGCCGTGAACCATATCTCTGCTTAATTATTGATCCTAACCCAATATCATAGTATCCATTCGATTGAGGAAATATCCAGGCATATCCATACTTAACAGCGGTAAAGTCCAGTAGGCAAGGCAAGTCGCTGGAACCCTTAGCTATGCTCATGACTGCAGCGGCGCTCTTCTCATTGATTAAGCCAAGTGATGCAGCAACCCTGGAGGGCGCTCCATCGGCCGCTATAACCATGCTGGACATATACGTCTCTCCGCTCCGCGTAATTATCTCCACGTGATTCTTATGATTGATGGCCTTAATCACCTCCTTGTTCTCGTACTCAGCCCCCATACTTGCTTCATCGAAAAGCCTCTTATCGAATTCCTCCCTCTTCGTCACGCTTATTAATGGAATTCTTGATCGCAGCATAAAGGTTCCCGCGTAATTAGCTACATATACATCCCTACACTCACTTAGCACTAGGTCATCCATATCGACCTTAAGCCACTTAAGCAGACTCCTCGATTTCGGGGTTAATCCTCCTCCACATGGCTTTACCCTGGGGTGTTGCGCCTTATCTAAAATCAATACTTTTAAGCCGAGCCGTGAAGCCGTTATGGCGGCCGCAGATCCCGCTGGCCCGCTTCCAACCACTATCAGATCGTACTTGCCGCTCATTTGGCCCTCCTCATTGTGAGTATCATTATTATGGCTCCAATGGTTGAGTATATGAATGCCATGTAATAGCCAAGGATGAATAGTATTATCGATGTCATTATGAAGATCACCGTTAGCGCCTTCTCCATTAATAGTCCATTAACTCGCATGGCTGCTTTACTGCCCTTCGGCGTGTATATCCATTCAAGATCCTTAAACATGGCTTCTATGTAGTGGTATATTATGGCGAAGGATATGGAGAAGCCCATTATGCTCATTGTGGTTAGGCTAAATATCATCGTCATTATTCCATAATTCATTTTTCTGGCTATGGCAAGCATCAGCGTGAGGAACCCGAGGAGGAGAATTATATTGATTCCCTCCAGCGCCAAGACATAGAATGGAGGAAGAATTACCCCGAATATCGATAATATTATTGAGATGAAGATTGATAATCCGCCTAGGGATAAGAGCGGGTACTTAGTTAACCATAGCAATATATCTATCTTATCAATGATTGGCATATCGCTCTTAATTATGCGCCTAAAGTATCTCCTCAGTATTATGGAGTCATTGGAGGACCACCGTATGTTTTGTGCCTTTAGAGCCATGTATGTGCTCGTGACTTCACTGATGGCAGTGACTTCCCTCATCACTGCAACTCGACCCCCGCTCATTTTAACCTTGAGCGAGAGATCCATATCATCCGCAGTACAGTGGCAGATCCCTCCAACCCTCATCAGTGTTTCCCTCCTTATCACGAAGTTGGTGCCCATTATCATTGAGAATCCCCACTTCTGCCTGCTGAGGAATCTGCCCAGGATTATTATCTCATTGAATATATCGTAAACCACCTTTATGGCCTTGCTGGTGGTTGTGGGTATGGCTGGTCGCCCCCTATAGACTGCCCCCACCATATCGTATCCAGCCTCCATGTAACTCACGGCGTACATTAGGTAATTAGGCGGGACCTCAGTATCTGCGTCAAGCACCATTATTAATTCGCCCTTTGAGAATTGAATAGCATAATTAATCGCGCCTCCCTTATAGCCTATGGGTGATTTCCTATTTATTGCAGTCATCCTAACCCCATATAGCTTTGAGTACTTCATGGTGATGGCTTCTATGGAGGAAAACGCCTCTTCATCATCATCGCTCACCACTATGGCTTCAAACTTATCCCTGGGATAACTTAGGCTAGCCACATTCTTTAGGACTTTCTCAATGACATCCATGGCCTCATTCTTGACCGGGATAATGATCGATACGAATGGTCTTGTCCTCGGCGGGTAATGAATGCCGCTTTTCCTCGGGTCCTTGAATAGATAGAGACCGGAGTGCAGTATGGCAATTACTTGGATGGCGGATAATGCGAGGAAGATGGAGTATATCACGTACATTATCAATAATAGCGGTATGGCATAACTTGCAGGATGACTGACTGTGACTCCAATGGGTGAACTATTATTGATATAGCTGCTTATGTTCTGCAAACTGGTCTTCTCTACATCCATGTAATGATTAAATTGGTATAATATCATTGTCATGTTATAGCCAACCTTATCCACCAATTTATCGAGGTCACTTGTTATGTTGGCGGGCATTATATATTATGCCTAACAATACCGAGTTAAATAGTTTTATACAGTGGCCTAATCATTTTTCTCGATTTTTGCATCATTAATTCAAAGAACTAGTGGGCCCGGAGGGACTTGAACCCCCGACCAACAGGTCTGGAGCCTGCCGCTCTGAACCTTGCTGAGCTACGGGCCCTCTGGTTCCGCCTAGTTGTTGTCTTTTTATTTTTTACCTTAACAACAACCATCGATTTCCCCGTTCTCTAATTTATCTTAGAATTAGGTGCGTTGGGCTCTGTTTAGAGGTTCATGGAGGGATGAATATCGGCCCTTGAGAGAGGGATGGGAACACTTAGTATACTCAGCACTAATATTTATTAACGATTATATTTATTACACTTAATATGAGAACCACAATATCCATAATAAAGGCAGACATAGGGGGGCTCCCTGGACACGCTTGGGTTCATCCAAAGATACTCGAGTATGCAGCGGATAGATTGGCTTCTGAGGTTAGGAATGGATCAATAATTGATTACTTCGTGTTTAATGTAGGGGATGATATGAGCCTATTAATGACCCACAACAAGGGACTCAACAATGCATCTATTCATGAAATAGCTTGGAACATATTTAGAGACGCCACGGAATCAATAGCAAAGAAGGTGAGGCTATACGGCGCTGGCCAAGACCTCCTTAAAGATTCATTCTCCGGAAACATTAGGGGAATGGGGCCTCAAGTCGCCGAAATGGAGTTCGAGGAACGAGGCAGCGAGCCAATAATAGTGGTCGCCGCCGATAAGACTGAGCCAGGCGCCTTTAATTTACCGTTCTATAAAATGTTTGCCGATCCATTTAATACCGCTGGATTAGTTATTGATCCAGCCATGGCGGAGGGATTCATATTTGAGGTAATAGACGTCAAGGAGGCCCAAGTATTCTTGTTAAGGATGCCGGAGGACATGTATAGGTTACTTGGATTGATTGGAACACCGGGCAGGTATATAGTTAGGAGAGTTTACAGGAAGCGGGATTTAGTGCAGGGAGCTGTGGCCAGTGTTGAGAGGCTCAACCTGATAGCCGGCAAATATGTTGGTAAGGATGATCCAGTGGCAATAATAAGGGCTCAACATGGCTTACCGGCGGTCGGCGAGATTCTAGAGGCATTCGCGTATCCCCACTTAGTGGAGGGATGGATGAGGGGAAGCCACGTGGGTCCGCTCACCCCCTCCAAATTCGCCCAATTCATGCTGGATAAGAAGATGGCTCTAGGACCAAAGATGACTAGGTTCGATGGCCCACCAAAGGTCGGTGCATTAGGCTTCCAATTGCATGATGGATACCTAGAGGGCCCGGTCGATTTATTCGATGATCCCGTATTCGATTACTCGCGGCAATTAGCGGCGACCGTCACGGACTATATAAGGAGAATGGGTCCAATAATGCCTCACAGATTGCCGCCTGAGGAAATGGAGTACACAACCATTTCACAAGTACTAAAGGAGGTTAAGTCGCTTCCACTGGATGAATACGAGAAAGATAGGGAAGGCGCATTAAAATCATTGACCTCTAAGTGAATATTAATCGTTAATTCCTAACTCAGAAAAACTGAGTGTAACCGTTCTCCTCTTCTTTGAAGCTATTAATAATAGAGTTAAAGTCATTCGGTGAACCCCCTAAGTTTATATAATTAATGGAGCGACGGATAATACATGAGGTTTCCAATTCTCGTGATAAACATGAAGGCCTATCCCGAAATAATAGGTCAAGGCTCGGTTCAATTAGCTAAAGTGGCCGAAGACGTATCCAAAGAGCTGGGGGTATCCATAGCCGTTGCTCCGCCGCTCACTGAGTTGAGGAGGGTAGTTGAGGCCGTGTCAATAGATGTATTCGCACAATCCGCCGATCCGGTACGGCCGGGAGCAGCCACAGGCTACACGCCTCTTGAAATGATTAAGGAAACGGGGGCCCGAGGCGTTATTCTTAATCATAGTGAGCATAGATTATTATTGAATGACTTGACATGGATGATAGGTAGGGCAAAGGAACTCGGCCTGGAGCAATTAGTGTGCGCCCCGGATCCAGAATCAAGTGCCGCGGTTGCCGCCTTATCGCCCACAGCCGTGGCTGTTGAGCCTCCGGAATTAATAGGTACAGGCAAGGCGGTCAGCAAGGAGAAGCCTGGAGTAATCACTAGGACCGTTGAATTAGTGTCTAGGATAAATCCCGGCATCAATGTTATCACCGGTGCAGGCATAGAATCCGGCAGTGATGTTGAGGCCGCCCTAAGGTTGGGAACCAAGGGAGTTCTAGTGGCTAGTGCAATAGTTAGGGCTAAGAATTGGCGGGAGAAGGTGCTTGAATTAGCTCGTCCACTGCAATTGGCCTCATCCCCGCCTTAAAAGACGAGGTTTGCCGCCCTTATTGCTATTAGTTTCTATTGTTTTAATATATTATTATATTTGTCCCTTAACGTCTTCTTATCGACTTTGCCTGTGCTGGTTAACGGCAATTCATCCAGTATAACTACCTTATCCGGGAGCCACCACTTAGGTATGACGCCCTTAATTACATATTGCTCTAAGTGATGTATGATATCCTCCTCCTTTAATTGCTGGCCCTTCTTTGGCACCACTAATGCAATTGGTCTCTCGCCCCACTTATCATGTGAAACGCCTATCACTGCCACTGCTGCAACGCTTGTGTGGGTGGATATTAAGTCCTCTAGCCTAAGGCTGCTTATCCATTCGCCGCCCGATTTGACCACATCTTTCATTCTATCAACTATTTTAACGTAGCCATCCTCGAACTTAACTGCTGCATCGCCTGTATGGAACCATCCATTACGCCATGCATTCTTGGTCTTCTCTGGATCACCCATATATTCCTTGAATAACCATGGTGAACGCACGGCTATTTCCCCAATGGTCTTGCCATCGGGAGGAACATCTCTATCGTACTCATCCACCACCCTCAAGTCAACTAATGCAACGGGGAGGCCTGTTCTGAGCATTATATTCTTCTTCTCTTCATCGCTTAGATTCATGTGCTCAGGTCGCAGGTGGGCAATTGTGAGTATGGGAGCCGTCTCCGTTAATCCGTAGCCGCTTATGACGATCATTCCCCTAGCATTAGAGGCATCCAGTAATCCCTTGGGTAGAGCGGCGCCTCCTATTATCATTTTGACTCCATGCAAGTCATACTTGCTTGAGTCCGGGTGAGAAAGCAGTGCGTATAGTATGGTAGGTACGCCGGCTGTGAATGTTACCTTCTCTTCATTTATTAATCGGAGCATGTGGCCCCACTCAAATTTTCCTGGATAGATCATCTTTACTCCAGCCAATGGAAGGGAGTATGGCATTCCCCATGCGTGTACATGATACATGGGGACGAGAGGCATAGCGGTGTCCGTGTTTCGTAATTCTATTGGTGGCTGAACCACTGCGCCTATGGTGGCTAAGGAATGAAGCACCAGTCCCCTATGTGTATGTATGCCTCCCTTGGGTAATCCCGTGGTTCCCGACGTGAATAGCATAGTTGCTGGGGTTCTTTCATCTAGTTCTGGAAAACTTGCTTCCCCTTGCCGATTGGTTTCATCATAGTAATTAAGCATCTTGGCTCCGAGACCGTTATTGGGCACCTTGTTTTCATCGCTCATATATATCACTGCCTTTATCGATTTCACGTTTTCCATTATTGGCTTTAGGAGGGGGGAGAAATCATCTATATTTATGAATAGTAGTTCAGGTTTTGCGACGTTCATTGTGTATATTATCTCTTGTGGAGCTAGACGTACGTTAACTGTAAAAAGAGTGGCTCCAACGGATGGCACGGCATAATATAATTCACCATACCTGAGGGAATTCCAATCCAGCACAGCAACCCTGGTGCCGGGTTCACCGGGCTTACCTGCCTTAACCCCCAGCTCCAGCAATAGCGATGCAACTTTCCTGACCCTACTATTGAACTCCCTATTTGTCAATGACACGCGTTTACCATTATATGGCCAATATACAATCTCTCTATTGGGATATGATGATGTAGCATAGTTTAATATTTTGTCTATTGTTAGTTGATAGTCATAGTAACTCATGAATCTACTAGGTATAGCACGCTAATAAATGTTACTGCTCTACGCTGCATATAGGTAATATTTTTAATCTAGCCAGTATCAAATCTCAGCGAGAAATATGGTATTTCCATTTGATGGACTGGGCGACTATCAATTAATCTTCAAGGCCGAGCACGAAATGTTCAGGAAAGCCGTGCGAGAATTCGTAGAGAAGGAAATAAAGCCCTTGGCGCCGCAAATAGATGAGACAGATGAAGTTCCGAAGCCCCTCCTCGAGAAAATGGCTCAACAAGGATTCTTTGGACTACACCTATCAGAGGAGTATGGCGGGCAGGGCGGAGACACGATAATGACTGTGATACTGAGCGAGGAAATAGCGAGAGTATCGCCAGCGGTTACCGTGGTCATGGGAACCAATGACTTATTCTCAATACCATTATTGATCTATGGAAACGAGGAACAGAAAAAGAAATACTTGCCCCCGCTCGCCAAAGGCGAGAAGTTCGGCGCCTTCGCGGCCACCGAGCCATGCTGTGGCAGCGATGTTGCCGGCTTCCAAACAAAGGCCGAGAAGAAGGGCAATAAGTGGGTCATAAATGGTAGAAAAATGTTCATCAGCAATGCTGATCTAGCGGATTACTTAATAGTATTCGCCAGAACCAGTCCCCCACCTGATAGGAAGAGGAGATGGATGGGCCTCACCGCATTCATAGTGGAGAAAAACACCCCCGGCTTAAGTCTTGGAATGAAGGTACATAAAATGGGCCTAAGGGGGAGCCATACGTGGGAAGTAATTCTAGATAATGTGGAGGTGCCGGACGAGAATAGGGTCGGCATGGAGGGCATGGGATTCCTAATAGCAATGGAAACATTTGACAGAACTAGGATAGGCGTTGCAGCTCAGGGACTCGGCATGGCTCAAGCCGCTTATGAGGCTGCATTTACATATGTTCACCAAAGAAAGGCGTTTGAGTTGCCCTTAGCATCATTCGAGGCCGTTGAGTTCTCCCTGGTAAACATGTTAAGTGAATTAATGGCTGCCCGCTACTTAACGTACTTAGCTGCTTACCTAGCTGATCAAAATAGGCCAGAATTCACCTTCGCCGCTTCGCTGGCTAAATTCTACGCCACTGAGGTGGCTGAGAAGATAATATCCGATGCAATAAATCTACATGGTGGAGTCGGCATAACCACCGAGGTTGGGCTTGAGAAGCTTGCAAGGGATGCCAAGATAACTCAAATATATGAGGGCGCCAATAATATTCAGCGCTTAGTGGCTTATAGGCAATTAGTTAGAATACTCAGGAATAAGGGCATACTTGGCGGCGAATCTGGAGGAGAAATGTAATTGGAGAAAGGAATACCGCTAATTTTCCCTTGCCTAGGCTTTGCCTAATTTATTTGAGGGATTATTCCTATGGTTGGGTTAGAGTAATTTTTATAAAGGAGTTATTTCTCCTTGTAGTATGTCAAGCGAGGACCCAATACAGCTCCTGAATAATTTAGTTGAGGCCAATAAGGGCAAGATAATGGAGAAAATGAAGAATGTCAACAAGGTATATCAATTCCAGGGAACTAATTTAGAGGCCTTCTACGTGCAGATAAAGGATGGGGCAGTCACAATAATTAAGGGAACGCATCCATCACCGAATCTAGCGGTGAGCATCAGTAGGGATAACCTTGTTAAGCTAATTAAGGGTGAGTTGGATCCCATAAGTGCATTCTTTAAGGGATTATTAATGATAACTAAGGGAAACCCAATGGAAGCAATGGATTTAGTAAACATATTGAAGTAATCCTAGTATCGCCTTGAGACCCTTACCCAGTAATTAGCGTTCTTCTCTGGGCACGCTAGGTCTTTCTCCCCGCCTATTTGAGCAGTGGGTTCCTCATCAATTGGAACACCAAGTATGCTGGCATCCAGCTGCTCCTGTATCTTTATACCGCATTGTTCATCTCCGCTCCAGGGTATCATGATTACGCCAGCGCCTAACTTATCCAATGCCTCCTGTATACTGCTCACATAGTGAATTGACTTCCTTAAATTACTCCATGCCTCCCTCCGCATGTTATCCCCAACCTCCACCATTAATTTCCTAATGAAGTCAACCACGTATTGGCGAGGCACCTCATACTTCTCGCCAGTATCTCTCCTGGCAACTACTGCAGTTTTCTTATCCATATCTCTAGGCCCTATTTCCACACGTATTGGTACGCCCCTCATTTCCCAATCATTGAATTTCCAGCCCGGCGTCTTATCATCGCGCAGATCCGCTAATGCCCTTACTCCTGCTCCCCTAAGCTCTGCCTCAACTTTGGCTGCTTCTCCCTTAGTATCATATCCTTCCTGTGGAATGGGAACTATCACCGCCTGTATTGGAGCTACGTTGGGGGGCAGGAGAAGTCCATTATCATCTCCATGTATCGCCAACATGCTTGCTATAACTCTCTCGGATATGCCGTAACTGGTCGTATGAACGTACTTAGTTGCTCCATCCTTATCCAAGTATGTTACCTCGAAGACCTTGGAGAAGTTGGTTCCAAGGTAATGAACAGTTCCTATTTGTATTGTTTTTCCATCGGGCATTAAGGTATCAAATGCTATGGTGTAGACCGCTCCCGCGAATTTATCCCACTCCGGCCTCCTTGATATTAGGTATGGAATGCTGAGGTAATCATATATCTTTTTGTATATTTCCATTGCCTCCCTCACCGTTTTCTCGGCGTCCTCTCTATCTACATGAGCCGTGTGAGCCTCCTTGAACATGGAGATCTCCCTAAGCCTAATCATGGGATGCGTCGACTTGGTTTCAGCCCTAAATACGCTTGTTATTTGGTAAACCTTTAGAGGTAGATCGGTGTGGTCCTTTATCCATAACTTAAACATCGGCATCATGGCTGTCTCGCTGGTGGGCCTCAGGATGAGCCTTTCAGGATCCTTGCCGCCTTTAGATACCCAAAAAACCTCCTCCTCGAACCCCCTTATATGCTCGCTCTCCTTGCTGAAGTACTCGAGCGGTATAAATACTGGGAATAGGACCTCGCCGTGGCCGGTTCCATCATGGAGCTCCCGAATTATGTTCTCTACCCTCCGCCTTATTTGTAAACCATAGGGCCTCCATATATATGCGCCCTTGACGGGATATCTATATTCATATAGCTCGGCGTCCATTATTATTTTATTGAACCATTCAATGAAGTTCCTCACTTTCTCTTTCTTGCGTTCCCTCTTTTCCCTAACTATTCGTGCCTGGAACTCGGCAATAGGAATCCCCATTGCCTGAGGCTTCACGGCTTTTTAAACCTTAACTCTGAAAACCTGTAGCCGTCGGAGCGATAATGTTAAAAACCTTAGTTGGATCCAATAGCGATGAGCTTTCTATAACGATATAGTTAAGGAGATGTTGGAGGTATCCAGGCGTTGGCAGAATGAGTGGTACTCGAAGGGGGTGTTTAATGGCGACGTCAAGGAGGGCGCTCCCAAGTACTTCATCACCGTTCCGTATCCCTATGTGCAGGGTCCTCCACATATTGGACATGGTCGCACGTTCACGATAAGTGACATAATTGCTCGCCTAAAGAGGATGCAGGGCTATAATGTGTTGTTTCCAATAGCGTGGCATATAACGGGCACTCCAATTCAATCAGTGGCTGATAGGTTAAGCAAGGGAGACGCGGAGTTAAGGGACCTCTATGAGTGGTATGTTGGGATTTATATAAAGGACAAGGGAGAAATAAGTAGAATTATCGAGTCATTCAAGGATCCATGGAATATAGCGAAATTCTTTGCCAACCATTATGAGGAGGATTTAAAGTTGATAGGGCCATCAATGGACTTCACGCGTCAATTCACCACGGGTGATCCCGAGTATAGTTCATTCATTATTTGGCAGTACTATAAGCTACGGGACAATGGATTCATAACTAGGGGGAAGCATGTAGTTCTCTTTTCCCCAGTGGAGGGCCAAGCAGTTGGCGAGCACGATATAAAGGGCGGCGATGAGATCAACATAGAGATACTTGAGTTTAACTTAGTTAAGTTTAGGTTGAGTGATGGAAAATATTTGGTGGCCGCCACGTTCAGGCCTGAAACAATATTTGGCGCGACCAATGTATGGATAAATCCAGACGCCACTTATGTGGAGGCCCAGGTGGGTGGGGAAACTTGGATAATATCCAAGCAAGCTGCGTGGAAGCTATCATTTCAAGATAAGGAGGTTAAGGTGATTAGGGAACTCAGGGGGAGGGAATTACTTGGGGAGCGCGTCATTAATCCAGTGACCGAATCATGGTTACCTGTTTTGCCGGCCAGCTTCGTGGATGATGATACAGGCACTGGAGTTGTGTATAGTGTCCCCGCTCATGCTCCCTATGATTACATTGCCTTAGTGGAGCTAGCTAGCGGCGATAATGAGTTCAGCGGCGTTGCTAGAGGCATTTCCCCAATTGGGATAATAAGGGTTGAGGGTTACGGTGAGTGGCCTGCCGCTGATATAGTTAAGCGAATGGGAATAAAGAGTCAATTAGAGAAGGATAAGCTTAACGAGGCAACCAAGATTATCTATAGGGATGAGTATTATTCTGGGGTGATGAGGGATAATACTTCGCTCGCGGGGGTAAGGGTTTCTGAGGCTAAGGAGAAGGCAATTCAATTATTAAAAGACAAGAATGCTTGGGACATCATGTATGAGACGGAGCCCAGGCTAATACTTACGAGGGGCGGCAATAGGGTCATAGTTGCAGTGATACGGGATCAATGGTTCCTTAATTACGGCCATCCAGAGTGGAAACCAAAAATATGGGAGGCATTTAACTCCATGAGGATAATGCCGGAGTCTTACCGGATTAACTTCGAGTCAACCATTAATTGGCTGAATATGAGGCCATGCGCTAGGAAGAGGGGCCTCGGCACTCGCCTTCCCTGGGATAATGAGTGGGTAATAGAGTCCCTGAGCGACTCGACCATATACATGGCATTCTATACGGTTGCTAGGTATGTGAAGAGCAGCGATGCGTCTAAGGTGCTCAGCGAATTGGCCTCCAAAGTGATTCAGAGTAATGGCACGGATGAGGATGCCCTTAACAAGCTTCTCTCGTTCTATGATTATGTATTCCTGGGTAAAGGTAAGCCATTAATATTAAGCGAAGTGGCGGAGAAGGCCCGTAGGGAATTCATGTACTGGTACCCAGTTGATCAGAGGCACAGCGGCATAGATTTGATAGGCAATCACTTGAGCTTCTTCATAGCTCACCATGCGGCCATATTCCCACGCGATATGTGGCCTAAATCCATTACCCTGAATAATTTCCTAATACGTAATGGGCAGAAAATGTCGCGGTCCCTTGGGAATGTCTTACCGCTTAGGGAAGCGGTCAGTAATTACCCGCCAGACATGGTTAGGCTCTATATGGCTTATGAGGCGGATCTGGAGAATCTACTTGATTGGAAGGATAATGAAGTGGATGTAGTGCTTTCCAGGTTAGTGGATTTCTGGAGACTGGCAAATGAGATAATAACGATGGGAAAAGCGTCGCTGCCCACCAATGAATTAACACTTCCAAGTAAGTGGTTGTTGGGCAAGATCGATAGGCTACTCATTACTGCACCTAAGTTAATAGAGAGCATGAGTATTAGGAAATATGTGCTTGAGTCATTCTTTAATCTGCTTAGTTCCGCGGAGATTTACATGGATGTGAAGGACTCATTACCTGAATTCAGGTCGGTGCTTTGGGAGTTTTTAGGCAAGTGGTTAATATTATTGAGCCCCCTCATGCCTCACATAACGGAGGAATTATGGCATAGAATGGGTAATTCATCCCTAATTTCATTAGAGAAATGGATCACTCCGGCAAAGGAGCCAAGTGATGAGGTGGATAATGCTGTTGATGTAGTATTCAGGACCATAGAGGACGTGAGGGAATTATTGAGGCTGAGAAAGGAGGCAAAGCTGGCTCATATATATGTTGGGCCAAGCAGTGAGCTTTATGAGTTGGTTAGCTTTATTTCAGTTAAGATGGAGGAGAAGAAGGACATGGGATCGATAATTAAGGAAGCCTCAAGCAATCCACGGTTCAATAACATTAAGCCTCGCATACCCGATGTTGCTAAGAGAGTATTTAATGGCCAAATACCCCGCAACATCGTCTCGAGAGAAATGGAGCTGAATGCGTTTAAGTACTTTGGTCCAGTTATGGAAAAGAAACTCGGCATTAAGATAATGATCCACGATGCATTAAATCCAGGCCAGGATCCCGCTAATAAGGCTAAGTCAGCAATGCCGGGCAGGCCGGCAATATATATCGAGTAAAAGCATAATTAAAGCCATGACAAAAGAGAGGCAAGGGTCATCCCTTGAAGGAGAGGTGATTAAATCATTTCTCAAGAGGTCAAAAGAATCCATCCATAAGGGCGAGGATGATTCATTGGCTCTTGGTCACAGTGAAGCTTGAGATATCCACAAATGGGGCCCGCGTTGGAACCTCTACCTCCCACCACCTTATTGGGTATAATGTCCTAGATAGTGCCTGGATATTTCTAAGCATATCGCCAAGTCGACCTGCTAATCTAAGCCTCTTCTTGGACCTCCCCACTATTCTTCCATTTCTTATTAATAATATGGCATCCCGTCCCACGGTGGAGAAGATGCCCTCCATGCTGTTCTGAAGCCTCGTATACCAATTATTGGTGAATAATACTCCGTCTCCACTCAATAAATCATTTTCGTCAGCATCGCCGGGAGCAGTCTCCAAGTTCCATGGCGCTGGAAACACCCATCCAGCGTTCCCCGTGCTCTTCGATTTATGGCGATCAGCTAGCGCCGTATTGAAGAGGAGTGTTTTGAATACCCCATTCTCCACAATGGCCTTATCATGTGTTTCATTCCCCTCATCATCGAAGAATATGGGCCTTAAATCGCTCAGCGGCCTATCGTGCAGGGTAAATATGGGCGAGAAAATCTTATCGCCTGGATTCACCTTGGTGAATATGGAGGAACCGGTCTCCACGGACATGGCCGATGCCATTCTACCCACTAATTGAAGCAGATTAGAGAAAACCATCGGCGAAAGAATGACTCTATGCTTCCCCTCATCGATCTCCACTTCATCCGTTATGGAGGCATACTCATCCGCTTTCCTCAAGGCATTTCTCATATCATTAATGTTAAGCCGGGAACCGGTTGTCGCCCAATGCCCTGTATTATCTCCCTTAAACACCCTGAAATGAGCAGTGTATGTAGTTAACTTCTCTGTTCCCATGAATCCCCCACTAGTTGCGACTTGCCTCTCAATGTTCTCCAGCATAACGACACCGCTCGTCTTCTCAGTCATCATATTAAGTACATCATCTATTAGTTGACTTGGATTCCTTATGCTGCCGATTATGTTTGGGTCACTTACATCCTTCTTGGTCTCCCCTTCATTACGCGGAAGCTTGAAGAAGTATGGCGAAGGGGTTAGGCTCGCATTCGCCTCTTTATCTATATCGCTGGGGGGATTACCTGAGAAACCTATTATTGCCATTTTTCCGCCTGACCCAACATAAACCTGACCATCAACAGTTCTCCACCTCTGTAATAGGGCAATTGAGCTATCCACCACCTTTATCATTAAATTATCCTTGATCTCCATTGCTACAGCCTTTTCCTCAGCCCGTATTGAGCCAAGTATTGAGACTAATTGATTACTCTCCAAGTTTCTTCACCCTAATGTTCCTAATCCTCATATCGGGCCCGCCCATCCATACTGGTACGGCCTGCGAGGGCTCGCCTTTTCCACACATGCCTGCGTAGAATCTCAATTCATCATCAACGGCATCTATTGAGCTATATATTTCTCCCGTGCTGGCCTCAAGGACTGGATACTTCACCGGATTCCCCACTTCGCCATTCCTTATCTCGTACGCCTCAAGCCCAACATATCTTTGCCCCCACCTTATATCATCTATGTTCCACTCCATATAGCTCTTGAGAAATATTCCATTCCTTACATCGCGTATCAATTCATCTAGTTTCATATTGGATGGCTCGAAAAATGTATTAGACATTCTGATGAGCGGCTCCGATTGGTAATCCATGCTTCTCATGGATCCATTAGGTTCCGCATTCATCTTATATGCAGTGAAGCGGCTTTGAAGCAACTCATTCACCCTTCCATTAACAATCAATCGCTTCTTCCTCGCTTCTATCCCCTCATCATCAACCAAGTAAAAGCCGAGGCTGCCGGGTATTGTGGGGTCATCCGATACATTAACTGCCTCAGAGGCGAATTTACCTGCCGCTAAGTACCCCAGGTAACTCTTACCTGCCTGGGCAGCTTCCCTGCCTAGAACCCTATCCGCCTCGAAGGGGTGCCCAGTTGATTCATGGGCTATTATGCCGGCTATCAAGCTGCTCACAACGACATCCATTTTACCCGTTGGAGGCGCCCTGCCATTTATCAATATATTATCGAGGGACTTTACTTTCTCTATTAGTTCGGCATGGATATTCCATTTATCCAATAATTCCAATCCACCCAGTGCCCCCAATTCATCTGACCACATGGAAATCGTTTCCCCCTTGTTCTCCAGCACCATGGAGTACCTTAACCAGAGGCCCGGCCTCTCTATGTAAGAGAACGTGCCTTCACTATTATGAAAGGCCCGCCTCTCAATAAACTCAAAGAGGGATATATTAAACCTAATCAATTTAGAATTTAACTTCTCACTGCGCACACGGGCATCGATTTCCTGCAGCATCTTTACCTTCTCCTCAACAGATGCATCACTCATGGGCTTTACTTGGGGCACAATCACATTCTTATTTATTGGAGCAGCGGGTTTGAATCCGGTCTCCCAACTTTTTGACTTAATAACGAGCTTATCCACCTTGGGTTCATTAGAGGAGAACACGGTTAAGAGGCCATTATTGAATGACCTAACCAAGTAACCCTCGCTTACCCACGAAGTTTTTCCTGCTACAACTCCATTAACTAATGAAATGCTTGAGCCCCTCTGATAATGGTAACGAGCATCAGAGTACGCTGAACCCTTATCTATTAACTTTCGGAGGTAATCCTCCATAACTTAATCGATGGTTTCTCCTTATAAATATTATTAATGCGCGCACAATAATCTCCAATCCCCTCTTAGGAGACCCCTCCCCAAGGTTACAACATGGGGGTTAAGGGGGCGGAAAGCCTCGCCCTTCAGGACGGGAATGGATAACCCCCTTATAGAAAAGTTTTTTTAAGCCTAAACACCTCTCTTCCTTGATGTCCTCCCCCGGTCAATTTCTTGGGAATGAGGAGCGGGGGCTGATTCCCCCCGCAATACCGGGAGGGGGCATCAAAGAAGTTAAATGCAGTAACAAGAGGACTAATGTGGTTCGCCTCCTACCAAATGGGTTTCAGGAAAGGAAGCTGAGGAGGCTAGCCAACATCTCCGCCAAGTTGTTTAATGAGATTAATTATGAGAGGGGGCAGCAATTCTTTCGTGAGGGGAGGGTTGATTTTAAGGGAACATATGAAGTATTATGGGAAGTATAGGGGTGAATTGGGTAGCGCCAACACGCAGCAAGTGCTTAATAAGAATAATGAGGCGTGGAACTCATTCTTCTCCCTACTCAAGCTAAAGAAGAAAGGAAAATTGCCTCCTCACATGAATCGTGTTTCGCCGCCAAGTTATTGGAAGAATGAGAATGGGAGGAAGCTAATACTAGTCGTGAGACAAGATAATTACGTAGTGGATGAGAAAAACCACATCATCCTCAAGTACTTCAACATGAAAATCAGTTTTACGGGTAGATTAA
>Ga0080006_1153523_pt1 | contig 18654 bp, 17 predicted proteins | sample RS3BMetagenome_FD_69209 | JGI IMG/M metagenome (GOLD analysis project Ga0080006, IMG submission 69209) | Ferric oxide microbial mat and aquatic microbial communities from Rainbow Spring, Yellowstone National Park, USA - RS3B (SPADES... ... | reverse complement strand
GGTTCTTTCAAAGTACTCGACGAGGGAAAGAAACCGTGCGAGGAAGCACCAGCTCGAAATTGCACGCGTTGTTCAGTCCGTGTGTGGCTCCGTTGGCTTAGAAGAGCTCTCCAAGCGGGGGATGTACACACGCTCACGTGTGTGGAACCGCAGAATCTCAAGAAGCGACTGGCGCTCAATCACAAGGATACTCGAGGGAAGGATGGGTGAAGCCAGAGTAGAGGAGCTCGACCCTTATGGTTCCTCCTCCTACTGCTCCAGGTGTGGGTGGCACAACAAAGACCTGAATGGGGCGGACACCTTCGAGTGCCTGGGGTGCGGGCTCCGAATCAATAGACAGCTCAACGCTGCAATAAACCTCTACATGCGCCTCACGTTCGGGTACACCGAGAAGTGGGAGGGTGGAAAGAAGAGGGTTGAACTGAAGATGGAGGGCGCTTCCCAGAGGGATTGGTGGAACAACGTAGTGCTACCCTCCCTCCTGGGTGGGTGCGTCCTGACAGGGGCGGAGCTGAAGGATCCCAGTGAACTCGTGAGGGGTCTGCATGATGCTGTGAAGCCCAAGCTCTACTACGCATACGACAGGTACGCTGATGCGTACCTACGTGCGCCTACGTAGAGTAAAACCCGTGCCAAGCGAGTTACTCAAACAGGTGTGGGTTTATGTTCAAAGGCTGGAATAAGGCTTCGGGTCGAAGTGGAGGGGAGGGGATTCCAGCGGCGACGAGAGAGCAAGCGGGCCACGGGGCACATCTCCGTGGCAGGGGCTGCTTCTTGCTGACACAATCCGCTAAGAACACGGGGACGAAAACCTTGCAGAGCTTCGACGAGCCGGGAACCTCTGGCGCTTCAGCGATGGGGGATGCCAGCACAACCAGAACATTGACGAGCAGCAACACACTGGAGAAGTGAAGAAGGGCAAAGAGCTTCGCTGTTTTCGACCCGAGAAGAGGGTTCAAACACGCTGGGCCACGCAGACCCAGAAGCCAACGTGTTTCGAGTACCCCAACACTCATCCACCCGTATGGGTAAAGGGCGTGGACACCCGTAAAGGGTGAATGACGCTGACCACATGAAAGAGGGGATTGAACCAGTAAAGAAGAAAAGAGCGCATCACCTTATTCTAGTATGATAAGCAATGCACTGCACCCATTTTCAGCGTATCAACCACGTCGGGAAGAGGCTACTAAGCTAAGCTTTGGCCCGCTGTTCGAGTATACAGAGATGCCACATGTTGTCTCCGATGATAGATCTAATTACATGTAAGAATATCTTACTCTTCATGGAAAGACGAGTTCAGGAAACAGTGTTTACAAAGATGAGTTCGAAGGGACAGGTCGTGATTCCCGCAAGAATCAGAAAGAAGCTGGAGATGCGCGAAGGTAGCGTGCTCGCAGTAACAGCACAAAAAGACATGATAGTGTTGAAGAGAGTGTGATCCGAGCTCTCCGCGGGGGACCTGAGAACCCTGAATCTTGTCGAAGAAGCTTGGAAGGATATTGAAAATAATAGATACAAGGTCCTCGGGAAGAAGGCGTTTTTTAAAGAGCTGAAAAATGATAAAGGTCAAAGAATTAGTATACACGGAGAAATTTGAACGCGACGTAAAAAAATTCGCGACAGCTTAAGCAGAAATTGGAGAAGCAGATTAGAAAGGTAGCCGAGGACCCTGAATTCGGAAAACCGCTTAGATACGGATTAAAGAGAAGAACACACAATTCGCGTCGCATCGTACAAATTGATTTATGCTGTTCAGTGTGATAGGCTCATTCTGCTCAGGTTCGAGCACAGAAAAAATGTGTATGAGTAGACTTCGAGGTAGAACGAAGTCAGAACCGTCGAGATAATGTGTGATTTCAGGCGGAGGTTATAAGAATACTCTGTGGAACGGATTTGAAGCTTCTGAGAAAAGTTCAGCTACGCAGGTGATTCCAATCCGACAACAGAGGCACTAGCTCAGCCTTAAGTTTGGCGCAGCCCAGAGACTTCGTCATTATCGTGGACGCGATGCATCCCACCTGCGGCACTCTTTTGTAGAACTTCGGCCCCTTACTTTTCCACGTGGACCGCACCGTCTGCGAGGGACATCTTGAACCAACCTCACAGTTTGAACGTTCTGACTCAGAGCCACTCCGCTTTAAACGCAAGCGTTGAAACAAACGTTGTACGCGCCCCCGTGGTCTCAGTGAAGTCGAGAACACGGTTCTACCACTGGATATTAACAAGAGGCTGCGTCGAGAGTATAAACGGCTACGTACGCCACAAAGTGAGGCATTTTCAACACTGTTCACGCGTTTTCCCAGAATCGACGCCTCGGCCACCAATACGTGTTCCAGCTATAAGGGATGAATGAGCCAGACTTGAACGATGCGTCAAAGAGTTAGAGCCCCGCAACCGATTTTTCACAACACCAGCCAAACACAGCCAGACCTTACTCTTGGATGCGTAACTGGCTTAGCTGTGTTTTGCAGGTCGCCAATTGGCTACGGATCAACATGGTTTGTTGCTTGGGTCGCCCACCAAAAAGTGTTTATACCTCTTTCAAGGTAAAACGTTTATGCAGAAACTTCTTTTTGCAACGGTTGTCGCGTTGATGGTTGGCGGGTTGCTCATTCTTTCCGCCTTCGCGGGTACCTCAGCCGGCTTCATCAGCGGGAACGCTTCGGTTTCCGTTTCACCCACCATTGTAGTGCCTGGGGGAACACTTGTGGTCACGCTGAACCTGAACAGCGGATACATGAGCGGCCAATGGTTCGCGGTTTATCTTAGCTCCAGCACGTGTGGATGCATAAGCCCCGGCGACATACCGTTGGCTCTCGCGGTTAACAGGGCTCAGGGCTACACCGTGGGAGTCAAGATTCCCTCAAATATTATTGCGGGTCAAACCTACTATATCAAGGTCACGGACGACTTCAAAGACGCCATCAGCGCACCCATATCAGTGGTGTCTGGGTCCAGCTCAAACATTGTTTTGAACTCTACGTCGGGCTACGTGGGTTCACAGGTTTCAATGATTCTTAGAAACATGCCCGCCAACACTGCTTTGAATGTTTACTGGGACACCACAACCAACCAGTTGACGTCTGTGTCAACGGACGGTTTGGGCTACGGTTCGGGTGTGATCACTGTGCCCGCCTCAACCATGGGGACCCACGACATAATAGTGGGCACCTCGTCTCAGGTGTACGCAGTGGCTCTGTTCAGCGTGGAACCCTACGTCACCGTGACACCAGCAACCGGAGGATTCGCTATAAAGTCTGGGTCGGCGTATCAAAACGTGGTGATAAGCGGCACGGGGCTGCCGGCTGGCACGATAAGCGCCGACTCGATGAGCGTAACGAACGGCGGATACTATCCCTTGGGAGCTGTGTACAACCCATCTGAAACAGTAGCTGCGACTGGAACCAACGCGGGTGTTCTAAGCGGTTTTCAGGCAACTGTGGCGCCGGGGCTTCCCAACGGCGTGAATTACTATGTTGAATTCCAAGTAGCGGGGCAGTCGGTTCTGTCGCAACCCTTCGGGGCGTCTCAGGCTACCACCACGGGTAGCTTCAGCGTGACGTACTCACCCACAAGTGGTGGAAAGGGTACCCTTGTACAGCTCTACGGCTACGGTTTTTCGAGTTCCAACAGTGTTGAAATAAGCTTGGTTATGCAGGGAACATCGTTCAGCGTGGGCACTTTTTCCACAGATGTAAACGGGGGCTTGTCCGCCACTTTCTCGGTTCCAGAGGCTCCCTCTACTATCGACAACCAAGGTTCGAGCTATACGCTTCAAGTTGTGGACGAAGGCTCGCACGTCTCAAAAGACGTGGGCTCCTTCACCGTTTTGACAGCAGCGTCGACCACGCAGCTCACGATTCAGCCGGGCCAAACACTCTCCGTGGTAATCAACGGAGCGCCCTACACGTTTAACTTAACGCCCTCATACTACGGGCAGGCTGTGGTCTACCTGAATAATCAACCAGTCAACGTCACGCTGTCTTCGAGCCAAACCGTGCAGACAGTTACGGGTTCCACGGTGAAGCTCGGCTCCTACGGCAACAACATTCACAGTGGAAGCAACGGCTACTTCCCGCTGTACGCCGGCTCGCCGGTTACCCTTGAAATACAAATACCCAAATTTTTCACGGTCGGGCAAACCCTGACGCTCACCATCTACGGTGAATCGCTTGTGACGGGGCAATTCTATACCTTAACAATGCAACTCAACGCATACGTGGGATGAACACACAAACCCGCCCTATAATCCAAGCGCTGTCACGCGCCGCCTGCGGTTTACAAAGAAACGAGGCCTACAAAACCACGCCCCTTTTTCTCCTTGTTGCTGAGCGGTTAGAGTTTTGAGACTCACCTTCACCACCAATGCTGAAGCAGGCAAAATTCGATCCATTCCTTCACCAAGTCGACGCACTGGTTCGCACTCTTCGGCCGAACCAATTCGTCGGTTTACACTTTGTTCAAACGAGTCCAAGCACTTCTCAAAACTCATGTTCCGCGCGTCCGCGTCGAGTTTAAAGTTTACACAGTCAAACCGAGTCCAACTTCTTCTGAGGCAGCCCATCTTTTCATGAGTGATTACCTGAACTCGGGGTTGTCCTTACTGAATGCTCCCTCGGCGGCCTTGACCACGGCTGTCTGAACACACCCACCACAATAAGCGTTTTGCGCCGGTTTCCTGATTCCTTGATGTAAGCCATCCAGATCTGAATGGTGTGTGTTTCCCTACGCGGCCCATTATAAAGGCGCACAAACGCGCAGTGAACCACGTGCGTAGTCTACCCAAGGAACAGTTGAATGCAAACTCAAAGGGGAACCCTGTCCCTCAACCAGTTCAGAAACAGTAGTGGAAAGCGTTCCCATACACGCATATAACAGCTGTGGAATCAAGCAAATCATCACCATTTTGACCAGAACACAGTTGTCGCAGACCCTAGGGGATAAAAGCGTCGCCGCACAGGAGGAAGTTATCGGTGCAATCGGATTCTTTGAATAGGGATTAAGGCGCCAACCCGATTTTTTCTTTTATGCGTTTTACGTCGGATTCCAATCTGCCGAAGCGTTCCTCCATATAGGACCTGAGGTCCTGTCTGAGGTCTTTGATCTCGCGTATGGTGTCGTCCTGTTTGACCAGCACTGTTTTAATGTCCCCTTTCATCTCCTTAATGTCCCCTTTCATCTCCTTAATGTCCCCTTTCATCTCCTTAATGTCCCCTTTCATCTCCTTAATGTCCCCTTTCATCTCCTTAATGTCCCCTTTCATCTCCCCGAGGCCGCCGCTCATTTCGAGTCCAACCTGTGTTAGTTTGACCAGTTGTTCCAAGCTGAACTGGGACCTGAACTCCGACTTGTCCATGACCCAGCCTGAGTAGGGCTCGGTTTTGATTTCTGAAACCTGTGCTTGGGGCGGCTTCTGTTGTTTGACGAATTCGAGGAAGCGGTTCGAAGCTTCGTCTCCGCCTTCGACCAACACCTCGAGGTCTTCTCCCACGTTGTGGGCCTCGAAACCTTGGAGCCCGCCGGCCCCCGACAACAGAAACAGTCTGTAGCCCACGTCTTGAACTTTTGGGCCACGAATCACGATTCTGAGTTTGACCATCGATTCTTTTTGACTGCGAAATATATAAGGTTGAATGGGTGCTGCTTAAGGCTGCAGGGGACGGGTGACGCCAACACAGCTGTGGGCGGTAGACTCTATGAACCAGCCCTTCTTCTTGCCGTATAGGCTGCCGTGGAGGCCAGAATCGCGGCTATGATGATGAGAACCGCTACGGTTTGAATTGGCGAAAGCGGAAAGGAAGAAGTCGAAGACGTTGTTGTCGACAAAGTTGTTGAAGGCTGAGTTGTGGTGGACCGAGCCGCGGTTGTAGTTGTTTTGACCGTGGTCGAGATTGGAGACGTAGTTTTACTTGTACTGGTCGTGGTCGTGACGGTAGTGGTAGTAGTAGTTGTTGGCGTGGTTGTAGTGGTTGTAGTGGTTGTAGTGATTGACGAAGTTGTGGTTATAGCTGTGGTGGTAGTGGTGGTCGGCGTAGAGTGGATGTACAGGGTGGGCGCTCCGAATTTCACGGTGGCCGAACTGGAAAAAGACGCTCCGAGTTGCAGGTAGTTGAAGAGCAGGGGCTGCGGGTTTGAATATGGGAGAACCATTGTTTGCGAGCCCAGTGTAACGCTTATGTTTTGCTGGACGCCGCCCTGGTAGAAGTCCAGTGTGAGCGGCGCGTTGACTGAGGGAGACGTTAGGAAAGCCGTCTTCAAAACGTTGCCGCCGTTGCCGTAGCGAGTCATATACACGGTTAGGTTGCCCGGATTCGTGAACGCGTTCAGTATTTCAACCACGAGGTAAGGCGTGTACTGGGGCGTGGTCACATAGATCTGCGCGGAGGCGCCTTGGGGTACCACGACCGAGGGAAGGTAAAGCTGAAAGCTTTGATTCGTGTTGGGAAAGTCGCTGCAAGCGATGCCAGAGGCGCCGCTTGACCCCGTCATGGTAACCGTGCCCGACGCGAACTGAACGGAGGCGCCCGACGCGGTGGCTTCACACGTGGTATTATAGTTTTGAAACGAGTAGAATTGCTGATTAAAGTATGAGCCACCCTGACCGTGTATGGTCGAGCCAGCGGCTGCCAACGACAGACACATGAGCAGAATCAGGAGCTGAACTTTCATGTCAGAACGAAACGCAGCCATATCTTCATGGAAACCCGCCGTAAACCTAAAACCTTTTCGCTTCGACCCGTGTCCAACCTTTTGAGCCGGGGGCGAGTCCACATGTCTTGCCCACAAAGAGTGTGTCGACAAGTGTTTCACAGATTAAATGTTCGACGTGTCCAACGGTTCAATGGGTGTCGGCGTGGTTGTACGTGGTCCCTCATTTTTTCTGGGGTAAACAGGGTAGAGTAGGGTTAAATATGTGTTTGTGAATTGGTATAGTTTGAGTAGAGTCTTGCCGACTACTGTGGAAATTGATGGTTACATTGAGCAGAAGCTCGACCTCTTGGTGGGTGTTGGGCTCTACGCCACCAAGTCTGAGGCTGTAAGGGACGCCATCAGACACCTGATCCAAGAAGTGGATTTGGTTTCAATCGCCGTCGAATTGTATTCGAAGGGCAGGGTTAGCCTAGGGTTCTGCGCCGAAGTGGCCGAGCTGTCCACGGAGGAGCTGCTCGTGGTTCTTCAGCGAAAAGGTGTGAGGCCCTCTCTGGGCTTGGAGGAGATGAGCCAACTGGAAGCCGAGGTGGGCGTAGTCTCCGCCACCGACTCACTCCTAGTCGAAGGCTCGTGTTTGGGGATTGTAACGGACAGCTTGGGCTACTCGCTGCTTGAGGGTGCGCATTGGCGTCTGCTTGTTGCGCAGGCGCAGCTGGACGAGTTGAGCTTTGATTTGAGGAGAAAAATCTTGTCGAGGATGGGCGACCCAAACTCTCCCTTTACGCTGGTGACTGGCGCCAAGGGGGTGGAGGAATTCGCCGCTGAGAATAGTATTTCACACGGCGAAGCCGCCTCGATTCTCTCCGCGATAAAGGCGAAGGCGGTTCTTGTAGCCGACGACCAGAAGGTGAGAACGGTGGCCACCAACAGTGGGCTCAGAGTCGTGAGCACCCCCGCGCTAATAGTCTACGCTTTGGGTCGCGGAGCGCTAACCGAGGACGCTGCTTTGTCTTCTTTTGAGAAACTGTTTTCGCGGGGCTACTATTTGCCGCTTAGCCCCACGGAGCTGAGCACCAAAAAGCTGTCCGTGAAGATTTTGAAGGGCTAGGTGTGGTGGGTGGCCGCAAACGGCGCAAAGTTTGAGGACGTAGTCGTAGCTCTGGACTCGTCCATCAGCATGCGCGCCAAGGACTACGAACCATCCAGGTTCGAGGTGGCCAAGGCCGCCTTAAAGAGGTTTTTGGAGGTAAGGCTGTCCACGTGCCCCATGGACCGAGTGGGCGTGGTAGTGTTCTACGGCTTCGCCCTTCCAGTCTCGGAGCCTTCCGCCGAACTCAACAAGTTGTTGGACCTGGTTTCGCGGCTCAAGGTGCTCGGCGAAGCCACAAATCTGGGCGACGCCATAATCGCTGGCGTCAAAATGTTCGAAGAGTCAACGAAGGGGATACAGGGGTTCAGCCGGAGACTCTTCGTAATAACGGATGGCACCTTCAACCAAGGACCCGACCCGTGGGCTGCTTCGGTCTACGCGGTTTCCAAGGGTGTGCGAATAGACTTTGTGACGCTGGGCAAAATCGAGCAGGGGGACTTGGAGGTGATCCAGAAGTGCACCTCTGAAACCGGAGGGGTACACCTAGGCACCCAAGACGCCCAGCAGCTTTTCGCACACGTCGTGGGCCTAGCCGACAGGCGGTCGGTTACGGCCAAAACTTGAAGAAGCGGGGTAACCGCCTCGACCAAGCAAAAGTTATATGTAATCGTCGACGCTTTGAGGGTTGATTCAAATGCTTTCGATTGGTAACCGTGTATCATCTCTGAAGGCGCTGGGGTTCGTGGCCGCGCTTCTTATCGGTTTGAGCTTGACGGGTTTGGTGCAGGCAGCCACATCCACGTCCACGCCCACCAACGCCCCCGTATACGTGGGTGTGCCCCCAACCGCTCAGGCTTCATACTTCGGGGACTATTCTTACAAGGTGACTTATGGCACCCAGGTTTACTTCTCTGGGAACTATAATTACACGCTTAACCTGTCCGCTCAGACGTCGTCGTCCAAAGTGGCTGGAGTGGTGCTACAGCTTCCACTTTTCATCAGGATTTCCAACGTAGAGGTATCCAAGGGTTACAACGCCACCTTCGCGGGCAAGTATCCTCCTTCGCCCAGCCTAATCACGACAAGCGAGTACACTGGCAACTTCTCGATTAGCCCCTACTTCATAATTTCGCCCAACGCCCCCAACGGCGCCGAAACACGTCTGCTGGGCGAAAACCTGAACATAACCGTTCAAAAAGTGGCCTCCTACTCGTACAGCTACGCCTCGGTTACCTTCGACGCCCCCGCGCTGATTCAGAGAAGCTACTACCTGTTCTCGGGCTTCGGCGGAGTAACAGCGGTCAACGCCACCTATGTTTACGACGCTGCGAGCGGGCTGCTTATCCATTCAAGCAACATCACGCTGGAATCTTTTCAAATCAACGGTAAAACGGTGCTGGTTAACAGAACAGCGAATCTTTGGATGACCCAGACAAACTTGGACAGCATAAATCCGAGTGGTGGAGTGGCACCAGCCACGCTTCCCACCTATACTCAAACAACCAACTCGGGCGGAGTGTTGACACCGCTCGCCATAGTGCTCGTCATCATCATAGTGATACTGGTCATCTTGGTTGTGGCGCTGTTTCTAAGGAAGCGCTGAACCCTCCTCGGTTTTTTCTTCTTTGGGCGGCTTGGCTTCTTCCTCCTTGGCGGTGCCGGCCTCCTCGGTGTTTCTTCTCCTTCTGGACACGCGCCTCGCAGAGACGTGTGGCTTCTGTGCGCCCTTCAAATGCTCTTCAAACTGGTTCTGCGTGAACCACAGCACCCACTGGGGCAGGCCGGCGACCAATTGAAACGCCTCGTCCCAGCCCTCCAATCCCAGCTGCTCAGCCAGCCGATCCAGCGTCCCCCCTGTCCTGTAGTGCTCATGGATAATCTTGTATAAATCCTCGTTCAGCTCAACCTCTTTTTCACCTATCTTAATCGTGGGTTCCACGTTTTTGGACATGTATCCAGTTGAAACCATATTCCTAATTAAGCTTGACGCGTTCACGGGCTTCACACTGGTCTAAGCCTCCAAAGCGAACGCGCCGAGTTCACATCGGCGCACAGGGACACGTCGGGAACAGTTCCTTATATTTGGCGTGGTCCGTACGCAACCAGCGTCGTCGTAGAACAAATGGGGAAAGCTTCGGCTTGTCGGAGTGTTCGCACAGATATTTAGCGGGCGTGTGAAAAACACACGGGAACTGTTCGGCGACAAAAACGTATCAAAAGGGGTATAAGACTGTTTGCGAATCATTTATGCTGAATTGAGAAACGGGGGTTTCACGATTAAGCTTCTTGTCGCGGCGACAGAAGCATTAAAACTCGAAGTATTCGGCTCTTGCCCCGATAATTACGGGGGAGGCGAATAATTGTGTACTCACCGCTCGAAGTGGTTTCAAAATCGATTCTTCCTTCCCTGAAAAGCGCGGTGGTGCGCCGCTTGATCCACGAGGGTATGAGCGAAGCTTGCGCGGCGAAGGCGGTGGGTGTGTCGCAGTCGGCGGTCAGCAGATATTTGAGCGGAGAAAGGGGGAAAATGTTCGGCGCCTTGGACGTTGCCCCAATGGACTCGCTGTTAGACGACTTGGTCAAAACAATAATGGCGCAGAAGCCTCCTCCTGAGGCCGTGTTACACGAGATGGATAAACTCGCCGTTGTCGCTCTTTCAAACGGCTATGTCTGCGGTGTCTGCTTGGCTCGAAACACGGGGTTCGCTAGGTCGTGCAAAGTGTGCGTGGACGACCCCATACGGATCCACTGGCTGGGCGAAGCGTTCGGGTCGCCGCCAAATAGAACCCACTGGTTCACGGATAAAAGCGGTGGCCCCACGTGAACCACGGGTGCGAACAGGGTATAATTTATTATATTAACATAAAGTTTAATATATATTAGCAAGTGTTTGAAGAGTGTATGGCCCAAACAACGGCGTCGCCGCCTAGCGAGGATCCCAGAACACCACGAGTCAAAGCGGGGAATGCAAAGAGTTCACCCTCCTCCATGGATGAATTTCCCCGCCGATTTGACACGGGTTTCAGACCCAGAAAGATGGAGCCAACAACGCGTTCGGCTCTCCAGCCAGAGGAGCCGCCTAAGAGCCCAAAACACTCACACGTCGCCGCCCAACACGTCGAAAAGAAGCCGCTTAAGCAACTCGGCGACACGCGAACGCCGAATTTATCCGTTCCGTGAGCGTGGAAAACAGTGAAAGCTCCAAAGACCCTTCAAACCCTTTCGCGGCTCACGCTGATATGCGCATTCATCATAATACTTGTTCCAGTCGTCTCAGCATCCTTCGTGGAAATAACACAATCAGCCTCGGCCTCAACAGCAAACACACTCAGTTTTTCACTGACGGTAGTGAACAAAGGCTTTCTGCCTCTCCGCGACGTGAACATAAAGGTGAACGTGTCAACCAGCACCGGAAAACTGGTGGGCGCCGGAAGCGGCCCAGTGATCAGCGTCCCACCCTTTTCTTCTGAAAAGTACAACATCAGCGTCACACTCACACGGAACCTGTCCGACCCTGGAATGGCCAATCTAACCATCACTACGTACGCTTCCATGAATTTCGGCGGGCTGCTCCCCTTTCAGACAACCAGCGTAAGCGCCTCCCAAATATTGGCGGCTCACACCTCTGTCAACAACGCCAGAGACGTGTTCACCGTGGCGCCGAGTGTGTGGGAAGCGCCACAGAGAACCACTCTTTGAGGTGGAACCGGTGTCCAAGCTCAGAATCATATCGACGGGCGTGGCCGAAGGGGTGCTGATAATCGTGCTCCTCGCCTTTTTACCAAGAGTCTTGGAGCCATACCTAGCGGCCCAAGGGTTTCAGGCACCCGGCCTGATAGATGAGCTAAGCGGTGGCTCCGCGCTATTCATAGTGGCGTCCCTAGCGGCCACCACGGCTCTGAGAGTCATACTATCCGAGACCAGATACGCGGGCGCCTTCAGAATCTTTCAAAGCGTGTTAACCGGCGTCTACTTCTATTTACTGCTACAAGGCGGAGACTTTTCGGTGCAAGTGGTGTACCACGGCTACCCGCTGAGCGCCAAGCTTAACCTCACCTATGCACTGCTTCTTTTAGAGGTTTCCAGCGGCTTCAACGCGGCGTGCGGGCTCACCCAGCTACTCGAAAAACAACGCTTTAAGCCAGTTCTTCACCCGCAGCCCTCAACCAAAGCCTCGGATACAGGGGTCGGCCGCTGCGCGGCAAGCTTTGCGGTGCCTCAACCAATAAGACTTGTAGCACGGCTTCGAAAATTTGGAAAACGCCTTGGCTCAGTCCACGAATTCCCCGATCGACGCGAATCTTGAAAGAACCACGAGAAGAAACATTCCATTTTGAACTGCGAGAGAATAGTTTTTGGCTATTCCACCATATGCCAGTAAAACAAAGGATTTGAACGCGGCATCCAACGCACTGTTCACCCTGACAACTCTGAACACCACTTCTTCGAGCTGCCCATCAGAGGGTCCGAAAACTTTCGTGGCAACCCTCAAAAACGCGCGTTCATCATAGGGAGTATAGTTCCAGCGAGTCATTTCCAGCATCATAGCGTTCTCCACTTCCGTTGAGTACCCGCCGGAAACCCTGCCATGCCTTGAGTCAACGAATCTCGCAAAAATTTCGTCCAGCTTCTTGGACAAACAAATCTTTCTGGTGACCCTAAAGGGCCAACTGCGAGTTTTCGGCGGAAACATCTCAGCGTATTTATGCGTGGAGAATAAATTAAAATTTCTCTCCTCATAAGAGAACGGAGACTTTCGGGTCACAACTCACGAGGACACTGTTGGCTCCACTTATTCGGCGACTTGCTGAGCAGCCTTCCCTCTTCACGCGTACCAAACACAGAGAGGCGGGAACCGTGGGTACGCCACTTGTCACTCTGAAACCTTCTGAAGCATTCGGATGCGTCCTCCGCATTTTTCTTATTCGAGTGCACTACGCCTCATTGGCTCCAAAACATGCTTATTTTCATTGTGCTTCACCAGCAGTTTTCGGGGGTGGGGGCGCTACTGTGCGGGGGGCTGGGTTAGTTGACCCGAAAGTGTGATTGATGAGAAGATGCTGTTGGTGAGCAGGAGCGCTGCCTCATAGCTTACCAACGTGAGCGCCAAGAGTAGTCCGATGTAGAAGACGGATGTGGCCATGGGTTTGCCGTACGCGATGCTTATGGCGAAACCGTTAGCGTAGGAAAGCAGAACCAGTATCATCAGCACCAGAAACTCCACTTCTGGGATGTTGGCGCTGCTCACGTTGAATATCGAGTAAGTCGCGAGACTCGAGAAGAGTTTGACGAACGAGTCCACGATGGATATAAGTGCCCCTCCCACCGCGGCGCTTGTGCCCTGTAGAATGTAGACTGTGGTTTCGAAGGTTTTGCCGTTCTGCTCTCTTCTACCCCTAATGTTGAGAAGCATCTCCATGAGCGAAGAGAGTTTCTCGCCCACGTAGCCAATGTTTCCGCCCGCTTCAAGGGTGGACGCCAAAACCGCGTTTCCCATGAGAACCATGTGACTCTTGGTTTCTTCACCCATTATCCTGAAAATCTTGACTTTGTCCACACCCAAGTCCGACCTGACCTGCATCTTTTTGACTATGTCGCGCATGGTTCCCAGCTCACCCCTTAAAACGCTCAGCAAAGAGTGTTTCAGGGTTCCCACTACGTCGAATGTTCTGGTGAAGTATCTCACAAACACCAAGTAGTCTCTTTCGATTCTGTCGATGCTGCGCTCGTTCAGCTTAAAGTATATTCCGAGACACAGAAGCCCCACGCCAGAAACGAAAATCAATTGAGGCGTGCGGAACACCATTATCAGAATCGCCGAAGACGCCAAAGCGGCCACGGACATAGCGTAGCCGTGGCGCGGAAAGATCATTTTGGCGTAAGGCTTGTAGAGCACGTAGACCACGAGGGTCATGAGCGCTGAAACCATGGACACCGCAACCGAAAGCAGCACGACGAAGTTCGCTCCGAGGTTGTAGAGCACCGACAGAATGGTTATGTCCACTATGAGAAATACGAGCGCGCTGTTCAGGGTGCCGTATAAAGCCAGAAAAGTGTTCATCCCCTCCTGTTTTCTTTCGTTGACGGCGCGGAAAATCGTCGACTCGGTTTCGAGCTCGCGGGACAGGAACTCCACGAGGTTGTCTCCGTACGAGATGGCCTGGGAAAACCTGATAAGAAACTGTTTGAACGGTGTCACACCGACGAGGTTCAGGGTGTTCGTCACAGCCGCGGAAATCTTGAAGCCGTAGCCCGACACGAGGTTGCTTATCCTTTTGTAGTATCCGTCGTAGGGTGAAAAGTACTGCTGTGAACCCAGTCTGTGGAGCACCTCTTCCACAGGGAACCCGGATGAGAACAGAGCAAGGGAGAAAGTAGCCATGAAGAGGTAGTGAGGGTCTATCTCGTCCTTCTTATTGCGCAGGTTTAGCAATTTTCACGCCCTCCACTCCCACTATTCTGGTTTGAAGAACCACGTTCCAAACATCGAAATAGTTGAACACTTTTTTCTCGACCAGCTCCGCGAGAAGCTTGGCTCGCTGGTTTATTTCGTCGTATAAAACGCCTATCTGTCTCTTGTCTATCCCACGCTTCACCGCAATCTTGTTTTCGAGCAGGTAGGACGTCCCTTTGCCGCCGAAAATCATCTGGTCGCGCACAGAGTCATACGTGAAGGCCGGAACATACACAACGTCGCTCGAAGCGGGGTCCACGTCTATTATTTCGTCCACTTCTATGACTCTGCGCTGAAGCGTGCCGCGCTTGTCGTAGAGCGCCGTTTGGAACAGGGCTATGTTGAGGTTGTTCACGTGAGTGCGTGGCACCTCGATTGGATACGAAGTGAGCCTCTGAATCAGAGTGTTCACATTCGCCGCGTGGAAAGTGGCCATCACCGAGTGACCTGTCTGCATCGCCTGAAAAGCCACGTTTCCTTCCTTGTCGCGGATTTCACCCACCAAGATATAATTGGGTCTCTGCCTGAGAGCCGCTTTGAGCAAGTCGAAAAGTTTCACCGTGCCTTCGCCCCCCGTGTCCCGGGTCACTTCAGATATCCAGTTGGCGTGGGGAACAGTGAGCTCGGGCGTGTCTTCTATGGTTATAACTTTGAGCGCAGGCGGTATGAAGGCGGTTATCGCATTCAGAGAAGTGGTCTTACCCGAAGCGGTTTCCCCGCACACGAATACGTTCATACCTTCGTCCAGCATCATCCACAGATATGCGGCCATCTGAGCCGATATGGCGCCGCTGGCGATGAGCTGAGTGATGCTCAGAGGCACTTTGGAGAACTTTCTAATGGTCAGATTGGACCCGCGCCTACTTATGTCTTCGCCGTAGACAAAGTTCACACGTGAACCGTCGGGGAGAGAAGCGTCGATTATGGGTCTGTTATGGGAGACGGGTCTCAGCGACTTTTCGCTGAGCATAACTATGAGGTCATTCAGGACAAATGGGTCGGTGAAGCTTATCGACGTCTGCATCGACCCGAACACTTTGTGAACTATGAACACGCTTCCCAGCCCGGGGATAGATATGTCTTCTATGTTGGAGTCCCTTATCAGCGGTTCAAGGGGACCAGCGTAGAGCTTGTCTCTTACGAAGTGATAGACTATTTCGTCCTGGGACCTCAAACCCCTAATCACTTCGTTGAGAATGTTTCTGATGAGCAACTCCTTGCCCTCCAAATCCGTGGGGGGATCCTTAGAGCCCACCTTTTTCGCGAACATCATTTCAACTTTGTTGAGAACCTTGGGGTCGGGTCTGGGAGGCTCGATTATGTTGTACTGGTTGAAGCCGTCGGGGGACTTGGAGCTGAAGGCGTGGACATAGACGCTATCCCACACGTTGTATATTATGTTGAAATCCTTTTTCCCCTTATACTTGGCAGGGCTGTCGGCGACCTCCGGCTTGACCTTCACGGTTGACAGATACTTGAGGAGGAACGGTTCCCTCCATGTCCCAGGCTTCCAAAAAGACATTTTGCTACGCCCTCGACAGCGAAAGCGGCACCACTTTGAGCCCAAGCGCCGGGTCAATGTCGAACGACAACACGTCGCCGCCTATGGTGCCCCCCGTGTTCTTTATGCGTTCAAGCGACTTCAGTCTTCGGCCCCCAATGGTCACCGCGCTCAGCCGAAAATAAACGTCCACGATGCTCCGCGTCTCGGTTAATAGGGCCTCCGAAAACACTCCCGGGTGAACCGTAAAGATGAGGGTTACCCCCAAGTCGCTCAGCAGCCTTGTCCTCCTGAAAAATTCGAGCAGCTCTTTTTCCTTGGCGTCGGAGGCCAGCAAAGTAAAGCTGTCGAGGATCGCGAAGTTAAGGCGTTTCCGGGATATATAGGTCACCAAGGAGTCGAGGAGTGCGGTGGTTCCGGTTTTTTCCCAGTCAAAGCGCTTTACGTTCACGGGTGCGAACAGCAGTGATCCGCTGAGAAACGCCTGGGTCAAATCGATTTTTACTTCTCTGAGCTTGACGAGTGTGCCGAACGTCAGTGTCTCGGTGGACACAAAGGCTCCTTTGAGCCCCGAAAGTGTAAGGCCGAGTGCGAGCTGCCCCACAAAGATGGTTTTGCCAGTGCCGTGGCCCCCCTCAACCATGATTATTGAAGGGTGAGGGATGCCGCCGAGCCTGCGGTCCAACTCTTCGCTTCCAACTTTCACCATGGTCAAAGCGTTCCCCTCCACACGCTGAGTGGTCCGTAGTTCGTCGACACAACAACCGTTGCGGGTTCACCGTTGTAGGGTGGATAGGGTAGAACCACCAAGAACTGCGCCGTGCCACCCGCGTAGAGCATGCCGTCCACGCTTGTCCACTGATACGCGCTGGGAGAGGCCGCCGAAGTGTAAGAATAATCGGACACAGAATGAATCGCCGCGCCGCTCACGTTTTCATAGTAGTCCACGACCAAGGCAAAGTGCTGGTAGTCGTACAGATTCGTGGACCCGTTGTTCGCAAGGTAAACGTATAGCTTCGTCGACGAAGAGGTCACCTTAAAGATGTGCGTCTGAGTCTGCATCGAAGCCAGCTGATAAGCGTGGTACTCGAGAACCGCGTCGTCGTAGATCTGCTGGCTCTTCTGGTACAGAATTGTCACAGTCATAAAAGAAGAGAGAGCGACCACGGCTATCAGGCTGAACGCAACCGCCTGAGAGACCCCCATCAGAACACCTCGAAAGTGTAAGTGGAAGTGGCGCCGTTGGGTGTGTCGAACATAACCGTGTAAAACTCGTACTTCACAAGCGGCTGAGCAAGGTTAAGGGTCAGCGTCATCGTGGAGCCAGGGTTCAAAACTTCGACGGAGGCGCTCCAGTTGGGGGCGGGTCCACCATAACCCACGGGTTGCTGCTGGTTTTCAAGGCCAAAGTAAAGGGTTGACTGAGCCACCCCCTGAACGGGTTCGGCGCCAACGTTCTGAACGTAGACGTACACCCTGGTTGACGATACATTCGTAGCGTAGACAACCTGAATGGTTGTGAGAAGCTTTTCCGAATTGAGAAGCGATGATGAAGTAAGCGCGGTACCTATGTAGGATATGCTGAAATAGACCGCACCCACAAGCGCGCCTATCATGATGACGCTAGCAATCAGCAAAATGGCTTCGCTGATCACCTCGCTGACCAAGCCTCAGTCACCCGCGTGCTGAACAACTTCAAGTATTCTTCTCAGACCCGGGTCCACGGGCTCGGTGCCCCGAACCATTTGGTACGCTATTAGGGCCAAGTCACGCGCCTTCAAACTTGGAGAATAGCGCTCAAGGATTTTTTCCACGCGCGACACGGTTTCGATTTGCCTGGGACTCAGAACCCCCAGCGAATAAAGCGCGTCAACCTGGCTCCTGTTGTACTCCAACACTTCGAGAACCGCGCATGACAGAAGCAGGTCCTTGAGCTCCACGTCGTCGAGTTCGGCCGCGACAGTATCGCCCAGCACGCCAAGACCCTTATGAAAGGCGCCGCCTGCGTCGGAGCGTTTTTCGGCACCGCCAAGCTGATTGAAGGGAGAAGAAGCGTCGGCCTGCGCGGATTTAACCGCCAGCACAACGTCCTCCAGTTTCTGCACCAAGGCGCTAATAGAGTCCTGGACTTCTTTGGTGCGACTCTCGCCGGCTTTGACCAAGTTGGCCTCCAACCTGTCCAGCTTCGCCTCGATAACCGCCAAACGCGCCCCATAGTCTTCGCCGGATTTGTCACCGGCTTTACTCGGCGTTTCCTCAGCGGTTTTTGCCGCGTCCTGAGCCGGCAGATCCCTGCCCTCGGCCACTTTTTCAGCTGCCTTGATTCTGTTGGTGCGTGGAAGCGCAAACCTCCAAACGAACAGCAGGAAAATCGCGAACGGAACCAGAGTGATCACGAGAACCGTGAGAACCGGATCGTTGAAAAGCGACCCAAAGGTGAAAGAGCTGAACACCGCGGTCACCAAAAAAAGAAGGGGAAAAAGAGAGGAGTCTAGCCTATGACAGACACGTAGCCGTCGGGTTGATAGATGTACTGGCTCAGAGTCAACGGTGAACCAATGTTTGGCTGCACCTGGATGGTGACGGTTTGATACTGGAACACTATGTTGCCTTCCGTGGGGCCGAAGAGGATCATCACTCCCGCTGAGGCTCCCGCTGGCAGAACCGCGCTACCCACAAGCGCGTCACCCGAAACCGGGAAGGTGAACGCGAATGTTTGGTACACCTTGGCGCAGAACTCTGAGGAGGAGTAGTTGAATTCGAACTGGTTGTAGCTGCTGGACGCGGCTCCGCAGGCTCCCGAGCTCACGCTGAAGACTCCGTTGGGGGTCACCGTTCTCAAAGCTAAGAGTGCTGCGTAGGGCGAAGTGTAGTAGTAGAAGGTTTGGCCGCCTGACGACTGTTTTTGCAGAACCAAGTAAGACGTTGTTCCAATCTTGACGCTTTGCGCGGTTGAAG
>Ga0080006_1138639_pt1 | contig 18662 bp, 16 predicted proteins | sample RS3BMetagenome_FD_69209 | JGI IMG/M metagenome (GOLD analysis project Ga0080006, IMG submission 69209) | Ferric oxide microbial mat and aquatic microbial communities from Rainbow Spring, Yellowstone National Park, USA - RS3B (SPADES... ... | reverse complement strand
AGCTTCAGTTATCATAAATACACGCTTTAATCATTTTATAATTTATAGCATACTAAAACATACTAAAAATAATTTATAATATAATAAAATATATAATAACTAAAGTTTTGCGTTTTTAAGCATATTAAATTTTACTCCAGTTAAATTTATTAACACTTTGGCCCACAACCCCTTTCTTAACAACTTACATAGTTTACTTATTGTAAAATATTTCTTTATTTTTCTATATATTTCCCCACCAACTTTTCCAAAATATGAATGAATTATTGCAAAACGTATTTTTGAAAGTATGGCATATGCTATTGATGATAAAAGTACATGTGTTTTTATTGCTTCAATTTTTCTGACCATATAGTCGCCAAATCCAACATTCTGTTTAAGGTCTCTGTGCATGGACTCTATATCCCATCTTTTACTATATAATTCAAGAATTTCTGCACCATTTAATGCAAGGTCTGTAATAAAATATTGCACTTCCTTATGACCTTTTAACCTCGACCTTATTAAAAAGACAGTTCCAACCCCATTCCATTCAACAGGTATTGGTTTGGAATACTCATATATACTATCCTTTATTGTGGTTTCTCCTATAAATGGCATAAATTTAGAAAGTTCTTTCACATTTAAAATTTTGTTATTAAATATAAATTTTTTATTTGATTTCACTTTTGTTACAAAATGGACCGAAGAATCTATACATGTCTTAAGTATTTTCTTGCATGCATAAAACGTGTCAAATAATGCTACCTTTTCCTTTGATCCTGTATTTATCAATGCAAATTTTTCCACAGTTTCTTTTGCAATATTCGTTATCTTCTTATACTTTATTTTGTGTATTTTGCTGTCGATTCTTTTTCTATACATTTCGATAACAAAAGGTTCTATTAAACCATTTCCGTTTGTTATCGCGGATGTGAAGAACTTGTGTCCCCATACATAGTGTTTTTCAGCATGGTCAAAATATTTTGCCACACCTTCAATTTTGTTCTTGACCGTTACTGGTTTTACAGTATCATCAAATATTAGGAATACATATTTGCTGCTGTTTTTAAGTACATTACCTATTGCATATTCTTCATATTTCTCTCGCAGGCCCTTCATATTCCATTTTGGGTTTGTCAAGAACCTATTGAGTTGACTTTGATCTGTACCATTTCCAGAGTTTTCATTTATATTTGCTATCGTTTTTCTACCGTAACTAGTGTAGAGTCCAATAATATATTCCCTAAAATGGGAAAATTGTGGTTCGGAGAAAAACCCACTAAACTCCTTCAGTTCTCTATCTATTATTTTAACCGGTCGCATTCTAAAACCTATTATCGATGGAGTTTACCGTCGAAGATATAAATAAGAGAGAACCGCGAGACGGAACTCGCATCGTTATATATTTACGTAAAAAGATAAAGATAAAAACCTTAAGATTTACAAAACTTTAGTTATATTATAAGAATAAGTTTTTAAATTGTAAACAATCTAAGCTATAAGGGTTTTGTAAAAATTTTTAAATATCTATATCTTTATAATTTAAATGTAACAGTATGAAAAGCCGATGTTGTTAAAGGAATTTAAACTAACTTCGAAGCTACGTATCTAAGGGTGGAGCTCTGCACCAGCAACCATAACCATAGTGAAAAAACTTGTTAATGAAAGAGTAAATTAAATAGAGCAATTATGACTATTTTATTGCTCTTTTTTGTTTAGTTAGCGGTCTGGTTTATTTTATAAATATAGGTTTTTGGAGATTTAATGAATAATTTTATATTATCAGGTTTTCATCTCTTTGAAATTATGAAACAACAAAATAAAACTTTTGAGATAAGCCTAGATCTTGGAAGGAGTAAAAGTCAAATAACAAAAGGAGATGATTATCTGATTCTTCCAGATGGTCAAAGGGTGGATATGGATATTATCAAGGAAGCTAATAAAAAGCATCAGCAGGATTGTTTTTTGTTGGAAAACAGCTCTCTCTACTTTATTTATAATTTTGAAAATCAAACAGCTTACAAATTATATGAAGCGCATATGGATTCTCCCCCAACACTATGGATTAATGGTAGCTTAATGCATACTGTTTCCGTATCAAACCCAATAGAAGATGGAAAGAATAAAGTGAAGATGCTTGGGGATATATATGGAGACGTTCTTGATACTTGCTTCGGCCTCGGATATACTGCAATAGAACTTAAAAATAGTGGTGCGGATAAAGTTTACACCTATGAGATTTCAAAAACTGTACTTGAAATTGCCAAAGTAAATCCTTGGTCTAGAGAGGCTTTTGGAAACAGTAATATACTAATCCATAACTCAGATATACTTTCTTCAATAAGAGAATTCCAGGAAGAAAAATTTTCATTTATATTACATGATCCACCAAATGTTAAAATTAATGGTGATCTTTACTCACTTGCATTTTATAAAGAGCTTTATCGTGTTATTGATCGGAATGGTGCACTATATCATTTTGTAGGTGGTGGGAGAATACCGAGAGAGTATAAAGTAAACTATATAAAAGGTGTAATTAATAGATTATATAATGCAGGATTTAAAAAAGTTGTAAAAAGTTATAGGGGTGTTATTGCATACAAATAATTTATTAGTGGTTTTATAGAACTCATAAAACAGCAAGATATAATATAACTTTTTTATATTATTATAAAAAGAATAATAAAATAATAAAATAACAATCTTAAGGGTTTATTATGATAAAATGTTTTATTTTTGATCAGGATGGCACACTTTACTCTAATAAAAGTGAGCTTATAGCGGCCATTAAGGAACGAACAAATTCATGGCTTATGTACAAATTGAATAAACCAAAAGAAGAAAATATCTACTACACACTTAAACAAAAGAATCCAAACATAATTGAGGATATAACATCACTCGGATATACTGTAGAAGAGTATCATAGAGAGGTATTCGATAAAATAGATCCAAAGAAGTATCTTATGAAGGATGAAGAGCTTATAAAAATTCTGAATGGACTTAATTCGCAGATTTATACTGTTACGTTTGGTTCATATAAATACTCAAAAGAGTTGCAGCTTGCTTTAGGCATCTCTCATTTTATAAAGAAAACTTATTGTGTTGAAGATAATACTGTTAATTATTCTAAAAAATTTTTCTATGAACTAATAGCAAAAGAAGAAGGTTTAAAATTTAGCGAGATCTGCGTAGTTGGAGATAATTATTATATAGATATTGCACCTGCTATCGAGCTCGGATGTATATCCGTTCATATCTCTGATAAAGAAGTTGCAGGTCCAAATTTCACAATCCAAAATATATATGAATTGCCAAAGGTTCTAGATATTCTAAATATTGATTATAAATAGATTATAGATTAAGAGTTTGTTTAATAATCTCTTTGATCTTCCTTATTTTTTCTTCTGGAAGCTTGCCTATTGGTTTGGGGTTTAGCCTTTTGTTTGATATAGCGCGTATCTGAAATATGAGTGCGACACTATCATTTCTTAGCATATCGACATCAGTTCTTCCTATACTTGTAGTAAAAGGGAATCTTATAGCGTCAAGCGTGCTTGTCAAGGGTATAACTATAGACATATCTATTTCATTTAAAGCCCTTATCAATATACAAGGCCTTTCATAACTTTGTTCATGGCCCTCCCCTTTTCCTAGATCTGCATTATAAATATACCACTCCTGCATTGCAATCATCTATGCTTCTCAAAACTATTAGAATCTTGCGTTGAAGCGCTATCCCATTTTTCATTTTCCTGCTTTAATTTATTTATTATCCTCTTTGCTTCTTGAGGTTTCAGCATAACTCTCTTAAGCAGCTGCGATCCTCTCCATATCTCTTCAATAGAAAGATACGGCTTTTGCTCCTTGAGTTTTTGTTCCGCTTTGTTTTCATCTAAATTATATTTTCTTTCGAGGAACAATAAGCTAGCCATCACCTCTAAATCCTCAGCGGATAAATCCTTTAAAAAATTAATTCTTTCAAGCTCACTTTTTACTTCAGGATCTGGTTCAATTTTTTTACTTCTGGCTTTATTTCTATTATCATAGTAATATTTTGCCAATTTTGGTGAATAAGGTCCCCTTATATAGTAATTGTAGCTTTCCAAAAGTTCATCTAAATCAAAAAGATTAGCAAATAGGTATGCAAGTTTCTGGATCTTTATCCTGTTTTCAAAGTTATCAATATGCAGATCAAATCCTATAAAATTTATATATTCATAACACCTTTCAAAATCATCCATTCAACCACCTTCTAAATTTTCATATACTGGTAGAGTTTTAATCCATTCAATAATAGATTTGTATGCATTTTTACCTTTTTCAGTTATATAATAAACTACCAATTCTTTATTATCTAGTTTTTGTGTTTCTGTTTTTACATAGCCCTTTTTCCTTAACCATAGTAGCTGTGGTCCTATTTGGCTATCGCTAAGTCCTAATGCATTCTTAAGCTCTTTGTACATAATTCCATCTTTGTTGTAATAATTTAAATAAGACAGGCTCGCAAACCTGGAATAGGTAAGTAGCCTGCGATTTTCTTTTTCTAGTATCATATAACTACCTTTTTACCAAAACTTATAGATATATCTATGTACTATAAGTATAATATATTAAAAGTATATTATATATTATTACAATTAACATATTTATAATTTTCTAAAGTACTTTTAAATTAATTAAGAAAGTATTAATATATAATTTAAGAAAGTATAAATATTTAATAAAAAAGCAATAATGCAAACTACCTGCTCAGCATCTTGAGATACAAAAACTAAACATACAAAAGGTATATAATATTATCCCTTTAATATATTTAATTATGCCAATATATGAAGAACTTAAAACTGAGGAGCAGAAAAAAATAGCAATGCTGCAAGACATCGCTATAGATATTGTAGACAAGGCGGTTAAAAATTATGTACTCCATGGTGGCACAGCAATTTGGCGTTGTTATAATGGGAATAGATTTTCATATGACTTAGATTTTTATTTTCAAGAAAAAAATGTATGCTCAAAAATTAGTAAGGTAGCAAGTTCCTACCACTTTAAAATAGATTGCATAGGTAAAGGCAAAGTTTATTCAAAGCTTTATGGATACAATACACATGTAGGTATACAAGGGAGTATTAAAAAGGTGAGGGGTATAGTAGGTACCTTTTTAAAATATAATAATTCTTCTATTACTGTGGTTGTTTTAAGTCCTACTAACATATTTCTTGAAAAAATTTATGCATATATTGATAGACGCGAAAGTAAAGACTTATATGATCTTTATCTTTTGGCAAAAGGTGATGTTGAGGGAAGGTACATTATAGATAAGGCAAAAATTAGAGCAGAACTTAATAAATTTTTAACAAGTTTTACAAAACCTGTAGATAATTGGGAGGATCTTGAACTGATGATAATACATGGAAGGCTTCCAGCACTTGAAAACATAATTAATTTTTTGAGGGAATGGCTAAGGTGAAGGTATGAAGTATATGCTTGATTTTATAAGGGAATTCTCTTCTGATGCATATCCTGTTTTTACTTCTAGGGATGCTTCAAAATTTCTTGCACAGGCGGGTGCTTCTCAGGCGTATATCAAATTTTTTTTAAAATATCTACTTAGAAAAGGAAAAATTGAAAGGGTAACCAAAGGCGTGTATAGCTTTAGCAAAGATGCGGAGCTATATGGATTCGGGTTTCAACCGTTTTACTATGGTTTGCAACATGCGTTAACACTCCTTGACATCTGGTCTGAGCAGACTGCACCTGTAGTAATAACAACCAGAAATGTCAAAACAGGTATGAGAACAATTGGAAATTCTAAAATTTTCATTAGGCGGATAACACCAAAATACTTCTTTGGATTTTCGAGTATATTATACAACAACCACTACTACCTACCCGTTTCAGATCCTGAAAAAACACTTATAGATTTTGTATATTTCAGAAGAACACTCTCTGGCCAGACCTATTCAGAAATAATAAAAAAAATTGACAAGGAAAAGTTAAGGTACTATCTTAAAAATTACAGTTTTAAAACAGCTAAAACAGTAAGAAATATTATTAAAAGATATAGCTAGACAGCTGATTGGACTTTTCTATAGCAAATACAGATGCTATCTATTTTATTGCACAGAGCCTCCTGCTTATTGTGTTGCTCTCATCTATTGTGACATCTATTTTTAGTAGCACCTCTATACTCTTGATTTCTTTATTTGTTTATTTTTCCTTTCTGACTCTTAAATTTATTATCTTTATTGAGATACTATTGGCCTTTATTGAAGTAACATGGTTTTACAACTACATGTGCGCGCATTAACGTATCGGATTTCTAATTATCTTCTTCATACAGTAGAAAACAGAGATAAGGATCTAAAAACTTGTGAATGTAGGTAGATATCTTTGCGGCATTTGCAATAAAAACACCAAAAAGCTTAAAAAGACAACACTCTTAAAGATATATAGTATACTATATAATATTAATAAAAAGTAATATAGTATAATATTAATATTAATAAAAAGCAGTATAATATAATAAAAGGATTATAGTAAGATTGATTTCTATGGATAAGGAACTTATAAAAAGCATAATAAAGGAGCAGTCTGAAGAAGTAAAAGAGAGAAATAAGAAAGAGCATATAATAAAAAGAGATATAGAACTGTATAAATACCTTAATAACAATGTGGCGTTATTCATCCTCGGTGTTAGGAGATGTGGAAAATCAACACTTGCCCTACAACTCTTTGCGGATGAAAAATATGGCTATATAAATTTTGATGATGAAAGACTCCTAGGTATTATGCCTGAGGATCTCAACACTGTAGTTCAAGCATTTTATGAGCTCTATGGTAATGACCTTAAAAACATGATATTTGATGAGATACAGAATGTAAAAGGATGGGAACTCTTTATAAGCAGGCTGAGAGAATCCAAACGTATAATAGTCACTAGCTCAAACTCCAAGCTTCTGAGTGGTGAGCTTTCAACATATTTAACTGGAAGGCACATTGATGCAACTCTTTTTCCATTCAGTTTCAGGGAGTTCCTAAGCTACAAAGGTGTAGAAGCAGCTAGCACATTAACAACTAAAGAACGTGCACAGCTTAATTCTCTACTTAGCGAATACCTGCAAAATGGTGGTTTTCCTGAGTTTTTCAAATATGGTAGTACAATACTAGAGAGTATTTACAATGACATAATAACTAAGGATATAGTCCAACGTCACAAAATAAAACACATAGAGGCCTTTAGACAGTTAGCAAGGTACCTGCTAAGCAATACAGGTGGTGAGTTTACATATTCATCATTGCGTTCACTAACTACTGTAAAGAGTTTAATAACAATAACAAACTGGACAAGATATATGCAGGAAGCATACCTGCTCTTTTTCATAGAGAGGTTTTCATACAAGCTTAAAAACATTGTTATGGCACCTAAAAAGGTTTATGCAATAGATACAGGCATAGCAAATCTGCTTGGCTACAGGAGTGACCAGAACATTGCAAGGCTTATGGAAACTGAAGTGGCTATAGAGCTGAAAAGAAGGCAGTCCAAGGGGCTCATCAAGGAAGTGTATTACTGGAAGGACTATCAACAGAGGGAGGTAGATTTTGTAATAAAGGAAGGGCATAAGGTAACAGAAATAATTCAAGTCACATATTCTTCTTCAAGGGAGGGAATAAAGGAAAGAGAGGTGAGCAGCCTTCTTGCTGCAAGTAGAGAGCTTAATTGCGACACGCTTAAAATAATAACAATGGACTATGAGGGAAGTGAAACAGTTGATGGAAAAAATATAAACTTTGTACCTTTATGGAAATGGCTCCTACTCTAAAAACATATTCTTTCTATATTATCTTTGTTATTTTATATTTTAATAGAGCGACGAGAATAGATCTATTCTAAAATAAACTGCAAAATTGTAAATAATAATTAACAGCCTATAATTTGATCTAATTTTTAGATGATGTTGAAAATTTATAAAACTTACAGAATGTATAGTAGAAAGCTCACGATTGAAATTGTAGGATGAATGCGAAATGAAAGGTATGTAAATATATATTGAAATATATAAGATGGTAGTGAAGTATAGATGTAAATTATAGTGATAAGAAAAAAAGTACCTCTAAATTCCACTATCATAAGGTATTGAGATAGGAGTAGTGGGTGTTCTGGCACACCCTGCGGTATACTATTGGAATGAACACGAATGGTGCGACAATGGTTGAAACGAACCTTGAAACCGTGAGGAACCACATGAGTTTATTTATAGTAGGATATCAGACAACCTCTACTGCTACTCTTCTTTTCACCTCATTTATAACATGCCCATAATCTCTATAATGTGCTATTGCCGTCAATGATAAAGTATATTCGCCAGGATCAGAGCTCAATGTGGTCATAACTTCTGTTCTTATCTCTCTTTCTTCATCAGGTGCCAGCTCGCCGAGCCTGAGCTCCTTCTCCTTTTCAATGCTTATATTATCAAAAGCGAGCTGCTTGGGGAGCTCAATCACAACAGAGGTAAGGAGCACTTCTTTTGTCATATTTTTTACCCTTATTACAAGTGTTGATGAGCTCTTCCTGCTAGCATATAGCTTGTACGGAACCCACTCTGTTGAGATTCTATAAGGCATACCTTTAATCAGATCTTCGCTCGCATCCTTCTTTCCAAATAAATTAAAGATTCCCATAAGATCACGTAAAATTTTTTACTAAATAAAATTTAGAAAAGACATGCTTATATAACTTTTCATACAAATATATATTGGAAGTAAAAAATATAAAAATAAATTATAATATAAATTAAATATTTTACTTGTGTAATTTATTTTAAATATTTTAAGTAGATTGGTGATTTCTTGCCGATTAAATATAATCTAACCAAGTTTGATGTACTCGCAAACAAGGTCAAGAAAATCACACAGAGTAGAAATCATGAAATAACAGATGAAGATAGAGCAACAATTATAAAGGCTATTATTATCGCTTCTTTTGCATCCGGGCATTCCTGGAAGACACATAAAACAATAACAACAACAAAACAGCTTAGCAATTATATAGAGGAAATCGCAGAAGAATATAGAGAGGCAAAGGAGAACAAATGGAGATTAATAACTCCTTTTGATATTGCAGAGGTTGCAGAAAAAAATATTGATAATTCGCTTTTTTCACAATGGCTGTATTTCTGCGTTGATAAAAATGAGCGCGACAGGTATCTTAATGCATGGCAGGGGCTTCAAAAAGAATTTAATGAAGCTTGTGATAATGTTCCTAAAAAAGAATTCTAAATATTTAATTTTATTTTTATTTTATATTATTCTAGGATTAAAGCAGACTGTTATCTTATCTATCTTAATTACTATCTTTAATTATTATCTCTATTATTTTATCTATCATTTATCATCTATAATTCCTACTTAAAAATATTAAAAAATATATTCTAATATAAAAAAATATACTTTGCTCTTTTTTTAATATATTTCTATTATTTAAATTTTACTTTCTTTTTATTAACTGTTTGTTTACGCTTTTATTTAAGAGACTCGACGTTATATTATCTACAGCGTCGATGTTTATATTGTATATAAAAATAAAAATCAAAATAAAACAGAATAAAACATTAAAAAATATCATATAAAAAAACAAAAAAAATAAACTAAATAATAATTAATAATAAATTAATAATATAAAAATGTTTATGGTGGTGATATGGCTGAAAATGAAAATAGTGGTGAGGGTGCTGTTGGACAAAATCCAAGAGTAGTTAGAAAGCGTAATAACGATCTTGTTGGTTTTGATAGTGCTAAGATAGAGCAGGCGATAGCCGCAGCGTATAATGAGGTTTATCCTTTTAAAACTGATGAAAATCTTGAAGAGGCGCGTAAGATTGCTTTGAAAGTAATTCAGGAGCTACGTATGATGAATAAGGAGGAGGTTTCAGTAGAGCAGATACAGGATATAATAGAAATGGTGCTGATGAAAAGCGATGCCGCAGTTGCAAAATCATTTATACTTTATAGAAACAAGCATGCAGAGCAGCGTGCCTTTAGGGCCTCTCTTGGCATTCCATATGATGATTTAAAAGTTCCGCTCAACAGCCTTATCGTTCTCTCGGCAAGATATCTTTTAAGGGATGCTAACGGAAAAATAATAGAGTCGCCAAGGATGCTTTTCGAACGTGTTTCAAATGCGGTAGCGGCTGCGGAAGCAAAATATGGTAAAAGTGAAACAGAGGTAAAAAATATTGCAAAGGAATTCTTTGATTTAATGGTCTCTTTTAAGTTTATGCCGAATTCTCCAACATTGATGAATGCTGGCACAGAAGATGGACAGCTCAGCGCATGCTTTGTTCTTCCTGTTGGTGATTCCCTTAGTGAAATCTATGATGCGCTTAAATACGCGGCGCTTATACACCAGAGCGGTGGAGGAACTGGCTTTTCATTCTCTAGATTGAGGCCTTCAGGAGATATAGTTCATTCAACATCTGGAATTGCGAGCGGCCCATTAAGCTTCATGAAGGTTTTTGATGCTTCAACAGAGCAGATAAAGCAGGGCGGTAAGAGAAGAGGAGCCAATATGGGTATTTTGCGCGTAGATCATCCAAACATCCTTGATTTTATTGTTATGAAGGAAAACGAGGGTGTTATGAGGAATTTTAACATATCTGTTGCTATTACAGATGCATTTATGAAGGCGCTGAAGCGTAATGAGGATTATGATCTAATAAATCCAAGAAATAATCAGGTTGTTGGTAGGCTGAATGCGCGTGCGGTATGGAATCTTATCGTAACAATGGCCTGGAAGACAGGAGATCCTGGTATAGTCTTTATAGATAGAATAAATGCAAGCTTCTCAAACCCCGTGCCAAAATACGGGCCTATTGAATCAACAAATCCTTGTGGAGAGCAGCCCTTATATCCGTATGATTCCTGCAATCTTGGTTCTATAAATCTAGCTAAGATGGTGAAGCATGTCGACCATCACTATGAGGTTGATTGGGAGGAGCTCAGGCGTGTTGTGCGGCTTTCTATAAGATTCCTTGATAACATAATAGATGTAAACAAATTCCCACTTCCACAAATTGAAAAGATGAATATGTCTATAAGAAGAGTTGGTTTGGGTGTTATGGGCTGGGCTGATATGCTAATCAGGCTCGGCATACGCTACGACAGCAACGAGGCGCTTGTGCTCGCCGAAAATGTTATGAAGTTCATCAACGACAACGCAAGAAAGATGAGTGAGGAACTTGCGGTTGAGAAAGGGCCATTCCCAGATTTCAAGGACAGCATATGGGCAAAGCTCGGCTATCCTCCGCTTAGAAATGCAACACTTACAACAATAGCACCGACAGGTTCTATAAGCATTATAGCTGGAGGCGCATCACAGAGCATCGAGCCCCTATTCGCGGTTGTATATACAAGGAATGTTCGCGAATCCCTAGGTTCAAACCTTCTAGAAGTGAATAACGAGTTCGAGCAGTATGCTATTGAGAACGGCTTCTACTCTGAGGAACTTATGGAGCGTCTAGCGGGGATGAATTCAATACAGGATGTTGAAGAGATTCCTCGTGAAATAAGAAAGCTTTTTGTTACAGCACATGATGTAGCCCCTGAATGGCATGTAAAGATGCAGGCAGCATTCCAGAAGTATGTTGACAATGCGGTATCAAAGACTATAAACTTCCCGAACTGGGCTACTCCGCAGGATATAGAAAAAGCCTATAATCTAGCATGGGAGACAAACTGCAAGGGTATTACAGTCTATAGGGATGCATCAAAGAGCGTGCAGGTTCTTACAGTCAACAAACAGCCGAAGCTTCATCAGGTAAAAGAACAGCATGAAAAGAAGGAGACACAAGGTGTGACAATGCAGACAGTAACGGAATCTGCAAAGTCCTACACTTTTGAAGCGAGCAAAACCGAAATCTGTCCTGAATGCGGCACTACAATGATAGCGGGTGCGGGATGCTTCACATGTCCAAAATGTGGTTTCAGCCTTTGCGATACTGGTTGATCTTATGTTTTAATTTTGTTTTTTATATCTTTTTCTTGTAATTTTTATGAATTTATAAAAATTAATAAATATCTTATTAGTTAATAAACTATAGGGTGTTACTTTGCCAGTTGAAGATATTGATTATAATAAAACAATTAAATATAATGGCAAAATCCCTAAACTTTTGAGAAAATTATGTGATGAAAACAATTCAAATAAACCTCAAACATCTCTTTTTGAGCAGCTTGTAAAAGATAATTTAGAAAGATTAAGAATAGACTTTTTATATAATAAAGTTTCATTTTATGTAGGAGAATATGAAGGGAAGAAATATTATTATACTCCTGATTTTTTATTGCCTAATCTGACTATTTATAATAAATTAGTATTCCTAGAATCTCATGGTGCAACTTTATTTAATGATGGGGTAATTAAAAAATATAATGGATTTATGAATTTGTATAAGGACCTTTACTATTTAATAATACTAACTAACGAAAAAAAAGATAATATTAAAAATATTATTAAAAAGTTTAATGGAATTGAAATTGCAAATGAGATAATATATATAAAAGGTAATCCTTCAGTTTTAGATAATGAGTTTGGTGAAAAGATATATAAAATCCTTCGTTATATAAAAGAAAAAAAGGCAGATAAAACAGATACTAATAATGTAAATGAAGTTGAAGAAGATCCAAAAATAAATCTTACTTTAGAAGATGATGAAGAAAATATTATTATTGAATACGAGGAAAAGTATGGAGAAGGAAACTGGAAAAAGAAAAAAAATTAAAACTTAAAAAATAAAGAGTATAAATTATAAACATTATTTTGTTAATACTTCACAACTATCGCTACCTACTATCAAATCAACCTCTGTTTGCGCTACTATTCCTTCACTCTGCTCTATTAAAACAGGATATGCATCTAGCGCACCCGCCCTATAAAGCTCGTTTATTCCTGCATAAAGGCCAAAGCTGGAATCAACCGCTTTTGAAAGCCAGCGCGCTGCAAAAGGTTCATAATTATAGTTTGTTTTTATCTCATTTAGGATCTTTCTCGCATTTGGCGATCTAACAGAAACCTCATTTTCAAATTGGTATATCTCACAGAAATCACCCTCGATAACTAATCCTTTTTTACCATTTGTTACGAATGGCTCTATAGCAATGATTTTTCCCTCTTCAAGTGTTGTTGTATCTCCATTATCAAAGTTCGGTATAAAGATATCTGAATGAAGATTGTGGATATCAACACCATGCCCTCCAAGGTTTTTTATTGGTATAAATCCATGTTTTGCTATTGTGTCTTCTATTGCCTTTCCTATTTTTCTAACCTCAACACCATCTTTAACAATACTCAATGCGGCTTCAAGCGCTTCTTTTGAGGTTTCTACTAGCTCTTGATATCTACCTGAAAGGTCAACGCTTATTGCACAGTCGCTAAGGACTCCATTCTTTTCAACACCAAAATCAATCTTTATCAAATCATTTTCACTAAATACTCTTTCATCATTGAGTTTAGGTGTGTAATGAGCAGCCTCATTGTTTATAGATAAATTAATCGGAAATGCGCATCTATAACCCTTTTCTATAATACTTTTTTCTATCTTTTCAGCAACATCTATAAGCTTGACACCTGGCTTTATCATCGCCTGTGCATCTTTCAGTGCGCTGTAACTAACTTTACCAACATCTCTAGCAGTTTCAATAAAATTTTCATCCATAAGATCAACTTTGATTAAATATTAGGTAAATAATTCTACTTTTTAATTAACTTTTAATTAAAAATAATCTAAAAAACATTAATAAAATATTTATTGTAAATTCATTAAAATAATAAATATAATAATAAATATAAATCAAGAGTCTTGTAGTGTAACATTGCACCCAGCGGGCTCGGTAAAGCTACTGCTCATTGCAAGTTTGAGGTAGCCTAGATAAGGTATATCAAACAAAACCTTACCCATTACCTGGTTTAATGATGGCGGTATATTGTCATATTGTATATCTAAACCAGGATTATTGTCTCCTTTTGTTAAAATATAATAAGTGCCGCTCACATTTAGTATTGCATATGCTCTATGCACAATATAGGTATCGCCGTATTTATAGAAGAGATCACTGGGCACTGTTTGGTATACAACGATGCTGTTGTTTTTATCACCATTTATTGTTATATTGTTTATTGTTATTGAATTTGTATATACTTCTTGCATTATGCTTCCATTTGAAAGTAGAACATTTGTAATTCCGCAATTGTATTTTATAAGATTATTATTCTGATAACCAAAAGGTACAATCGTCCTCATTTGGTCTGCTGATTTTATAAACCCTATCTGCTCGCCCTTATAATAAAATTGGGTTATGCTTCCTGTATTGCCGCTCTGGAAATATGAAACACACGCTAGGGATTCATTACTCATATTGTTGAGCATATTGTTGAATGCTTCGCTGCTTATATTTATTATAGGCGCCTTAATATTTGTCTCTGTTGCCTTTTGCAGTACTATAAGATCGCCTCTTTGGAGGTGTGGCAGCATGCTGCAGCTCGGTACTACATCTAAAGGTATTGAAGTTCCAAGAGCCGCTTCAAGTGCAATCCAAAAAACAGCAACAAGTATGATTGCGGTTATTATTTCTATAATACTCTTTTTTGCACCACTCTCTTTAAAGCCTTTTACAAATTCTATAACAAGAGCCGCTATAATGGTTAATAACAGGCAAGCTCCAATAAGAAGAGAGAGAATATATATTGATTGAAATAAAATATAGAGGATGAAGAAAAGCACAAGCAGAATATAGATTATCGTTGTGGTGTTTTTTGATACTTTTTCTTTTTTTGCTTTAGCCTTCATCCTAATGCGCCAATTATAAAAACCCTTCATTATATTCTATTATTTATTATATTTATCCTATTATATTCTAACTTTTTATTATCTTTATTTTTATTTTATTACCTTCTATTATTTATTCTATTTATTTACATTTTATTTATTCTATCATATCCTATTTTTATATTTTTTATATTTTCATTATACTTGTTGTTTGCTTTTATTATTCTTTTTATTATTCTCTATTCCTTAAATAGTTATCATGCTTCTGCCTGCTGCATTATATTTGAAATCTTGATTCCCACAACGCTTGAAATTCCATCATTCATTATCACCCCTATTGCATTATCCGCGGATGTTATCAATGCATCATTATGGCTTACAACAATAAACTGTGAATTCTTTGAAAGTTCCTTTATAAGCTTTGATAGTTTTTTTGTATTCTCCTTGTCAAGCGCGGTATCAATCTCATCGAAGATATAAAGAGACATAGGGTTCATCATCTGCAGTGAAAATACTAATATAAGCATAAGCATTGATTTCTGGCCTCCTGAAAACTGCTCTGTATTCTGCGTCTCCTTTCCGATCTTTGCATCAATCAAAAGCGCGGTATTGAACAGGTCTTTAGGGTTTTCAAGCACAAGCTTTGCCTCGCCATCAAAAACATAGCTGTATAATTTCTTAAAGTTTTCATTAACCTTGTTGAAAGTATCCATAAATACATTATACTTCTTTGATTCAATCTGCTCTATCATTGATAATACCGAATCTTTTTCTGTTTGCAGGGTCTTGAGCTTGTTCATCGCCTCTTCTGTCTCCTTTTTCTTTTCCTCATACATTTCGGGTGCTTTTAAATTGACATTGCCTAGCTTTTCAATCATGCTCTTTGATAATGCAATATCCTTCTCGAGTTCATCAATCTTTTTATCTATCATCTCCATTTCCTCGTATCCAGCAAGCTCGGCTTTTATATCCCCAAGCCTTGTCTGGTTCTGCGAGATGCGCCCCTCTAAATCAATCTTCTCACGCTCTCTATTCAATCTTTCACTTGAGAGGCGGCCCTTCTCGATGCTGAGTGTTGCTATTATATCATCAACCTCTTTTATAGAGTTATATATCTTAGAGCTCGCTTTATCGTGCCCTTCTAATTCTGTTTGAAGGGACTCCTTCTCTGAATTTGCCTTTTCCATCAGTGATTCGAGATCCTTTATTGAAGCATCGATGTTCTTGAGCTCTGCTTCAAGCCTGTTTATAGAAGCATCGATATCATGTATGCGTTTACTATACATCTCGTTTTCTTTTTCGAGCGTTGCCCTATCTATCTTGAGCCTCTCAACATATTTCTCGAGTTCCTCTTCCCTCTTTGCATTGTCCTCGCTTGAATTCTCGAGGCGCGAGCGCAGTTCATCGAGCTCTTTCACTATCGGCTCGGCTTCATTACTAAGCTTACTGAGCTCTTCGATTATCCCCCTCTTTTCTACATTCGCGTTTTCGAGTGCTGTTTTGTGTGCATTCAGTTTTGCGTTCGAGCTTTCGAGTTCGCCCTTGCTTTTCGAGCCTTCGTTGAGCAGTGTAGTGAGCTTGAGCTCAAGCTCGAGCTTGTCCTTCTCATAGCCGCTTAATTCCTCCTTGAGGGAATCGAGCATTACGCTGAATTCAGAATACTGTTCTTCGAGCCTGCTTCTCTCATCTACAAGCTTCTTCATTTTAGCTTCTAAGCCTATTCCAGAAATCCTTATACTGCCTCCTGTTACTATACCCGTGCTTTCAACAATATCTCCTTCAAGAGTAACATATCTTCCTGCTCTTTTTTCCTTAACGCTTAATATACTCTCTATTATCGAGGTATCGCCGTAGATATAATCAAAAACCCTGCTGAACTTCTTATCAAATTTCACATGGTCTATTATATAATCATGGCCGCTGCTTCTCTGCGTTGGTGCTATCTTTATATCATTGATTGGTATAAAAGAGGTTCTAAGGTTGTTATTTCTAAGAATCTTTATACAGGTATTTGCAACATCTATATTTTCAACAACTATATAGTTGAGCCTTGAGCCTCCAGCCGCATATGCCGCTTTCTCATAGCCTTCATCAAAACTGCAAAGGCTCAATGCACTTCCATAAACTCCATGTGCAACATTTGCTTTAAGCAGCTCCTCAATCCTTCCACTGCCTCCGCTTCTTGCAATCTCCTCTCTAAGCGAAAGTTCTTCACGCATCATATTCCTCTTCTGTGCATCCATCTCTTCAAGGCTCTTCCTGAGCTTGCCCGTCTCTGCTTTTGTTTTCTCTATATTTTCATTAACCTCATTAAGTTCATTCTTTATATCTTCTATTTTATCTTTCTGCTCCTTCAATTCATTGTTTAATTCATCGACAATAGGTGCGAGCTCTTTTACCGCTTCAGCTTCGTTCTTTATTATCTGCTCAAGTCCTGCCAGCTCTTGATTCAATTTTGACTTTTCTTCATTCCTCTTTGCGAGCAGCTCGTTGAGCTCTGCATACCTGTCAGCTATATTCTTATTAGCATTCTTCTTTATGTATGCGCTCTTTTCATCAATCTCTTTTACAAGCTCTTCAATCCTTTTCTTGTTCTCTGCATATTTTTCATTCGCCTCTTTAAGCTCCCTCTTTAATTCATCTATTCTTTCCTTTATATTCCTGCTGTTTGAAATATTTGCATCCTTCTGTGCGGATGAAACCGCTATGCTTTTATTGAGCTCTTCAATCCTCTTATTGAGCCTTCCAAGCTCTGCATTGCGCGAGCTCAACTCTTTCGAGTATTTATCGCGCTCTGCACTCTTTTCTTTTATATTCTTGTCGATTACATCGAGCTTGCTTATGATATCGTTTAATGCACCTGTTGTTTTCTTCAAGCTCTCCAAAGCCTGGTTGTATTTTTCTTCAATATCCTTTTCACGCAGCTTTAGTATTGTATAATTTGACCTCTTTATGATATTCTCGAGTTCGAGGTATTTTTCAGCATCCTTCTTTTCTTTCTCCAGCTCCTCCATAAAGCCATAGCGTTCGTTGAGCATTATTTTCGCTTCGTTGATCTTCTGTTCAACCTTCTCGAGGTCTTTGAGCGCCGCATCCTTTTTCTCATCAAATTCCTTGATGCCTGCTGCTATGTCGATAAGGCCTCTTCTCTCCCTTCCAGATAGGTTTAGCAGATTGTTGATCTCGCCTTGCGTTATAGTATTGGCATCTGTTATCTCGCTCTTTATAGCTCTTAGCTCTTCTATGATCTCCTGCCTTGTGGTGTGCTTTCCATTGAGCTTATATAGAACCTTACCATCGGATTTGATAAACCTTTCTACCTCTAGGGTTTTGTTGTCATCAAGCCTGAATGTGGTTTTTACATAAGCCTTTCCCTCATTTGTTTTTCTAACGCTGTTGTTGAGGAGCTGGGATGCAGAACTAGCGCGCATCCTCTTTAGCGAGCTTTCGCCAAGCGCAAAAAGAAGTGCATCACATACATTCGACTTGCCGCTTCCATTGGGGCCTACAATGCATGTAAACCCTTTTTCGAATTTAATATCTGCCTTTTTGAATGATTTAAAATTATGAAGCACAAGCTCCTCTATAAACGCCATCATTGCACCTTTGCTTTTCTCTTTTCTTTCATCTTTTTTATCTTCTTTTATCCTTTCTTCCTTTCTTTTATCTATTATCCTTTTTAATATCTTGATAATATCTTGAATGAAAAATATTTAAAGCAAAACCCTTATGAAGAGTTTTAAATAAAATAATAATAAAAATTATGTTAATATGTTATATTGTTATATCAAATATATCAAAAATAATTAAATATAAAATATAATTAAATCAAAAATCAAACACAAATAAAACTTAATC
>Ga0080006_1142873_pt1 | contig 18669 bp, 27 predicted proteins | sample RS3BMetagenome_FD_69209 | JGI IMG/M metagenome (GOLD analysis project Ga0080006, IMG submission 69209) | Ferric oxide microbial mat and aquatic microbial communities from Rainbow Spring, Yellowstone National Park, USA - RS3B (SPADES... ... | reverse complement strand
TCCGTGTCGAGAGTCGAACTACGTAGACAGTGGGAAGAACGAATTCGAGTCTTTCGGGCAAGTGGTCAGGGTGTCGCAGCCTGGTGTGCCGCTCATGACATCAGTGACAGGTCGGTAAAGTACTCCACTTTCAGCGTATAGTGCTATTCGTAGCCCCGCAGGGCTACGAATAGCCGATGGAGAGAAATACAGCCTTCGACTCGCGGGCTGCTTTTTGGAATGCTTCCGGACCCCATGGGTACCAGTCGACTGGATTGTGCGCGTGTTGGAGAAGGTAGGGCGACTTTTCGTGGATGAGGCGGTTGGTGTGTTTGTGGTCGTGCGAATCGTTCAACATAGAGCATATTCCTCCTAGGAATTCATTCTTACGTGTTCAGCTTGCCCGAGTGCATAGAGATGCACTCCGTAGAAACACCAAACTGAATGTTCTACGGATAATTCTACCACCCAGCATCGGTGCGCGCATGTCGGCAGTGCGTATACGCTCAATTTGCCACCATTTCATCACTACTCCCGCGCATAGGTCGACGTCCACCCTTACCCCTCACATCAAATCCAGGAGGTGTCCCCATGCCCTCACCAACAGACGCGTCGTTCGTCGAGCCTGTCAACTTGCCAGCCTCCCTAGTCAACCCTGCTCCAGCAAAGACAATCGTGCTTCAGCACGGGAAACTCACCATCAGCGTGACCAGTAACGAACCCTCACCTGCTGCCGTGGATAGCTTCAGGAGTGCCTTATATCAACTCATCATACGACTTATCGATCCCAACTTGCCCCTGTAACTTTCGCGTCTTCCCACCATGCTCCACTACCTGCCGTTGACTCATTCGTCGTCCAGAGCAAAGCTGAACATGCGTTGGGAAAATCACGCCACACATTGAGGTGATACCTTCATGGAACCCAAGAAAATCTACGAAGTAGCTATCTATCTGCGCAAGAGTCGCGATGATTCGGACGGCGAGGAAGACGTTTTGCTTAAACACGAAACCGCCCTGACCGATCTCGCCCGCCAAAACACTTGGCGCTATGTGATTTACCGAGAAATCAGCAGTTCCGACAGCATTGAATACCGGCCTGAATTCAAACGCCTGCTCAGTGACATCGAAAACGACTTCTACGATGCGGTCGTCGTGATCGACTATGACCGCCTCAGCCGGGGCGACAAGGAGGACCGCGCACGGATCGAGAAAGTTCTCAAACGCTCCAATACACTCATCGTCACACCCACGCGTCTGTATGACTTGAACGACGAGGACCAAGAACTCATCACCGACATCGAAGGCGTGTTTGCCAGGTATGAGTACCGGATGATCAAAAAACGGTTCCAGCGCGGCAAGAAGATTGGCGCTCGCCTAGGCCACTGGACCAACGGTCCAGCCCCATTTCCCTACGTATACAACGCGGACGTCCACAGCCTGCAGGTTGACCCTGCAAAGTTCCAAACCTATCGTTTTATCAAAGATCAAATTTTAAGCGGTGAAACCTGCAGCGCGGTCTGCACAGAGCTCAACCGCCGCACTGTCCCCTCTCCGAAAGGAGCACGTTGGTCGGACAGCGTACTGTATCGGCTGATCATCAACGAAGTCCACTTGGGTCGCGTGGTGTACGGCAAAACTAACGGTGGACTGCATAAAAAGCGGCAGGCTGCGCCCTTCAAAGTAATCCCCAGAGAAAATTGGATCATCGTCGAAAACGCACACCCTGCCGTGAAGACTCTGGCTGAACATCTGCAAATCATCAACCTCTTGGAAGAGCGTCGCGTTCAGCCCAAGCATTCAAGGCACGGAACCTACTTTCTCTCCGGTCTCCTCCATTGCGGACGGTGCGGTTCCTCGTTGAAGTTTCAGCCAAAAGAAAACGGCAGAACCCTCGTCAAGAAATGCCAAAGACCGGACAACGCCGGAATCATCTGCGGCAATCCGGGCATCGAACTCGAACCTGTACAAACCGCCGTGTTTGAAAGTATGCGGCAATATGAAACGGAACTCCTCCAAATGCCTGCAGATACCGAGGAGCCCGTTCTAGTATCGGAACGTCTGTTACAAATGAAGGAGGCTGAACTCGAACGCCTGAGAGAAGGGGTGAACCGGTTGCAGGATTTGTTCGTGATGGGCGATCTCTCCAAACAAGACTACACCACACGACTGGAGCGTTTGAGGACCCTGATTGTGAAGAAGGAGAACGAAATCTATCAACTACGCGATAACCTTGATGGATGCGCCGAACCGACGCGCGCACTGCGGGTGCAAAGGTTCGAGGCGTTCAAATCCGCGTGGGAAAAACGTATTGAGGTCAAGGAGAGAAATCGACTCGCGAAACTGCTGATTGAACGCATTGACTATACGCGCAGTGCCGATGGAATTGATATCCGGGTCCAATTTCGGTAATCCCGGTTGCAAAGTCTCCGAGCGGGAATTGGATCCGCATATCGTTCTTGCGGATCCGACAGGAGGCGTGAGTATACAGTAGAACCTTATAAAACCGCAGTGTAATCGTATCATTATTCAGTTTGGAGATAGCTTCCTTCTGCCGTATTCGCACCCGTTAGTTTAAGAGCGCTAGTCTTAAAACCATTAAATCCTCATCGTAATAATGTCCATCAAACTTCAAAGCATGTGGTTCTACACCGTACACTTCAAACCCCAGCGTGGTATACAACCGTTTTGCTGATTCGTTTTTAGACACAACCATTAAATGAATCTGTTCCAACCCTTCGCATTCTATTGTTGCCTTTTCAATAAGGGCTAACAGGAGAGCTTTACCTAACCCGCGTCTTCTATGTTGAGGCTCTATGTACATACCGTAGATATTTCCTTTGTGCGCTGTCTTAAGCCTATTCTCACGTGCAAAATTGACAATCCCAACTAATGCGGTGTCATCAAAACACCCAAAGGTAAATTGATCTTTTGTATGCTGTATCCTCTCTATAAAATTCCCCAAAGGTCTGCTTGCTTCTTGCTCAAACGTTGATCCAAAGGAATCGGGGTCATTTTTCAGCGCACGCAACCTAACTTCACTATACAATTGGGCGTCAACCACGTCTAATAGACGAATGTTCATATAAGATCTCCATTCTATTTTCCGAGTGTGTTTTTAAAATTGCGAACTGAAATGAATCTGCCCTGATGTGCCCACAACGATTGACTGGCAAAGTCCTTATATACATACAGAATGATGTCGCTAAGATATGGGACTCAAGCCCGCGAATGCAATATAAGAGACATGCAATATATTTAATTTCGAGTAACACTCATGCACATTGTTTGTCCGTACGGTTCGGAACCACTAGTAAATCCGATGCTTTCATAGAACCCAATTGCATCCGGTGACGAAATAAGCATAATTAATACTTTGTCATCAAGGAGTTTCGCCAGTTGTTCGATCATCCCCCGACCGATGCCTTGACGTTGATATACAGAATCTGCAGCGAGATCGTTGAGGTAACAATCAAAGCTGAAATCAGTCATGGCTCTCAATAAACCAACAAGCGTAGCCCCATCCCAAGCAGTAACGATCACGTTTGAATGCTGCAGCATATTCTTGATTTTTCTTATATCTTGCGGTCTTTGTAGTCCCGCTCGTCCATAGATGTCTACGGCATCTTCGGGGTCAATGGGGTAGTTCAATCTGTAGGTGATGGTCATTCATTTTCTCCTTTAACTGTTCATCTCTCTGATTGTTTCACGCCTGGTTTCCAGAATTAGCGCACTGTTAATAGGTCATGTAAACTATTTTTTACACCAGACCATTCGCTATCAAGAATACTGAAAAACACGGTATCACGAATATATCCATCGTAAAGAATGTAGTTCTTGCGGAATATCCCCTCCTGCTTGGCTCCAAGTCGCAAGACAGCCTCGCGGGAACGCACGTTTCGGCTGTCTACTCTGAATTGCACTCGGATAAGACCAAGAACGTCGAAACAGTGGCTCAAAAGTAAGAACTTAGCCTCTGTATTCACACGAGTACGCCACACTTTGGTCGAGTACCACGTCCAGCCAACTTCAACGCTTCGATTTTCAAGAAATACCTCTTCTAATCGAGTCATACCAACAATTTCGTTCGTTGTCTTATCAACAACAACGAAAGGTACCTCGTAGCCTTGTTCCCAATTATCCACAGCTTCTTCTACATGGGTCACCATATCTTCAAACTTATCCATTCGGCTAGGTAAGTACGTCCATATTTCATCACTATCAACCGCTCTATATAAACTGTCCGTGTGTTCACGTTGTAGCGGAACCAAGCGGACACGCTCTCCTTCTAATACGCCTACTTCCACCTTCAAAACATTACCTCCTCGTTCATGGTCTTCTTCAACATAACTGCCCGAAATCGGCGTAAGCCGCCTTTAAATACGTGAATACTGATGCGGTTAAATGGCTGAATACACCCTTGTCTGAATGTCACGGGGCACGTATGGCTCTCTTTTTCAACTTCATCCTCAGTATACACGCTGAAGATACCGTTTTGCTGCAATAAGGACTCAAGACCATTCAATTCCGTTATACGCCAGGATCGCTCCTTTCTTATCATCGAACACAGGGCGCTTGAAGCCGTTCCGTGTCGGCGAATGACGTTTTCTCTCTCATTGGCACAGCCTTGGCACCCTATTCGAATTTCCGGAAGGTAAGATGATAGCACGCGGTACTTGCGTAGGGTGGCGAATCAAATCACCGCCCTGTTGGTTTTTTCTTTAGTATCGCGATCCTCTATCAAGGATGGTTTGCTCATGAAGCTACGAACAAAGCGAAACCTGACCTTTTTACCGAATGATCTACAACACTTTCTGCCCCTCAACTTTGTCCAGAAATATGTCAAAGGGTGAACGCTTTCCAGAGACATGGCGGTGACTTTTGGAGGATTGGCGAGAAGAGGGATTCCCATGGCGTCTCATGATGACTTGGGCGCGCTGAATTGTCATCGAACATCGGATGCGATATCCGGCAACTTGAGGACCTTCACGTTCCATTGCAGGAATGTCGTCATCCGTTTGACTTGTAACGAACCGTCGAAAGAGGCGGTGGAAAACTTCCAAGCCGCCTTACACGTCTTCTCCATCCAATGATGGCCAAAGAAGCGCAACCGGGTGGCGTCAGGACTGATAGAAACACGCCAATTCAGTCTACACGTCGCGTTCTACACCGTCTGCGTGGGAATGACTGACCATCAAAATGTCCGCGACGAAGTCGGCGAACTGTTTTAGTTCGTGACCACAGGTCTCTACGCACTCGGCCTCCCAGCGATACAGCAATTCATGCTGGTCGGTTGGCAAGAGCTCCTTGAGCTGTTGCACCAAGTTTTCCTCGGTAATCGAATTTTGTTCGCTTCCCCGCGCGTAGCTCTCGTAGAAGTCGTCGATCAGTTTTTCGGCCAATAGTTTCTTCGCAATTTGACACAATCGCAATCCACCCCCGGAAACGTTGTGTCCGACTGTAACTCTCGGTGCGGCTCGCCATCAAGTCAAATTCCGTTTTCCGCAAGTTCATTGCCCACTCAAATTTGCTTCGCCGCCACACGTTCCCCACGTTCGCATCGAATGGAGGAAATCTGCCTACCGTCGCCTGCGCCGCGAATCGCCGCACACGGGCCAACATGGGCGCGATGTGGCGGATCGTATGCTGCATGTATGCAACCTCGAGGGCGCAGGGATTGCTGTCGCGTAGGACACGCTGCCGCCCACACTGAGTCGAAATCCGGTCGTTGACGAAATTCTGGCCATGTGCACCTGCGCAACAGGCCGTTAATCCAATTTACTCCACATTGTTGCACAGAGGGTTTCGCACACGGCTGTGCATAGCCTTTCGCACAGTCTTACGCATCGTGAACGACTTGGCAGAGGCGCGTCTTCCCGCGCGGGGTGCGCCATGACAGCCGTCCGAATTCGGGACATTTATCCACTTCCGCCGCCCCCGGAACGGAGGAAGCCCGTATTGGCCCCGTCACATCACCGAGAGGCTGCTCTCCCTCTACCGCTGCAACCTGTCGACCACCGATCCGCTCGGCACACCATCACGCAGCCAGGCAAGCAGTTCATGTGTTTTGTCAAGCGAAAATACCCGTTATTGTCATCGAGAATTCCCCATGCCCCTGATGGGGATTTTTAGCGCTGTTTCATTAACGCATGCTTCATTGTGATCCCGCGCGAAAACTGGATCGTCGTCGAGAATGCGCACCCTGCCGTCAAAACACCGGAGGAACATGCAGAAATCGTGACCCTGCTTGCAAGCCGAAGGATTCAGCCAAAGCACGCACGGCGTGGCACCTATTTGCTTTCAGGCCTGCTCTACTGCGGCAAATGCGGCTACTCCCTGCAGTTCCAGCCGAAACCGAACGGTCGCACACTCGTGAAGAAGTGTCAGAAGACGGATGCATTCGGGCATTGTTGTGGCAATCGCGGAATCGAACTCGAACACGTGGAAAGAGCGGTCATGGAGAATTTACGCGAACACGAGGCGGAACTCCTGAAAATGCCGATTGAGACCAACGAATCGGACTTTCCAACGGAGCATCTGCTGCACGCCAAAGAGAGAGAACTCGAATCGTTACGTGACGGGGTAAATCGGCTCAAGGACCTGTTCGTGATGGGCGATGTGACAAAAGCGGAGTACAAAACGCGGCTGGAGCGCTTGAAGGATCTGATTGTGAGAAAGGAGAACGAATACGAACAACTGAAGGAGAGCCTCGACGGATGTTCACCCCTCACCCACGCCGAACGGCTGCAGTTGATTGACGAACTCAAGGCCTCCTGGACCACCACCATCGACGTGCAGGAGCGAAACCGGCTTATGAAGCTGATCACTCTGCGGATCGAATATTCGCGAAACGGGGATGACATCGACATTTGCGTGAGATTTCGATAAGTGAAGGGGAATCGTACGAACTTCTCATCTGCGCAAGTCAGCGTTTGTACGCTTCACCCCGAGGCAACACGGCCTGGATGAGCATAATTTGAATCTCCCTATGAACAAGGCGGAACCGAACTCTCCATTCGCCCACGCGCAAACGATACGCGCCATCCGCGTTGGTCAGACGCTTCACGTCGCCACGACCCGTCTCGGCGAATACCTCAATGGCCCGTGTAATCCGCGCGATCAGGGGCTTGTCCAACCGCCGAATGTCCTTCAGGGCCCCTTGAGACCATTCAATCTCGTACCTCATAGCCCCAGTTCTCTCTTCAGTTCGTCCATCGACGTCGTTCGCCCAGCCATGAAATCCTCATCCGCCCGCTTGGCACGTTCTCTCTCTTCATCTGTTTCCGGTTCATCATCAAGCATAGCGTTTTCAAGTGCAAAGCGAACAGGATCCTTCCCCACGTCTCGAATGAATTCGAGGTATCGGCGTGCCGCATTCAGCTCATTTTCAGGGAGTTCATCCACCAAACGCCGCAGTTCTTCCCGCTCCACAGTCACCGACAGCCCTCCTTTCATAATAACGGCATAGACCCGTACAATATTGCACAACTGCATAAGGTAATTATAACGCGCGCGGGTCGTTTTTTGAAGACGTCAAGTTTGCGTTGTACTGCGTTCAGAAGGGAAGTGAAACAAAGTGAGGTCATGTAAATAAACGTATTGGTTTCTTGAAAATATCTCGGCTGGATTACTTTATGGACCTGTTATCAGTGACAGGTCGACATAAGAAACTCCATATCGTAGCCCCGCAGGGCTACGAATAGCCTATGGACAAGAACACTGCCTTGCCTTCTCTCGCAGCCTTGTGAAAGGCTTCAGTTCCCCACGGAAACCAATCGACAGGATTGTTCGCATGTTGCAGCAGATACGGAGATTTCTCATGTATCAAACGATTCGGTTTGTTATCCGGCATCGAAATAGAACTCCCTTTCTTTTGACTTTCATTTATAACAGTATATCCCCATCATAGAAAAAACTTCGTCTCGTATCAAGCCGATGTATTTGCCTTGTGTTGCGAAGAGCAAAGTTTTTACCACCACCGATAAAATGCCCTTACTCGACTACCCCCAGAGCATTTTCTTCGCTGACTCGCTCGCTATATCGACAAGAATCTCGCGAATTGAATCGCCGAATGCACTTCCGGATTTCGCAAAGACCTTGCGTATTCGGGCTGCGGCAACTTTCGTCTGCGGACTGTCCTTAACCAACTCTCCAACGTTCTGTTCAAACACTTCTTTATCTGCTTCATCCAATTCAAGCTTAGCGAATTCAATAGCCGCCTGAATGCCTCGCGTAGTCCAAGGAAATGCCGAGCCACAAGACTGACAGTAGGCTGGGGGATGGTATCTAAATCCCACAGAGACGACACCTTCCACATGATACTGTCCGGGAATGGGATTGTTACAGGAAGAACACGTTCTGGTGGTTCTCTCCCCACATTTGGAACAGAAGTTTTTATTGAACTGTGGCAACCTACGCATCGAGTCATTCGCCGGATGCCCATTCAAGCAAACCTGTGCAACGTCAAATGTACTCATAAACGTATCCCCCCTTTCCACACCTATTCCTCTATGTAAACTGCTTTAAACCCCACGTCCGAAGATGGAACAGCGACGGTCTCCCACCTAATTGTAAGTCGTTCATCTGTAGGTATTTCTGCGTTCTGTGGATGCCATTCGTTATTTTGTAGATATTTGGAAACCTCCACATTCACTTTGTCGATGTCGTCCTTGGATACCGACTTGCCGAATTCCTCGGTAATGGTAACCTCTGCACCGTTACCCTTATTGAAGAAAGAAACTTTCCAGCCCATAGCCAAAATTCCCTCGCTTCGACCGAATGTGACACTCCTTTTCTATCATACCAAATTAACTGATAACACGTAAAGAAGGGCATGGAAATATCTAACACCAGCGGAATACCAATGGATTCATGGAAACGCCACGTGAATTTTGTAGTCACTTTGCGCGATATTGTGTTATCGGAAATCGGATGGTGGAGGACGGCCGAAAGGGGCTATGCCCCAGAATTGATATCAAGAGCAAAGGCAATCCGTGCTATACTGGTTGCTACATATCCTATCGTAAAAATGGAAAGGTGAATCGGACGCTATGCCTGTATCATTTCGACACTCGGCTGGATTCGGCAAACGCATTGAATACTATGTTATCGGCTTGATGTTGAAAGAAGGATTGGACGTGTATGTGCCGCTCGTTGATGATAATGCAGTGGACGCAATTGTCCGCAAATCCGACGGAACATTCATTGAAATTCAGATAAAGGCACGAGGCAATGATATAATAATGGGAGACGGAGCGTTATTTGCGGCGATACCGCACGAGCCTAGGAGAAACTATTATTTCATCTTCTATTCAGAAAGACTACAATGCATGTGGATTATGTCGTCAGAGGAATATTTACAGGAATGTATCACCAACAAGACGGGAAAGAATGTAGGTAAAACATCAATTTGGTTCAATGGAACCAAGACAGACAAGCAGACAAGGGAAAAGTATGAGTATCCAAAAGAGAGATACAACAAATATCTTGCAAATGACATGAAAGTGAAGTTTCGTTTGCCTGTTTGAATTGGTTGTACATAATTTTTTCGGTCTCCTGAACGTGGTGTCGTGTATGGGAATTCCACTTGCCTTAGCATAACGAAGGAGTACTCCATCGATTGTTTATAGATTGACAAAGTAATATTTGTATAAATTGGCATACCAGAAGCGAACGTGTTGTCTACCAACGTTACCCATACATAGCAATCGGGTAGGAGGGAGCGGCTAGCTCCCGACCTCCCACACCACCGTTCGTACCGTTCGGTATACGGCGGTTCATGTTGTGGAACGAAGTGCGTCATACCGTTCTGCTACGCTCACAAGTCCTTGGTCGCGCCAATAGGCAAGACCAAGGGCTTTGTTCAGTTGAGGAGTCCGTGCTAACCGCCAGTATCCTTTACGTGAACCGCTGATATTTCTAGCCCATGCATCGGATATACCGAGTCCCACAAGTTTTCTTCGCTTCGTTTTCGACTTCTTCCACTGTTTCAACAGGCACATTCGCAATCTCCGTCGCACCCATTCATCTAACCCCACGAATACGCTTCACGTCTCAGCCTGGCGGTAATAGCCACTCCACCCACGCAGGTACGCATTGAGTTTAGTAAGTCGGCTTTCCATGGATTGCCCTCGGCTACATTTCGTTACGTCTCGCACTTTGTCTTTGAAACGTTTGAGGGATTTGGGAGCGATTCGAATTTTAGGCTGTAGATGACTCGTAAACGAGAATCCAAGAAATTTGCGCTTCCACGGACGGTCCACTGCACTTTTCTCCCTGTTAACTGTAATCTTTAGCCGTTTTTCAACAAAGTCGATAACGCTCTCCATCACCCGTTCCCCTGTCCGACGGCTTTGCACGTAGATGTTTCTATCGTCCGCATATCTCACGAATCGGTGTCCGCGACGCATCAGTTCTTTGTCTAGGTCATCTACCATGATATTGGAAAGCAATGGACTCAGAGGCCCTCCTTGGGGGGTTCCTTCTTCCGAGGCCACACATACGCCGCCCATCATGACGCCTGCTTGCAGATACTTTCGTACCAACTTAAGCAATCGTTTGTCTAAGACCTTTCGCGCTACACGTGCCATAAGCATGTCGTGATTTACGCGGTCAAAGAACTTCGCCAAGTCCATATCCACGACATAGCGGTATCCCTGTGCGATGTAGCTTTGCGCCTGATTTACCGCCTCGTGTGCGCTGCACCCTGGGCGGAAGCCATAGCTGTACGGTGAGAATTCCGGGTCAAAGATTGGCGTTATCACTTGCTGAATGGCCTGTTGGATCAGGCGGTCGAGAACCGTGGGTATTCCTAACAGCCGAACGCCGCCGTCTGGTTTCGGGATTTCGACTCGACGTACGGGTGCTGGTTGATAGGTTCCCTGAAGGATTTCACAACGGATGCTTCTCCAGTGTTCCATGAGAAATGGTCGAAGGGAGTTTATCTCCATTCCGTCGACACCAGCCGCTCCTTTGTTCTTTTCCACACGGCGCAAGGCCGAGAGCAAGTTCTCTCGCTCTACTACCTGTTCCATTAGCTCGATACAACTCACTTCGCGGATTGGTTCGGTGGGTCGTGCCGGTGAGAAACTCGGCGCTTCTTCAGTCCCCTGTGGATTCACCACTTCCTCCTGAAGATAGCTCCCTGTTGGGATTTTCGGCTGTCTGTGTTTCTCTCTCGAACTTGCCATGAACAACCCTCACTTCCTGTTCAGTCCTTCCACAAACGTGTACACATTTGTGTACTATGACCTCTGCTGACTTCTGCCGTTCAGCATCGTCTTGCGACGATGGTTACCAGACTTGCTGGCGTACCGGCAGACCTCCCCGGGTAAGAACGCTGTCTTTCTCTCCATCCACCCGCCTCATTTACTCTCGACAGCCTTCGGTAGCATGGGCTTTGTCTTGCTACGCAGACTCACCCAACTGTCGCTAGCCTCCTATGAGATTCGTGTACCTCGGGCCGGAGATTTGCCGCCGCCTTCCTTCAGATTCCACCTCGCGGCGGACACCCTTGGCTTAAGCTAATGGCTACTGCTACCTTCACCATTCCGGACTTTCACCGTATAGACAGCGCCCATGCCGGGCGCACAAAAGTGCCCGAAGACTAATGCCTTCGGGAATCCTTGTGGCAATCGCGGGATCGAACTCGAACACGTGGAAAAGGCGGTCATGGAGAGTTTACGCGAGCACGAGGCGGAACTCCTGAAAACGCCGATTGAGACCAACGAATCGGACTTCCCAACGGTGCATCTGCTGCATACAAAGGAAAGGCAACTCGACTTGTTGTGGGATGGAGTGAATCGGCTTAAGGACTTATTCGTGATGGGCGATGTGACAAAGCTGGAATACAAAACGCGGCTGGAACGCTTGAAGGACCTGATTGTGAGAATGGAGAACGAGTATGAACAACTAAAGGAGAGCTTGGACGGTTGCTCGCCCCTCGCCCGCGCCGAACGGCTGCAGTTGATTGATGAGCTTAAAGCCTCCTGGAAGACCGCCATCGATGTCAAGGAGCGGAACCAGCTGTTGAAGCTGATAATTGAGCGGATCGAATACAGTCGAGACGGGGGTGAAGTCGGCATTCAGGTGAAGTTTCGATAACCGAGAAGCGAGAGGATCTCTGACCGTGATCCAGGTCGGTCAGTTAGCGGCTCATTCGCCAATTCGAGAACTTGTCGATTCTAGGACTCATTCCGCCAATTCTTCTGGAAAAGTGGCCTTACCATGGCTGCATAGGGAAAACTATTGAGAAAGAAAGTCGTCCAATTGTGATATGATAACCTCAGTTACGGTTACTCACCTCGCGCGCACGCGGCTCGTCACGAGTACCAGGACTTTGTCATCGTTCGTTTGTTCGCCGGATTCAATACACTCCTTCTGAGTTATGAACAACACGCATGCGTGCCCACCACAGCGGCGCGCACTCGGGTACAGGATGCCATCGAGTTTCCGTACATAGCGAAAGTACTCAGTAACTACCTGTGTAGGTACGTAGTCGATGTGTTCTCTACCGTCATGTTCCACTTTTTGGGTAAAGTCATCCATAAATCTCCTCAAAAACATAAGGGGAGGTCTTAAATGACGACGCTCACGATCGAAGATACTAGGTACAGGCGGGATTTGCGTTAGGTCCAGAAGATTCAGATCCCGTAAGGTCCGAAACTCGCCTATGGTTACATAAAGTGCATGTTCCGTGAGTTCTGCCAGAACCGTCGCGTCATCTGTTGCTCCGTAGAACATGGGAATGCCGGCCGCACTCATCCGATTGGCATATTTGGCGTTATTTTCGTCAGGCGGCCCCAAGTCGGATACCTGCGAATATCCCTTCTGCGTTGAATGAGAACGCCCTCGGTATAACAGAGTTCCATCCGCTAGAGACCGCACGAGCCCAAGTTGCGACACAATATCGGATAGTGAGTCCAAAATGCCTACCGGATAATACTGCGGTTCGTATACGTCCGCATTATCAATGACGTGCTCAAAAAAATACCGGTTGTGATGCTTTACAAGACGCACAAACGCCCTCCAGTTAAATGTAAGCTCCTCGTCTGGTGCTAACGAATATGGGTCACGTTGACACCACCCTTGATCTCCAAAGGAATCGATAATGTCGTCGTATAATTCCTCGTTTTCAATTCCAAGGTCCAACTCGTATTTTATTAAATCAAATGTATCAGTAACGTCAACACCCATCCATCCTCCCTCTCGCGAGTCCCATCCAACCCGATCATTTGGATCTTCCCATTCCGAATAGATGCTCTCTGCAATGAGTTCCAAGACATCATCCATGGATGCAGCTAGGGCATTACTCTTACTGGATTGTCCACAGTAATCGCAGTAACTATTAGCGACGTGTCCCCGGATGAATTCCTTCAATGCGTCATCACCAAAACATTCAGCGCAGACATTTTTATCAATCGACGCCCATCCCCGCTCTTGTTCCTCCATCCATTGTTGCTTGGCTGATCCCATCCTTAATGACCTCCGTTATAGACGTCTTGTTGCCTCGGTATTTTACTATACCATTTCCCTTGGGAATGCTTTCCGGCGCTTATGTCAGTAAATATCCCGAGTCCTCTTCAACGTTCCGCAGTACCATGAAGTTTTCTATGCTTAGGTTAGTCGGATCTAACGCTTGGTGCAGAAAAGTGTTAAAACTCAGTAAGAAAATGTTTTCTGTAATCCCGTCCTCGCCTCGATCGCATGACGACACATATAGGCTATAAGCGTTACTCACAACCACTAGTTTACATAATTACATCGTTCGTGTAGCCCTGAAATCTTCATCCGACCGAGCAGCGCGTTCTCTCCCTTCTTCTTTTCTGGTTCATCATCAATCAAGCGAAGCGTTTCCCAGCGCACAAACGAACAGAGTCCTTCCCGGCGTCTCGGTTGAATTCGAGGTATCTGCGTGCCGCCTTCAGTTCATTTTCCGGGAGTTCATCCACCAAACGCCGCAGTTCTTCCCGATCCTTATTCACCGACAGACCTACTTACTCAAGGTTTTCCGCAATCACTCTATCCAGCCGTACGCAAGTACCCTAATGCAACTGTCTACGTAGCTCCTCAACCTCCCACTTCTCCAAATGGGTTGCCCGTATTACTGTCTCAATATCGATACCTTCGGCTAACAGATTACGAGCTATTTCTCGCGCCTTGACGTCTGCAGCTTCCCGCTCAATTGCCTTCACCGGATCAGTCATTTTTAGAACCTCCTTCAGCCTCTGAATGTCGTCTTCACTCATTGCCCTGCCGCTCAACCCTAACAGTATACCCGCCATGAGATTCCGCTCGTTATCTTCTGGAATAGCGATTGCCAAATCCAACGTTCGCTGCAACACCTCTTGGCTGGACATCCTGGGATGGCGCATGTGCGGGACAAATGCTAAGTCAAATCGATCTTCCGGTCGCCAAACATCAAGGCGAATGTGCTCCTCCAACCGTTCCAGAACTGCTTGTGCATCGCGCGATTTCAGATACACATTCTGCACACGATACGCTATGCCACCCGCATTCAGTCGATCCGGCGCTTCCAACACGTCTCGGACGTACAGAACAATTGTTCTAACCGGCTTTTTGTAGTTGGCCGTCAGATGTGCATCGTACAAGAGAAAACGGTACAAGTCCTTCTCTTTGGTCGTCTGAAACTCGTAATGGAGCAACTCCCCCGATTCCGTCTCAAAAGCAAGATCGAGAAAGCTTTGCCGAATTTCGACCTCCGGTAATTCCGTCGGTATCGCTCGCAGGATTCGAACGTCGTGCAAACCAAGCCAGTCCAACGAAGCGTCGCGAAACGCATCGACGAGGTACTTGAGTACAATATCCGCTGAGTTTCTGGCCATCGCGCACCTTCTTCGGGTCCATTATACCGTGGCGTTTGATGTGTGGGAAGTAGCCAGTAACGCTGAGGAGTAAACGTAATCATCATTGGCAAACGCGAGTCAATCGAAGTCAGTTTATGTAAATAAAAGGACTGGTTTCTTGCAAAGTATCTCATCTGGAGTAGTTTAAGGACCCGCTACCAGTGACAGGTCGGTAAAGTACTCCACTTTCAGCGTATACAGCTACTCGTAGCCCCGCAGGGCTACGAGTAGCCGATGGAGAGAAAGACAGCCTTGGATTCGCGTGCGGCCTTTTGGAACGCCTCTGGGCCCCAGGGGTACCAGTCTACGGGGTTGTGGGCGTGTTGGAGCAGATAGGGGGATTTCTCGTGGATTAGGCGGTTGGTGTGTTTGTAGCTCGCAGCGTCGTTAGACATGGTCATCTTCCTCCCTGTAATTCCTTCTCACGGGCTCAGCTTGCCCGAGTACGTCGCGATGCACTCGGGCAAGACAGCAAACGGGATGTTCTCAGGATCATTCTACCACCCGGCTTCCGTGCGCGCATGTTGCGCATGTTGCGCATGTCGCCCACTTGCGCTCTCGTGCTCTCGTGCTTCGAATAGGCGCACGCCCACGCCACGATCATGGCCCCGTTGTATCACGATCATGGCACCCATACCGCTCGTGAAGCGTGTATTCTGAGGTTGCCCCCCGCATCCCCATGGCTCCCGTGCTCTGGTCAAGGTCGCCGCTTGCCACGTCACATCCGATACAGGAGGTGTCGCCATGTCCTCATCCATAGACGCGTCCGTCAGCGGGCCTGTCTGCACGCCAGCTTCCCCCACTTATCTTGCGCCCGCGATGACCATCGTGTTTCAGCACCGGAACCACGTCTGATGCTAGTATAAAGTGGTGGACACAAAGGAGCGGGAACTCGAATCCCTACGGGATGGGGTAGGTCGGCTCAAGGACCTGTTCGTGATGGGCGACGTGACGAAAGCGGAGTACAAAGCGCGGCTGGAGCGTCTGAAGGATCTGATTGTGAGAAAGGAGAATGAGCAATTGAAGGAGAGCCTCGACGGATGCTCACCCCTCACCCACGCCGAACGGCTGCAGATGATGGACGAGCTCAAAGCCTCCTAGACCACCGCCATCGACGTAAAAGGGCGGAACCGGCTTATGAACCTGATCACTCTGCGGATCGACTATACTCGGGACGGGGATGAGATCGATGTTCGCGTGAAATTCTTATAGCGATAGCCTCATAATTCCTTTGCGAATTCGAGAACTTCCCGATACAAACGCTCATTTAACCGAAATCCCTGGTCAGAGAGACGATCAAGGTACTTCTTCACTTCGGGAATAAGTTGCTTGGCCTTTGCAGTGAGTAAAACGCCAAGCGTTCCGGTACAATCCAACTTGAATGTCTTAGCCAGCATTCTTGCCTGCCGGTCGTCTAAAATGACTGTTGAAATCCCTTGTTCAACTGCGCCAATGATCACTTCCAACTCACCACGATGCAAACGACCCGAAAGTTTCTCCACCAGTGCGTGGTCCTGAACTTGAAAAGAGTGAACTACCCCTTGCTCTAGCGCACTCTTGAGTTGTTCCGCTCCGACTGCCGCCGTGTCATGGAGAATTTCGTCACGTACTGCCATAGGCACCAGGACTTCACCGAAAAGTTGCCCTAATACATGAAATGAGCCGATGGATGATAGTGCGATGATGGGACTTGCATTACATACGATTCTCGTCATTTCCCGGCTCCGAATCTCCCAAGAGTTTCTTGATGAACGCTACGTCGTCCTTCAGATCTTCGTCCCCGTAGTTGGCCCATGAAATCTTTCGTTGGCGCAAGACATCGATGAATTGATTGAGGGAGTGTCCGGCAATTTCCGCAGCCCGTGCCAGTGAAACAACATGTCCTGTATAGAGGCCGATAGCAATCGAAATAATGACCCGCTCATCGGCCGTTTGCCCGATGCCCAGCTGGTCGAGTACGGGAATGAGGTCTGAAGGCAATTCCACCTGGAATTTGGATGGATTCAAAGACAATTTGGTTCACCTCGCCATTAGGTACAATCGGTAGCACGTTGCACTATTTTAAAGTGCAACGTGCCTGTATCACCAGTATACATTAGTTTCGGTGATCATTACTTCTGTGGCGCTCAATTTTGGCAATCACCCCTGAAACGGAATGAATAATACACTCCTGATGGGGGCGAAATTGTCATATTAACATAACGCATGGGGTCAAACCATTACTGTTAGGCAGAATCACTTCGCAGGACGATATTTCATCGGCTGCTTACAACTGCCCAGTGTCTTCCAATATATCAACGCGGCTATCGTCTCGTTCAGCTTGAGATGCATAGCTTTTGGAGATGTCCCGAAGCAGAGCTGCGACTTGGGGCCACTCTGCATCTAAACGCGAAGCCCTGTGTAGGAAGCCCTCAGATAACTCACGCTCTTGGACACCACCATCGTACACTCCCTTTGACACCACACCGCGAGATTTGTGGACTGCGTCCTTAAATCCGGCATCGACAACCTTATTCTGTAGGGTCTGTACAATTTCACATATGATTGGATGGGGCCACAAGTCGTTTGCACCATTCGGAGAACGTGATAAAACTTTTCCAATTTCATAATCCCCCCTTTTGCATCTTCCGTTTTTATTCAACGAAATTCTAGCGGTCTCAATCCAGTTCATGAGATCCTCCTTATTCACTTGCACCTCATTTCCAGACGTTATCCCTGGAGTCATTCTCCATGACCGCAGTAGATCGTGTGCACGGATTGCTGATTGGGTGAGACCACTTGTTGCTTCTCTTTCACCCTCTTCACCCACTTCTCCCTCGACTGGGTAGATGGCTGCCACAACCTCAGCAAAGAAAGAACCATCGTCACCCAAATACTGATGTAGCAGCCGAGGAGGGTACAAGTGAGAGTCCATCAAGGGCAGATAAGCCCATTCGACACGCGCGAGTCGATCCCGAAACTCAGTGATTGCAACTAGCCTTTGCAACAGCCGATCCAAGCTGTACGCAAAGGTGGAACTAACAATTGCACTGTCAGCACCAAGAGTGGCTTCAACAACTATAAGGGCCAATTCTGCAGAATAACCTCGATTAAACGGTCCTATATAATGGTATATAATTTTCAGAACATCAAAAGGACGGTCATATTCTAACAGCTTTCTGACCGCCCTCGTGGCGTCTGCTTCACTTACCTCGTAATGACTCACCATCCCCCAGTAACATTTGTCCACTTCGGAACCCCGGCTTTCAACCTGATCCCATGTGGGTGGATTGCAAGGCAAACAGTAAAGGAGTTCTGCCAATTGTATACTCTTATGTCGACCCTCCAGCCTTTCTAAAGTACGGTGAATCCATTGTTTGTCCCCTTGATCGTGCCCCAAAACTATCCCACGAGCGAATAATCGGTACTTATCATCCGACGACGAGAGGTATTCTTCAAGAAATGAATCCTCATCCTCACCGAGAAGGTTATTTGCCTCCCCGCTGTCTACTATGCCAAATCGGCAGACAGATGTTATGACGTGATCATAGCGGAGGCGAAGGCAATGCTGGATGATAAGATAGAGGAACTTACTATGTTTGAAGAGGCCTTGGAGATTGAGAGACCGTGGCGAATCGATCACCACTCCTTCAATCATGAGAGGGGGCAACTGGACATCGGGATTTCGCTTGTGGATAAGCGTCCCTTGACGTGCTCCGTCTGCAATACACCAGGGCAACCATTTTACGACATCGATCAGGACGAACAAGTCTGGCGTCACTTGGACTTTTGGGAGTACAAGACGTTTCTTCACGCACCCCATCCTCGTGTGGCGTGCCGCGAGTGCGGC
>Ga0080006_1181641_pt1 | contig 18675 bp, 20 predicted proteins | sample RS3BMetagenome_FD_69209 | JGI IMG/M metagenome (GOLD analysis project Ga0080006, IMG submission 69209) | Ferric oxide microbial mat and aquatic microbial communities from Rainbow Spring, Yellowstone National Park, USA - RS3B (SPADES... ... | reverse complement strand
CCACCACCGGCAGGCCGAGCTCCCCGACCGTCTCGCGGACCTCATCCATGGTGAAACAGACTCGGCTGCAGGCGGATTCGCCGCCGACCTTGGCCACGATGTCCTTGAACATCTGCCGGTCCTCGCCGCGCTGGATGGCGTCGAAATCGGCACCGATGAGTTCGACGTCGTAGCGCTGCAGCGCGCCGTTCTCATACAGCGCGACCGCGGTGTTGAGCGCGGTCTGGCCGCCGAGGGTGGCCAACAGCGCGTCGATCCTGTTGCCGCGCTCGGCCTGCTGGGCGATCACCCGCTCGACGAACGCGGGCGTGATGGGCTCGACGTAGGTGTGGTCGGCGTACTCCGGGTCGGTCATGATGGTGGCCGGGTTGGAGTTGACCAGACTGACCTGCAAACCTTCGGCGCGCAGGACCCGGCACGCCTGGGTGCCCGAGTAGTCGAACTCGCAGGCCTGCCCGATCACGATCGGACCGGACCCGATCACCAGCACATGGTTGAGGTCACTCCGTCGCGGCACTAGCGCCCCCCTCCTTTTTCGCCGCGAGCGACCGTGTTTGTACACGGTTTACGGCGTGTCGCCGTGAAAACACGGTCGCTCACGGTCATCGACGGCCCTCCATCAGCTCGATGAATTGGTCGAACAGGTATTCCGCGTCGTGCGGGCCGGCGGCGGCCTCCGGGTGGTACTGCACCGAAAACGCCCGGCCACTGGCGAGTTTGACGCCTTCGACGACCCCGTCGTTGGCGCAGGTGTGGCTGACGACCGCCGGGCCGAACGGCGTGTCGAAGGACTGGCCCGCCTCCCCTTCCAGCGCGAAGCCGTGGTTTTGCGCGGTCACCGCGACCCGGCCGCTGGCGTGGTCGATGACCGGGATGTTGATGCCGCGGTGACCGAAGACCATCTTGTAGGTGGACAGGCCCAGGGCCCGGCCCAGGATCTGGTTGCCGAAACAGATGCCGAACAACGGGATTCCCGCGTCGAGCACCTCGCGGGTGACGGCGACGACGCGGTCGGCGGTGGCCGGGTCGCCGGGGCCGTTGGACAGGAACACGCCGTCCGGTTTGATGTCGGCGATCTGCTCGAACGTCGCCGAGGCCGGCAGCACGTAGCTGCGGATGCCGCGCCGGGCGAAATTGCGGGGCGTGTTGGTCTTGATCCCCAGGTCCAGTGCGGCCACGGTAAAGCACTGCGGGCCCTCCGGTTCCACGATGTAGGCCCGCGGGGTGCTGACCTCGCCGGCGAGATCGGCGCCCAGCATCGACTCCTGGCCGCGCACCCGTTCGAGCAGCGCCGCTATGTTCAGGAGCTCGGTCGCTGCGGCACCGGAAAACACCCCGGCCCTCATCGAGCCGCGGCTGCGCAGGTGCCGCACCACGGCCCTGGTGTCGATGCCGGCGATGCCGACCACGTGCTGGCGGACCAGCTCGTCCTCCAGGGTGCCGGTGGCGCGCCAGCTGGAGGCGCGCGGCGACGGGTCCCGTACCGCGTACCCGGCCACCCAGATCTTGTCGTCGCGGCTCTCGGCGTCCTCGGCGTTCCAGCCGGTGTTGCCGATCTGCGGCGCGGTGGCCACCACGATCTGCCGGTGGTAGCTGGGATCGGTCAGCGTCTCTTGATAACCGGACATCGCGGTGGAAAACACCGCCTCCCCGAGCGCCTCGCCGACCGCGCCGAACGGCGTGCCGGTGAAGACGCGGCCGTCCTCAAGCACCAACAGGGCTTTGCTGCTGCTCACGTGACCTCCTGGAGCCAGCTGTCGTACTCTTCGCGGTCGTCCGCCCGGAAGCCGGTGTCGATCTGCACGCCCGATGGCAACCGCCAGCGGATCGCCAGGATCGAATTGCGGCCGGCGACCTTACCGGTCATGCCGCGTTCGGTGCGGAGCGCGGTGACGGACTCCTGCGGAATCCAGATCGGTTGGGCGCGTGCGCGTTGCAGCAGGATTCCTTCGGGGTAGCGGGTCAGCACCGCCCTGCTGCGATACCCGAGATCGCCGGCCGTGATCCGGTCGTTCCAGGCCGGCGACAGCGTGCAGCCGACATAGACTCCGCGCAGCGTGGCGGTCGCGGCACCGACCTGGTCGGGCATGCCGGGCAGGTCGCCGATCAACTCCTCCTGCCGCCGTGAACGGCGTCGCCAGCCGCGCATCATCAGCTGGATCGCCACCGCGGTCACCACCGCCAGCACGGCCGCGAAGATCAGCGACCCCACCAGCGTGCCCGAGTTCATGCCGGGCCTTGCCTGTTCAGCATCCCTGCCCGGCAGGTGACCTTCCCGCGCAGCAGGGTCGCGGTCACGGTGGCTGGCAGGGTCATCGACTCATACGGCGTGTTGGCCGACCGGCTCGCCAGATCGGGCCCGACGACCGTCCACGCGGCGTCCGGGTCCACGACGGTCAGGTTGGCTGGCTCGCCCACCTCCAGCGGGCGCCCGTGGTCGGGCAGGCGTGCGATGCGCGCCGGGTTCTCGCTCATCACCCGCGCTACGTCGCGCCAGGTCAGCAGCCCGGGCAGCACCATCGCCCGCACCACGACCGACAGCGCCGTCTGCAGCCCCAGCATCCCGGGCCGGGCCGCGGAGAACTCCACGCACTTCTCGTGCTCGGCGTGCGGGGCATGGTCGGTGGCCACACAATCGATGATCCCCTCGGCCAGCGCCTGCCGCAGCGCCGCGGCGTCGGAGGCCTCGCGCAGCGGCGGGTTGACCCGGTTCACCCCGTCGTAGCCGGCCAGCCTGCCGTCGTCGAGCGCCAGGTGGTGCGGGGTGACCTCGGCGGTGATCGAGATCCCTTGTTCCTTGGCCCATTTCAGGATCTCGACGGTGCCCGCGGTGGAGGCGTGGCAGATGTGCAGCCGGGCGCCGGCGTCGCGGGCCAGCAGCGCGTCGCGGGCGACGATCGACTCCTCGGCGGCCCGGGGCCAGCCGGCCAGGCCGAGCCTGGCCGCGGTGGGCCCCTCGTGCGCGACGGCGCCGGCGGTCAGCCGGGGCTCTTCGGCGTGCTGGGCGATCAGCACGCCGAGCCCGGTCGCGTACTCCAGCGCGCGGCGCATCACCAGCGGGTCGTGCACGCAGACGCCGTCGTCGGAGAACATCCGCACTCCGGCGGCGCCGGCGGCCATCATTCCCATCTCGGTGAGCTCGGCACCGGCCAGTCCGACGGTGACGGCGCCGACGGGATGCACGTCGACGAGGCCGACCTGCCGGCCACGCTGCCACACGTGGTCGGTCACCACCGGGCTGTCGGCGACCGGGCTGGTGTTGGCCATCGCGAACACCGCGGTGTATCCGCCCAAAGCCGCTGCGGCCGAACCGGTTTCGATGTCTTCGGCGTACTCGCGGCCGGGCTCGCGCAGGTGGGTGTGCAGGTCGACCAGACCGGGCAGCAGTATCTGCCCGGGGGCGTCGATGACGTCCAGGTCTTTTTCGAGGCCTCCGGCCTCTCCCAGACCCGCGCCGATCTCGGCGATCTGGCCCTCAAAACCGGGACTGTCCACCAGCACGTCGACGCGGTCGCCCTCGCCGTACAACCGCACCCCGCGGATCAGCACGCTCACGCGGTGACCTCCTGCGCCCCGACCAGCACCTGGAACAGCACCGCCATCCGCACGTGCACGCCATTGGAAACCTGCTGCAACACGGCGGATTGCGACGAGTCGGCGACTGAGGATGCGATCTCCATCCCGCGCAGCATCGGCCCCGGGTGCAGCACCACGGCATGGTCGGGCAGCATCGTCCGGCGGCGCTCGGAGAGCCCGTAGAGCGACGAGTACTCGCGCACCGACGGGAAGAAGCCGCCGTTCATCCGCTCGGCCTGCACCCGCAGCATCAGCACCGCGTCGGCGGCGGGCAGCTCGGCATCGACGTCGTGCGACACGGTGACGGGCCAGCCGTCGGCGCCGACCGGCAACAGCGTCGGCGGCGCGACCAGCACCACCTCGGCGCCCAGGGTGTGCAGCAGCACCACGTTGGAGCGGGCCACCCGGCTGTGCAGGATGTCGCCGACGATCACGACCCGGCGCCCCTCGATACCGCCGAGCCGCTGGCGGATGGTCAGGGCGTCCAGCAGCGCCTGCGTCGGGTGCTCGTGCGTCCCGTCCCCCGCATTGATCACCGACGGACCCTCACCGTGGGCGCACGTCCATTCGGCGAGCAGCTGCGCGGCACCGGACGCCGGGTGCCGGATGATCAGTGCGTCGGCGCCCGCGGCACGCAGTGTCAGCGCGGTGTCGCGCAGCGACTCCCCCTTGCCCACCGACGATCCCGCCGCGCTGACGTTGATGACGTCGGCGCTCATCCACTTACCGGCCACCTCGAACGACACCCGGGTACGGGTCGAATTCTCGTAGAACATCGTGATCACGGTGCGGCCACGCAGCGTCGGGAGCTTCTTGACCTCGCGACCCACCAATGCTTCGGCGAACCGGTCCGCGTCGTCGAGGATGGCGGTGGCATCGTCGCGGCTGAGGTCGCCGGCGGCCAGCAGGTGGCGCGTCACCGGGAGATCACCACACCGTCCCGGCCGTCGTTCTCGCTCAGCAGCACGTGCACGCTCTCGCTGCGCGAGGTCGGCACGTTCTTGCCCACATAGTCGGCGCGCAGCGGCAGTTCGCGGTGGCCGCGGTCGACGAGCACCGCCAGTTGCACGGCCCGCGGGCGGCCCACGTCGCGCAGCGCGTCCAGGGCGGAGCGCACCGAGCGCCCCGAGTACAGCACGTCGTCGACCAGGATCACCAGCGCGTCGTCGATGCCGCCGGCCGGGATCGAGGTCACCTCCAGCGGTCGCGGCGGCTTTTGCATCAGATCGTCCCGGTACAGCGTGATGTCCAGCGCGCCGTGCCCGACCTCGACCCCGCCGAATTCGGCGATGTCGGTGGCCAGTCGCGCGGCCAGGATCACACCGCGCGTCGGGATGCCGAGCAGCACCACTTTCGGCGCGTCCCGCGCGTCTAGAGCGGTCTTTTCGATGATCTGGTGCGCCATCCGGGAAATGGTGCGACCCACGTCGGCCGCCGACATCAATTCCCGCGATTCGCTCGCGCCACCCATAGGAAACTTGACCTCCTTCTCCGCCTCACCGGACGGATCGTTAAAGGATGTCGACTGCACGGCAGCCTAGCACCTCTGCCGGGCGCGACGGCGCCGGCGCGTTGAGTCTGCGGCTATGCAGACAAAGTGCGGGTAACCCGCACCCTGACCGCAGAGTCAAATCCCCAGGACCGAGCGCTACGCTGGCGAAAATGACGGATTCACCTTCATCCTCGGGATTCTCTGCGTCATCTTCGGGATTCTCTGCCCTGCTCAGGATGGACTTCGACGCCCTCTACCGCGGTGAAAGCCCCGGCGAGGGCATCGCACCGATGACCAGACCGCCGTGGGACACCAAGGCGCCGAAGGAGAATGTCATTGCCTGGCATAGGGGCGGCTGGGTGCACGGCGACGTGCTCGACATCGGCTGCGGGCTCGGCGACAACGCCATCTACCTGGCCAGGAACGGGTATGCGGTGACCGGGCTGGACATCTCGCCGACCGCGCTGATCACCGCCGAGCGCCGGGCCCTTGGTGCCGGTGTGCAGGTGCGGTTCGCGGTGGCCGACGCCACCAGGCTGGAGGGCTACACGGAGGCGTTCGACACCGTCATCGACAGCGGCATGTTCCACTGCCTCGACGATGACGCCAAGCGCCACTACGCCGTGGCCGTACACCGCGCCACCCGGCCGGGCGCCACGCTGTTGATGAGCTGCTTCGCCGGCACCACCCCGGCCGACGAGGACTGGCCACGGCCGGTGGTGTCCGAGCAGACGCTGCGCGACGTGCTCGGCGGCGCCGGCTGGGACGTCGTAGCGTTGGAGCCGGCCACCATGAGCCGCGAAGTGGACGGCAACCGGGTCTAGATGGCGTTCTGGTACGTCCGCGCCCAGCGGCGCTGACCGGGCCGTGAGAAAGCAGGGAAGTATGGACGCCGGTCCAATACGGCGGCGGCTAACGTGAGCCTGGTGAATCGCTTGCCCCTCAGCGTCAATCAGGCCGCCATCCACGAAGTGTGCGACGCCGGCCTGCTCGCCGGTGCGGTGACGCTGGTCTGGCGGCACGGCGAAGTGCTGCAGGTCAACGAGATCGGCTACCGCGACGTCGAGGCCGGCCTGCCGATGACACGGGACACACTGTTCCGGATCGCGTCGATGACCAAGCCGATCACGGTCGCGGCCGTGATGAGCCTCCTCGACGAGGGCAAGCTGGCGCTGACGGACCCCGTCACGCGCTGGGCGCCGGAGTTGGCCGACGTGCGGGTGCTGGACGACCCACGCGGTCCCCTGGACCGCACGCACCCGGCATCGCGCACCATCCTGATCGAGGACCTGCTCACGCACACCAGCGGCCTGGCCTACGCGTTCTCGGTCTCCGGGCCGATTTCGAAGGCTTACATGCGGCTGCCGTTCCACGACGGACCGGATGCCTGGCTGGCCGAACTGGCCAAACTACCGCTGGTGCATCAGCCCGGCGACCGGGTCACCTACAGCCACGCCATCGATCTGTTGGGTGTCATCGCCGCTCGCATCGACGGCAAGCCGTTCCACCAGGTGCTCGACGAGCGAGTCCTGGGCCCGGCGGGCATGTCCGATACCGGGTTCTTCGTCACCGAAGACGCGCGGCGCCGCGCCGCCACCATGTACCGGCTCACCGAGGAGCACCGGCTGCAGCACGGAGTGATGGGGCCGCCGCACATCAAGCCGCCCTCGTTCTGCAATGCCGGGGGCGGGTTGTGGTCGACCGCCGAGGACTACCTGCGTTTCGTGCGGATGCTGCTCGGCGACGGAACCGTCGACGGCGCGCGGGTGCTCTCCCCGGAGTCGGCCCGTCTCATGCGGACCGACCGGCTCACCGAGGAGCAGAAGCGCCACGACTTCCTCGGAGCGCCGTATTGGGTCGGCCGCGGGTTCGGGCTGAACCTGTCGGTGGTGACCGACCCGGCGAAATCGGCTCCGTTGTTCGGGCCGGGCGGGGTCGGGACCTTCAGCTGGCCCGGCGCCTACGGGACGTGGTGGCAGGCCGACCCCGGCGCGAATCTGATCCTGGTGTACATGATCCAGAATCTGCCCGACCTGACCGCGGACGCCGCGACGGCCGTCGCGGGCAACACGTCGCTGGCCAAACTCCGCACGGCGCAACCGAAGTTCGTTCGTCGCACCTATCGAGCGCTCGGCCTCTAGCACCATGGTCGACTACCCACCCGACCGCATCACCGGGCCGCGGCTGATGCTGCGCCCACCCGTCCTCGACGACGCCGGCGCCCTCTTCCAGAGGGTCGCCCGCGACCCCGAGGTCACCAAATACCTGATGTGGGCGCCGCATCGCGACGTCGGGGCGACCCGCCGGGTGATCACCGAAAAGCTCAACGTCGGTGACGACGAGCGGACGTGGGCGATCGCGCTACGGCACAGCGGCGAGGTCATCGGGTTGGCCAGCTGCCGGCGCCCGGTGCCGCATTCCGTCGAGGTCGGCTACTGCCTCGGCCGACGGTGGTGGGGCAAGGGCCTGATGACCGCGGCACTCGACATGTTGTTGGCCGCGCTCGATGCAGACCGGCTGGTGTATCGCGTTTGGGCGACCTGCAGCGTCGACAACGATCGCTCGGCACGACTGCTGCAGCGCGCCGGTTTCGCCTTGGAGGGCCGGCTCGCCCGGCACGCCGTCTACCCCACCATGGGACCCGAGCCGCGGGACAGCCTGCTCTACGCGAGAGTGCTGCGCTGAACGCGGGCCTCTGTCAGGACGCTTTGGCGAACCTGCTCACCAGGTCGCCCTCGCCGAACGTGCTGGTGTGCTGCCGGCCATCGTCGTCGCGGCCGAAGAACGTCCACTGCTTCGGGGTCGCCTGCGGGCCGCCGATCAATTTCACGGTGTAGCGCAACCCGCTCGCGCCGATGACGTCGCCGACCCGTACCTCCCACGGACGGATCTGCGGTGCCTCTAACCCGCTGGAACTATTGACCATAACCGTGCCGCCATCCTCAACGCTCGTCGACGGCGCGAAGGTTGGCGCGGTCAATTGCCATTGACCTTACCCGTATTTGAAGCTGTTGACCCACGAATCTTCGGTGACTTCCGGAACCGCGCGATCCCACCGCGCCCGCCGCAGCGTCACGCCTCCCCGGTAACGGCCTTCAGGACGCTCTCGCCGTTGCCGGACGCCGCGTCCCGCGGGACCTCGAAGGCCGGCAACGCGGCACCCACCGCGGCCGTCGCCGCGTTCCGCCGGGCCTCCATCCGAACCAACGCCTGTTCGGTGAAGACGGACAACCCGAGGTCGGGGTTGTAGCCGTGGATCTCTTTGACGTCGAGTTGGGCGAGGAAGTAGATGATCTCCTTGGACACCACCTGACCCGGGACCAGTACCGGGAATCCGGGCGGGTAGGGCACCACGAACGTGGTGGACACCAGGGTCTTGCCCTCGGCCAGCCGTCGCCCCGCCGCACCGATGAGGACGTGCTCGCGGTCGGCCTCCTCGTACCCGGCGTAGAAGGCCGCCCGCATGTCGCCGAACCTGCCGGCGTCGTCGGGCCGGAAGGCGATGTCGAACTCGCTGAAGTCGGGCAGGTGCGGCAGATCCTGAGTGATCTCCTCGATGCGGCGCTGTTGCAGAGCCCGGTCGGCCGCGCCGGCTTCCCTGCCGCTCCGCTCGAAATCGGTTGCCACCCGGCGCAGCACGTCGAGCAGATAGTGCACACTCGACCACGTGACACCGATGGTGAAGATCAACAGGACGCTGTTGATCGACGTCTTGTTGATCTGGATGCCGAATCGCTCCATCAGGATCTTCTCGCGGAAGTCGTAGCCGTCCATGCCGGTCTTCCCCACGAACAAGGTCACCCGCGTCGCATCCAGCACGAACTGGTCGGACCGCCACGCCTCGTTCCACTCGGCCAGGCCACCCTGCCGGACCTCACGGTAGGAACTCACCGACGAGGCCCGGAACTCCTCGGGTACCAAGTCGGACTCGTCGAGAATGCTGAACCACCTGCTGATCAGCCGGTCCTTGCGGACGCGATGCCGGAACACCAGCGCCATGTCGTAAACCCGCCGAACCATTTGGAAGCCCTCGATGTCGACCTGGCGGCGCGCGAGATCCAACGACGCGAGCAGCTGCTGGTTCGGCGAGGTCGAGGTGTGGGTCAAGAAGGCCTCACTGAACGAGTCCCGGGCGAGCGCATTGAATTCCTGGTCGCGCACATGGATCATCGACGCCTGCCGAAGCGCCGACAGAGACTTGTGCGTGGACTGTGTCGCATAGACGCGGACCCGTGCGCGATCAGGGTCGGGCAGCAGCGGGCGGTCGAGCCACTCCGACCGCGCGACCCCCTCCATGGACGCGGCCCAATTCCGGTACTCCCCGGCGTATTCGTCGGAGGCCAACATCTGCTCGAGACGCTCCGCGGACACCATGGCGGTCCGCTGCCGCGCCCACGGCACGGCGGTCGCGAACGCGTACCACGCCTCGTCCCACAAAAAACAGATGTCCGGCTTGATCGCCAGCACCTCTTGCATCACCTGCAGCGGGTTGTAGACCACGCCGTCGAAGGTGCAGTTGGTCAACAGCAGCATGCGCACCCGGTGCAGCTGCCCGGCCGCTTCGAGATCCAACAGCGCCTTCTTGATCGTCCGCAGCGACACCGCCCCGTAGATCGCGAACTGCGGCAACGGATATGCGTCCAGGTACAGCGGATACGCGCCCGCCAGCACCAGGCCGTAATGGTGCGACTTGTGGCAGTTGCGGTCGATCAACACGATGTCGCCGGGCCGAGTCAGGGACTGGACGACGATCTTGTTGGCGGTGGACGTCCCGTTGGTGACGAAGTAGCTGTGGTCGGCATTCCAGGTGTGAGCGGCCTTGTCCATCGCTTTTCTGATGGTGCCGTGAGGATCGAGCAGCGAGTCCAAACCGCCCGAGGTGCTCGAAGTTTCGGCCATGAAGATGTTGCGGCCGTAGAACTCGCCCATATCCTGCAGCGATTTGGAGTTGAAAATGCTGGCACCACGCGCGACCGGAAGGGCGTGGAATTGGCCGATCGGCGCCGCCGCATACGCGCGCAGGGCGTCGAAAAACGGTGTCGCGAAACGATTACGGATTCCTGCGAGCACCGTGCTGTGCAGGTCGGTGACGTCGTTGAGCCGGTAGAAGCTCCGGTCGTAGACGTCCGGCTGGTCGTCACCGCCCGCCGCGATCGATTCGTCGGTGAGCAGGTAGAGGTCGATGTGTGGGCGCAGCTCCCTGATCCACTCGCCGCATTCGATCCAGTCGTGGGAGCTGTCGGGGCAGACCGCCCCGCCCTCGGCATCGTTGGGCCCCAGCAACCGGTTCATCAGCGGCAGCCGGTCACGGGACCGCAGCGGCAGGTCGTGGCGAATGATCGCGGCCTGAATCTCGCCGTTCAGCGCAACCGCGGCGATGGCGTCCTCGACGCTCGGCACGACGAGGAGTTCGAACTGCACATCATCGGAGGGGTCGCGCAATTCCCGCAGGCAATCGGCCAGGCTCTCGGGGGCCGTCGCGGGGGCGTCGTCGGCGAGCAACACGGTGTAGAACTGCTGCTGTTTGGCCTGAGCCACCAGCTCTTGGTCCGCCAACGGCGCCGAGGTATCGAAAAGCGCTGCGCGGTCTCCGTACTCACTCAACAGGCGCACAGCCAGGGACACCTCTTCGGTGAGCCGAACCGTGGACAGGCTCTCCAGGTGAGCACGAAAAGTCGCCAGATTCTGCGCGCCGGGGTACAGCCAGTACCGCTCGTAGGCGCCGATGCGGTCCATCAGGCGCTTCACCTTCGCCCGGTCATGGGTGATGTCCTGCCCGGCCAGGTCTATCTCGGCGAGGTGACGGCACGCGTCGTCCAGCAGGTTCCAGGTGTCTACACGCGCGTACGACGGGTTTGCCGCCGCCGCCAGCGCGGACACCCGTAGTCGCCGTGGCTGGGAACTGTGTGTGTTCATCAAGTCACCTGTCTCACGTCGGTGCAGCTAGCTTCCGTCGATGGCCCTACCCAGCACGATTGTCATCCCGGCCGGTCCGCCGGTCCACCCACCGCAGCCCCGGAAGTTCCCGGCGGCGCGCCGGCAACTCGGCGACGTCGGACAGCGACCGCACCACGGCCTGCGTCAGGCCCATGATCGCGGCCACCACCGGCAACATAGGCTGCAGCGGCTTGGCCGCCTGCCGAACGGTGCCGATGCGGTTGGCCAGGATCAGGCGTTCGACACAGTGGTAGAGCCAGGCGCCGACGCCCAGCGAATAGATCGCGAGCGCCGACGCGACGACCGCCAGCCCGTAGGCGGCGCACACGACGGCGCCGAGCACCACCGTCGCGGCCAGGACACCCGCGAGGACGACGCGCAGTTCCAGCCTGCTCACGACTCGGACGCTCCTTTGTCGGGAGCGTCGGGAGCGTCGGCGGCATCCCGGTCGGGCCCTCGGACCGCCTGCGCAGCGGCCCGGACCTGCGGGGTCACCAGCATGACCTGACCCAGCACTCCGTTGATGAAAGCCGGCGATTCGTCGGTGGACAGCTCCTTGGCCAGTTGGACGGCCTCGTCCACGGCGACCGGCTCGGGTACGTCGTCGGCATAGAGCAACTCCCACACCGCGACCCGCAGGATCGCACGGTCCACCGCGGGCAGCCGATCCAGCGTCCAGCCCTGCAAGTGCGAGCTGATCACGTCGTCGATGTGTGCGGCATGCTGCCCCACCCCGCGGGCCGCCGCGGCCGTGTACGGCTGCAGGGGCGTGACGTCGAGGTTCCCGTCAGCCAGCGCGGCCCGCAGATCGACGATCTCGGCCGGGCTCAGCCCGCGGGCCTCGGCTTCGAACATCAAATCGACGGCACGCTTGCGGGCCTGATGGCGTCCCCTCACGGGGCGGCTCACGCGTTGACACGTCCCAGGTAGCTGCCGTCGCGCGAATCCACCTTCAGCTTGTCACCGGTGTTGATGAACAGCGGCACCTGGATCTGCGCGCCCGTCTCCAGGGTGGCCGGCTTGGTGCCGGCGCTGGACCGGTCGCCCTGCAGGCCCGGCTCGGTGTGGGTGACCTCGAGCTCGACCGACACCGGCAGCTCGATGTAGAGCGGTGCCCCGTTGTGGAACGCGATCTGCACCGGCAGGCCCTCGAGCAGGAACCGCGACGCGTCCCCGACCAGCGACTCGGGCAGCGGGTGCTGCTCGTAGTCCGCGCTGTCCATGAACACGAAGTCGGCGCCGTCGCGGTACAGGTAGGTGGCGTCGCGGCGGTCGACGGTGGCGGTCTCCACCTTCACCCCGGCGTTGTAGGTCTTGTCGACCACCTTGCCCGACAGCACGTTCTTGAGCTTGGTGCGCACGAACGCGGGACCCTTGCCGGGTTTGACGTGCTGGAATTCCACGATCTGCCACAGCTGGCCGTCGATCGCCAGTACCAGTCCGTTCTTGAAGTCGGCGGTGGATGCCACGGTCGGTGTCTCTCCTAAAGGACGGTCAGTTCCTTGGGGAACTTGGTCAGCAATTCCGGGGTGTGCCCGGCGATTTCGTCTGGCACGACCAGGGTGTCTTCGATGCGGACACCGCCGCGGCCGGGTAAATAGACGCCGGGCTCCACGGTCACGACGGAGCCCGCACGTAGTGTACCGGCGGACGTCGCGCCGATTCCCGGCGCTTCGTGAATCTGCAGACCCACACCGTGTCCCAAACCATGGCCGAAACACTCCCCGTAGCCGGCGTCGACGATGAGCCGGCGCGCCGCGGCGTCCACGTCGCGCAACGCAGAACCGGGCCGCAGCGCCTCACGGCCGGCCCGCTGCGCGTCGGCGACCAGCTGATAGATCTCCAGCTGCCAGTCCGCGGCCTTGCCGGCCTTGCCCAGCACGAAAGTGCGCGTCATGTCGGAGTGGTAGCCCGCGACCAGCGCGCCGAAGTCGATCTTGACGAAGTCGCCGTCGGCGAGCACCGCGTCGGTCGGGCGGTGATGGGGGATCGCGGAATTCGGGCCGGCGGCCACGATCGTCTCGAACGACACCGCGTCGGCGCCGTGGTCGAACATCAGCGCTTCCAGCTCCCGGCCCACCTCCCGTTCGGTCCGCCCGGGCCGCAAGCCGCCGCGCTCCACCAGGTCGGTCAGCGCCGCGTCGGCCACCTCGCAGGCCAGCCGCAGCAGCGCCAACTCGCCGGCGTCCTTGACCTCGCGCAGCGCCTCGACGGTTCCGGCGGCCCGCACCAGCTCGGTGGCCCCCTTCCGCTCCGCGAGTTCGTCGCTGAGCGCGTCGAAGCCGTCGACGGTGACCACGTTGCTCTCGAAGCCCAGCTTGCCCACGCCCGCCTCGGCGGCCCGGCCGACAAGGTGACGCGCGACGGCCCGCTCGATGTCGACTTCGAGCCCCGGCGCCTGCTCGGCGGCCTGGGTGCGGTAGCGCCCGTCGGTGGCCAGCACGGACTCGCGGGCGTCGGTGAACACCAGCAACGCGCCGTTGGAGCCGGTGAAGCCTGACAGGTAGCGGACGTTGTTCAGGTCCGTGACCAGCATCGCGTCCAGCCCGCCGGCGGCGAGCCGCGATTTCAGATTGTCTCGCCGGTGGGAATGTGTCACGACTCTTGACGGTACTCGCTAGGCTTTCCGGTCATGAGCAACTGGATGCTGCGCGGGTTGGTATATGCCGGGGCGATGGTCGCCGTCCGCCTGATTCAAGGCACGCTGATCAACGCCTTCCAGACGCAGGCCGCGTTGATCAGCCTGGTGCTGCTGCTGTTGTTCGTCATCGGAGTGGTCATCTGGGGCTCCCTCGACGGCCGGGCCGACGCCCGGGACAACCCGGATCCGGATCGCCGCCAGGACCTGGCGATGACCTGGCTGCTGGCCGGCCTGGCAGCGGGCGTGCTGAGCGGCGCGGTCTGCTGGCTCCTCGCCCTGTTCTACAAGGGCCTCTACACCGGGAGTCTGATCAACGAGCTCACCACCTTCGCGGCTTTCACCACACTCCTGGTCTTCGTGCCCGCCATCATCGGTGTGACGGTCGGCCGCTGGCGCGTCGACCGCAACCCCGAGGCCTACCGGGCGGCCGGATCCAGCGAGGGCCGGGCCGACACCGACGTGTTCTCCGCCGTTCGCGCCGACGACACGCCGACCGGTGAAATCTCCACCGGGGCGGGCGCGGCCCAGCTCGAGGAACCCGCGTCGGCGGTGGCAACCGTCGAGCGGGGCGAAGAGCGCCCGGCTGAGCATGAAGCGCCCACCGAGACGATCCCGGCGGCCGACGACGACGCCAAGACCGAGGTGATCCGGACTGACGCCACGGAGATCACTCCCAGGCACCTCAGCCCGGAACCCGAAAAGGACTAGTCCGGGCTGCTCAGCCCGTCCGCAATTCCGCGGCCAGATACCGCAGCGCCAGCAGGTAGCCCTGCACCCCCAGCCCCACGATCACCCCGGTCGCGACCGGGCTGATGTAGGAGTGCCGCCGGAAGTCCTCGCGCGCATGCACGTTCGAGACGTGCACTTCGATCAGCGGGGCGCTCAGCTCGGCGCAGGCGTCGCGCAGCGCCACCGATGTGTGCGTCAGCCCGCCGGCGTTGAGGATCACCGGCTCCCCCGCATCGGCGGCCTGGTGGATCCAGTCGAGCAGTTGGGCTTCGCTGTCGCTTTGCCGGACGACCGCGTGCAGGCCCAGCGCCGCGGCCTCCCGCTCGATCAGCGCGACCAGTTGGTCGTGCGTGGTGTTCCCGTAGACCTCGGGTTCGCGCCGGCCCAGCCGTCCCAGGTTGGGGCCGTTAACGACCTGGACGTTCACCTGAAAGCTCATGCGAAACCGAGTCCGGTGTAGGCGGCCGCCAGCAGCGACGGGTCGGGTCCGGCCAGCCGGCCCGGCTTGGCCAGGCCGTCGAGGACGACGAACCGCAGCACACCGGCCCGCGATTTCTTATCCCCGGCCATGTAGTCCAGCAATTGCGGCAGCGCGTCGGGGTCGTAGCTGACCGGCAGGCCGAGCGACGACAGGATGGTGCGGTGGCGCTGCGCGGTGTCGTCGTCGAGCCGGCCGGTGAGCCGGGCCAACTCTGCGGCAAAGACCAGGCCGACCGACACCGCGGCGCCGTGCCGCCACCGGTAGCGCTCGCGGCGCTCGATGGCGTGCCCCAACGTGTGCCCGTAGTTCAGGATTTCACGCAGCTCGGACTCCTTCTCGTCGGCGGCGACGACGTCGGCCTTGACGGCGACCGCGCGCCGGATGAGCTCGGGCAACACGTCGCCCGCCGGATCCATCGCGGCCTGCGGGTCGGCCTCGATGAGGTCGAGGATCGCCGGGTCGGCGATGAAGCCCGCCTTGACCACTTCGGCCATCCCGGAGACGAGTTCGTTGCGCGGCAACGTCTTCAGCGTGTCCAGGTCGACCAGGACGGCCAGCGGCTGGTGAAAAGCGCCGACGAGGTTCTTGCCCGCGTCGGTGTTGATGCCGGTCTTGCCGCCCACGGCCGCGTCGACCATGCCGAGCAGCGAGGTGGGCACGTGCACGATCGAGACGCCGCGCAGCCAGGTGGCCGCCGCGAAGCCGGCGACGTCGGTGGCGGCGCCGCCGCCCAGGCTGACCAACGCGTCTTTACGGCCGATCCCGATCCGGCCCAGCACTTCCCAGAGAAATCCGACGACGGGCAGGTCCTTGCCGGCCTCGGCGTCGGGGATCTCGACGCGGTGGGCGTCGACGCCGCGGCCGGCCAGGTCGCTGCGGATGGCCTCGGCGGTCTGCGCCAGCGGCGGTTGGTGCACGATCGCAACGCGGTACCGACTGGAGAGCAGCCCGCCCAGTTGGTTCACCACGCCGGCACCGATGACCACGGGGTAGGGCGGGTCGACAGCCACCTGCACGGTGACCGGCGCGCTGTCGGTGGTCATGTGCCGGCCCTACCGGGATCGAGGGCGGGTTCCTGCAGCCGGGGCAGGATGTGGCGGACCACCGCCCCGGGGTTGCGGCGGTTGGTGTCGACCCGGATCGTCGCGACGCGCCGGTAAAGCGGAACCCGTTCGGCCAGCAGGGCTTTGAATTTCGAGTACTTCTCGGCCTCGTCTCCTCCCGCCAGCAGCGGGCGCACGGTGTTGCCGCGGGTGCGCCGCACCCCCTCGCGGGCGCTGATCTCCAGGTACACCACGGTGTGGCCGGCCAGCGCCTCACGCACCCCCGGGCTGGTCACCGCGCCCCCGCCCAGGGACACCACACCGTCGTGGTGGGCCAGCGCGTCGCGCACCACGCCTTCCTCGATGCGGCGGAAACCCGGCTCGCCGTCGGTGGCGAAGATGTCGGCGATGCTGCGGCCGGTCTGCTGCTCGATCGCCGCGTCGGTGTCGAGCAGGCCGACGCCGAGCGCCCTGGCCAGCCGCCGCCCGATCGTGGACTTGCCCGAGCCCGGCAAGCCGACCAGTACCGCCTTGGGTGCCACCTCGATACCCCCGGCACCTACCCCGACTTGCGCGCGGCCGGGGACTCCCGGTCGGCGACCGCACGCCGGTAGGACTCGATGTTGCGTCGGGTCTCGCCCAGCGAGTCGCCGCCGAATTTCTCCAGCGCCGCGCGGGCCAGCACCAGCGCCACCATGGTCTCGACCACCACCCCGGCGGCCGGCACCGCGCACACGTCGGAGCGCTGGTGGATCGCGACGGCCTCGTCGCCGGTCGCCATGTCGACGGTGGCCAGCGCCCGCGGCACGGTGGAGATGGGCTTCATCGCGGCGCGCACGCGCAACGGCTGACCGTTCGTCATGCCACCCTCGAGACCGCCGGCGCGGTTGGTCGAGCGGACCACGCCGTCGGGGCCGGGGTACATCTCGTCGTGGGCGCGGCTGCCGCGGCGGCGCGCGGTCTCGAATCCGTCGCCGATCTCGACGCCCTTGATCGCCTGGATGCCCATGACGGCGGCGGCCAGTTGGCTGTCCAGCCGGTTCTCGCCGCTAGTGAACGATCCCAGCCCGACCGGCAGGCCCACCGCCACGACCTCCACCACGCCGCCGAGGGTGTCGCCGTCCTTCTTGGCCGCCTCGATCTCGGCGATCATGGATTTCTCGGCCTGCGCGTCATATGCGCGGACCGGGCTGGCGTCGATGCCGGGCAGGTCCGCGGGCTCCGGCGGCGGACCCTCGTAGGGCGCCGACGGGCCGATCGACACGACGTGCGAGAGCACCTCGACGCCGAGGGCCTGACGCAGGAACGACCGGGCGACGGTTCCGGCCGCGACGCGGGCGGCGGTCTCCCGGGCGCTGGCCCGTTCCAGCACCGGCCGGGCGTCGTCGAATCCGTACTTGAGCATGCCCGCGTAGTCGGCGTGGCCGGGCCGCGGCCGGGTGAGCGGGGCGTTGCGGGCAGAGTCTTTCAGGTTCTCCAGCTCCCGGGGATCGACGGGGTCGGCGGCCATCACGGTTTCCCATTTCGGCCATTCGGTGTTGCCGATCTCGATCGCGATGGGCCCGCCGAGGGTGAATCCGTGGCGAACCCCGGACAGCACGGTCACGGCGTCGCGCTCGAACGCCATCCGGGCGCCGCGGCCGTAGCCGAGCCGCCGGCGCGCCAACTGGTCGGCGATCTCGCCGGACGTGATTTCCACGCCGGCGACCATGCCGTCGACCAGGGCCACCAACGCGCGGCCGTGCGACTCCCCGGCGGTGATCCAGCGCAACACCCGGCTATCTTCCCATGACCTCGACGCGGACTTAAATCCGCGCGCGTCGAGATCGACGCCAGTGCGAGGGTCTCTCGCACTTTTCCGCGCTGCCGTCGATCTCGTTGCCGACAGTTGGCTCAACCCGCCAGCGCCGATCCCGCTGCGGCGGCGGTGGCCAGGCACATCGAGGGCCCGTGCGGGACGGTAGCAGCGCCCCCGAAAAGCCGGGCTACCACGCCGCCGAGACCGGTGAGCAGCGGCGCCGCCAGCGCCGCCAGCAACCACACATCGACACCGAAACAGCCGGCCAGCCCGCCACAGCCGAGCGCGAGTTTGACGTCGCCGGCCCCCAGGGCGGCCGGGGCGATCAGGTGCACGAGCAGGTAAAGTCCCGCCAGCGCCGCAGCCCCGCCCAGCGCGGGCAGTCCGCGGCCGGCCGCGGCGGCGCCCAGCACGACGGCCACCCCACCCGGCAGCGTCAGCAGGTTCGGCAGCCGGCGTTGACGGACGTCGTAACAGCTCAACACCGTCATCCAGGCAAGGACGAGCCCCGCCGCGCAGGTCCGCATGCCAGCGCACGCTAGCCCAACGCCGCCAAAGCACAAGCCATGGCCTCTCGGGGAGCGGGCAGCCCTGTGAATAGCTCGACCTGTGCAAAAGCCTGGTGCAGCAGCATCTGCGCGCCGCCGACCACCCGGCCCCCGGCCGCGGCAACGGCGGCGGCCAGCGGTGTGGGCCACGGGTCGTAAATAGCGTCCAGCAACACCGGGACCCGGGCGAACGTGCCGACGTGCCGGGCGGCCACGTCGGCCGGGATGGTGCTGACCAGCACCTCCGCGACTGCCACCCGGTCGGCCAACTCGCCGCTGTCCAGGCGGCAGTACCGCATCGCGACCCCCAGCCGGGCGCCGAGGTCCACCAGCCGGGAGACCTTCTGCGCATCGCGCGCGACGACGGTGATGTCGGTGACGCCGAGTTCGGCGAGCCCCACCACTGCCGCCGGCGCGGGTCCGCCCGCAC